>ERZ1027239.296-NODE-296-length-19603-cov-3.384796_pt1 | contig 19603 bp, 12 predicted proteins | sample MGYA00519476_ERZ1027239 | MGnify/ENA primary metagenome ERZ1027239 (study PRJEB26926, sample SAMN06164636) | human gut metagenome | biome: ENVO:00009003; feature: ENVO:2100002; material: ENVO:00002003 | host: Homo sapiens | place: USA | collected 2012 ... | reverse complement strand
GAAGAATACAAGAAGCTTTCCTCATTCTCAGAATTTGCTTCGAAAATTGCTGAGTACGAGATGTCTGGTAAACCTAATGCGTTCCCATTCGGTGTATCTCCAGACTTTATGAATGCTCAATTAAATGTCCTCTGGGCAGCAGCGCCAAGTATTATTTTACCTGATACAACCTATTACACTGAGGATAATGAGAAGGGCAAGGAGCTTTTAGAAATTTGGCGTGAAATGGAAGAAGAACTCCTTGAGAAATATGGCTTTACAGCTGAAGAAATCAAAGATATCTTGGACAAGGTTATCGCCCTTGATGCTAAGTTGGCCAAGTATGTCCTTTCGAGTGAAGAATCTTCCGAGTATGTGGAACTCTACCACCCATATGATTGGGAAGACTTTACCAAGCTAGCACCGGAACTCCCACTTGATAACATCTTCACAGAAATCTTGGGACAAGTTCCTGATAAAGTTATCGTTCCTGAAGAGCGCTTCTGGACAGAATTTGCGGCAGAATATTATTCAGAAGATAATTGGGAGCTACTTAAGGCGAGCCTACTTATCGATGATACGACAATTTGGAATGCCTATTTGACAGACGAACTTCGTGTTCTATTTGGAAAATATGGTCGTGCGCTTTCAGGAACACCACAAGCCTGGGACAAGAAAAAAGGAGCCTACTATTTGGCACAAGGACATTACAATCAGGCTCTTGGACTTTGGTATGCAGGTGAAAAATTCTCTCCAGAAGCAAAAGCAGATGTTGAAGCGAAGGTGGCAACTATGATTGATGTTTATAAATCACGCCTTCAAACAGCAGATTGGTTGGCTCCTGAGACACGTGAAAAGGCTATTACGAAACTCAATGTCATCACACCTCATATCGGTTATCCAGAAAAACTACCTGAGACATATGATAAGAAGATTATTGATGAGAACTTGTCACTTGTTGATAATGCACAGAAGTTAGTCGAAATTTCAGTTGCACATAGTTGGAGCAAGTGGAATCAACCTGTTGATCGTAGTGAGTGGCATATGCCTGCCCACATGGTTAATGCTTACTATGATCCACAGCAGAACCAAATTGTTTTCCCAGCAGCTATCCTTCAAGCACCTTTCTATGATATTGCACAAAGCTCATCAGCCAACTATGGTGGTATTGGTGCTGTCATTGCTCACGAGATTTCCCATGCCTTTGATACAAACGGAGCTTCCTTTGATGAGAATGGTAGTCTTAAGAACTGGTGGACTGAGGAAGACTATGCAGCCTTTAAGGAACGTACTGACAAGATTGTGGATCAGTTTGAGGGCTTGGATTCTTATGGTGCCAAGGTCAATGGTAAATTGACTGTTTCTGAGAATGTTGCTGACCTCGGTGGTGTAGCCTGTGCCTTAGAGGCCGCTAAACGAGATAAGGATTTTTCAGTTCGTGAGTTCTTTGTTAATTTTGCGACAATCTGGCGTATGAAAGCACGTGAAGAATACATGCAAATGTTAGCTAGCGTGGATGTGCATGCTCCGGCTAAATGGCGCACCAATGTTATCGTGAGCAACTTCGACGAATTCCACAAGGAATTTGACGTTAAAGAAGGCGACGGCATGTGGCGTGCCCCAGAAGATCGTGTGATTATTTGGTAATAATGATGAAATCTGTCCAAAAATGGACGGATTTCTTTATTTTTGTCATTGTAAGGGTTTACATAGTGACTAGAAAACGCTATAATATACTTGTGTTAAAGCTTGTGAAGTTTTTAACAACTATTCAAAGGAGTTTCATATGACTAAACAAACTAAAGATGTTCAAACAGTAATAGATGAATTGGCAACAAAAGGGGTTGAAGCCCTTGATGCTATGGCTAACTTTACGCAGGAGCAAGTGGACCATATTGTTCACCAAGCTGCGATTGCTGCTCTAGATAAACACATGTATTTGGCTAAATTGGCCGTTGATGAAACAGGGCGCGGTATTTACGAAGATAAAGCCATCAAGAACATGTATGCTTCTGAATACATTTGGAATAGTATTAAATATGACAAAACTGTAGGCGTTATTGCTGAAGATAAAGAACAAGGTTTGGTTTCTATCGCTGAGCCGGTAGGTGTTATCTGTGGGGTAACTCCAACAACTAATCCAACATCTACTACTATTTTCAAAGCTTTGATTGCGTTGAAAACACGTAACTCAATTGTATTTGCCTTCCACCCATCAGCTCAAAAATCATCAGCAGAAGCTGCGCGCATTGTTCGCGATGCTGCTATTGAAGCTGGTGCACCTAAGAACTGTATTCAGTGGATTGAAGAGCCATCTATCGAAGCGACTGGTCTCTTGATGAACCATCCTAAGATTGCCACAGTACTTGCGACTGGTGGACCTGGTATGGTTAAAGCAGCTTACTCAACTGGTAAACCAGCACTTGGTGTAGGAGCTGGAAACGTCCCATCTTACATCGCTGCTGATGCTAAGGTTAAACGTGCGGTCAACGATATCATCGTTTCAAAAACTTTTGATAATGGTATGATTTGTGCGTCTGAACAAGCAGCTATCGTTGATGCAGCTATTTATGACGAAGTTAAGGCTGAATTTGAAGCACATCAATGTGTCATCATTTCTAAAAAAGCCGACATTGCTAAATTGGAAAAAGTCGTTCTTAATGAAGCGCGTACAGCTGTAAATGGTGCCATTGTAGGTCACTCAGCTATTGAAATCGCTGAAAAAGCTGGTCTTAAAGTTCCTGCAGGTACAAAATTGCTTTTGGCAGAAATTCCAGATGCAACAATGGAACACCCACTTGCCTTGGAAAAATTGTCTCCAGTACTTGCTCTTATCAAATCTGATGGCGTTGAAGATGGATTCAAAAAAGCAGAAGGTATGCTCAATTTGGGTGGTCTCGGACACACAGCTGTTATCCACACTGAAAATGAAGAGCTCCAACTCCAATATGGTATCCGCATGAAAGCCTGCCGTGTCTTGGTTAATAGTCCATCAGCTGAAGGTGGTATCGGTAATATCTACAATAACATGATCCCATCATTGACTCTTGGTTGTGGTTCACACGGTCATAACTCAGTGTCACACAATGTTAGCTCATTTGATCTCTTGAATGTCAAAACATTGTCAAAGCGTCGCAATAACATGCAATGGTTTCGCGTCCCACCAAAAATCTTCTTCGAAAAAGATTCAATAACTTACTTGCGTCACATTGAAGCTGAGCGCGTGATGTTGGTTTGTGACCCTGGTATGGTTCAGTTTGGTTATGCAGACTTGGTTAAACGCCAATTGGAACTTAACCGCCACAGACCGGCAGTAGATGTTTTCTCAGATGTTGAGCCAAACCCATCTACTAATACCGTTTATAAAGGTTTGGAACGCTTTGTAGATTTCCAGCCAGATGTAATCATCGCTCTTGGTGGTGGTTCTGCAATGGACGCTGCTAAGGCTATGTGGATGTTCTTTGAACACCCAGATGTAAGCTTCTTCGGTGCTAAACAAAAATTCTTAGATATTCGTAAACGTACCTATAAGATTCCATATGCTGAAAAGACCACATTTATCTGTATCCCTACAACTTCAGGTACGGGTTCAGAAGTAACGTCATTTGCGGTTATCACTGATAGTGAAACTCATATCAAGTATCCATTGGCAGATTACGCTTTGACTCCGGATATTGCTATCGTCGACCCTGCTTTGGTTATGAGTGTACCTGCCAGCGTTACGGCAGATACAGGTATGGACGTTTTGACTCACGCTATTGAATCTTATGTATCAGTCATGGCTAGCGACTATACACGCGGACTTTCACTTCAAGCGATTAAACTTGTTTTTGAAAATCTTGAACATTCTTACCGCTTTGGTGATGAAGAATCACGTGAAAAAATGCATAATGCGTCAACAATGGCTGGTATGGCCTTTGCCAATGCCTTCCTTGGTATTAGTCACTCATTAGCACATAAGATTGGTCCAATGTACAATATTCCACACGGACGTACCAATGCAATTCTTCTACCTCACGTTATCCGCTACAATGGTCGTGATCCTCAAAAACACGCCATGTTCCCTAAATATGACTACTTCCGTGCAGACAAAGATTACGCAGATATCGCTCGTTTCATGGGATGGGGTACTGACAAGCAATCAGATGCTGAGTTGGTTGAAGTTTTGGCACAAAAAGTATACGAATTGGGTATTGCCGTTGGTATTGACATGAACTGGAAGGGACAAGGTGTCACTAAGAAACTTCTTCAAGACACTGCCTATACTTTGGCCGAACATGCTTATGAAGACCAATGTACAACAGCTAATCCGAAAGAACCGCTTATTTCAGAATTGAAAGAAATTATCGAAATTGCCTTTGATTATAAAGGGTAAGTGATAGACTAAAGTAGCTCTATAAGGGCTACTTTTTTTGCCAGGAATCTTCTATATTAGAGTGTTTATCCAAATTAAAAATAAAGGACTTTCTTGAATAAGATAGAAAAACGCTTTAAGAATTGTTATAATAACCTTACAGCAAGATAAGGAGATTCCTATGACAAAAGAAGAAGGGCTTAGTTTGGGTGAAACAGCACATCCTCTCAAGTCTCGTGAATTGAGGCCACCAGTGGCTTCTGCAGCAGGGAATAGAGCGACTAATAAGTTTAAAGAGTTTAATGCTGATAGGATGGTGAGTGTTCAATTCAATCCTAGTCAACAAGTAAAAGAATCAAAGGAGCCAGTAACCTCAAAGAATATTGTGGGGATGGTATCAGGTGTGATTGCAGCGATACTCACCATACTTTTGATTGTTTGTCTCGTGATGGGATACCGTTATCGAGCCGCAAGCATTGAGGGCGATTGGACAAGCCCAACCTTTAGTGAGAAAATGTTAGCCACTCTGAAAGATACTGCTAATACTAAGAATAAAGTTAGTAATGCTTTACCACAAGGTCAAGATCTTATCACCGATATCAATACAGCAATGAGTATTACTGACAATAAGGCTCACTTAAAAGTGAGCTTTGTTTACAATCGTAAAGGGCTTTATCAGGCTTACCAGAGTAGAGTTACTGAATTGAAAGGTCAGTACGGCGAGGAGTTCTCGGAGGTTTTTGATAGTTATTCATTGTCAGAAAAAGACTACTATAAACAGTTTGATGAGACAGTGAAGAAAGAACTTCCAAAGAGTTATACCTACGATGCCAAAACCGGTCGTGTCACAACAACTGCTTTTACGGGAGATATTAACCGTTGGGAGCAAACAATCACTGTGGATAAGGCTGGAGATTCAGATGCTTTTAAAAAAGGTGATGTATTAGATTATACGCCTAACAATGGAGGCTTTACTATTAAGGCACACAGTGAATTTGGTGACATTAGCTTTACAAAAAATAAATAAAAAAGGAAATTAAAGGGGAATATAAATGACAAGAGCAGAATGGTTGGACTATTTTGAGACGGTAAACGGACGTAAGCCGAGTGTTCAGGAAATGGCGGATGCTTTGAAAGCTGGAGAGTTTGTTAATGAAGCACCGGCTAAAACTGAAGATACAGCTACTACTGAACCTATTAAGGTTGAGGCAGAAATCGTCGAGACAAGCACTAGTCCTCTACCAACAGAAACGGCACCAGCGGTAACAACAACAGCACCTTCTATGGTTGCTTTTCCAGAAGGACAAGCAGCTATGGCAAATTTGGCTCCTAAAAAACCAATGGATCCCAAAAAGAAAAAACGCATCCTAGTCTCAGTTTTGTCAGCGGTAGTCCTCGTCTTCTTATGTATCGGTGGCTTTATGACTTACCGTTATGTGACAGGTAATATTGATGGCAAATGGTACAGTAGTTCTCTAGGTAGAGAGTATAGCTCAAGCATGTCTGAAAGTTTGACAGACTTGGATAGTAAGGAGCTTGAAAAGTACTTTACAGATACTGCTGTAACCATGAAGGTAAAAGGTAGCAATGCGAAGGTGACTGCTAGCTATACTTTTGATAAGAAAACCTATATCAAGGACTATCGTGAGAGGGTTCAGAAGTCCTTCTCAGCCTTTGGAGATTTATTTAAAGCCTTCTATGGAGATTCCTTTGAAAACTATTATAGTGAGGAAACCATAGAAAAAGAACTTGATGAAGCTCTTGAAAAAGCTGCAAAAGACAGCGGTCAAAAGTATGATTCGAAGACAGGCGAAACAACGACAACCCTTTTCAAAGGGAAGGTTAGTCGCTTGGGACATAAGATGACTGTTACTTCTGTCAACAAAGACGTTGATATTGATGGTCTCAATGTGAAAAAAGGCCAAGAGCTAAAAGTGACTAAAAAAGACAAGAAAGTAACGCTTAGTGGTGATGGTAAATCAAAAGATATTACTTTCTCAACTAAGAATGACACCAAAGATAAATTTTAAGATGACATCTGGAATAGCTATTCCGGATTTTTTCATGTCTTTGAGAGGAGAAAATAGGGTGATATCCGAATGATTTTCTCACAAGTCACAATACGTGTAGAAATATTCTGACAATTATGCTACAATAGAGCCACAGACTATCTAAAAAGAGGATTTACCATGACACTTGTATACCAATCAACACGTGACGAAAATAATAAAGTAACAGCTAGTCAAGCTATTCTTCAAGGTTTGGCAACAGATGGTGGCTTGTTCACACCGTTGTCAACGCCTGAGGTTGCTTTGGACTTTGATCAATTGAAAGATGCTTCTTACCAAGAAGTTGCTAAATTGGTCTTGTCAGCTTTCTTGGATGATTTTACGGAAGAGGAATTGGATTACTGTATCACAAATGCTTATGATGACAAGTTTGATACAGCTGCCATTGCACCAGTAGTTAAACTTAAGAACCACTACAACCTTGAACTTTTCCATGGTTCTACTATCGCTTTCAAAGATATGGCCCTTTCAATCTTGCCTTACTTGCTAACAACATCAGCTAAAAAGCAAGGTGTTGATAATAAGATTGTCATCTTGACAGCGACATCAGGTGACACTGGTAAGGCTGCCATGGCTGGTTTTGCAGATGTTCCTGGAACTGAAATCATTGTCTTTTATCCAAAAGACGGTGTTTCAAAAATCCAAGAATTGCAAATGACCACTCAAACAGGAGCTAATACTCACGTTATTGCCATTGATGGTAACTTTGATGATGCTCAAACAGATGTGAAACGTATGTTTAATGATGTTGATTTGCGTGAGAAATTGTTGGCTCATCATACGCAATTCTCATCAGCTAACTCAATGAACGTTGGTCGTTTGGTACCGCAAGTGGTTTACTATGTATATGCCTATGCACAGTTGGTTAAGGCAGGTCATATCCAAAACGGAGATAAGGTGAACTTCACAGTACCAACAGGAAACTTTGGTAATATCTTGGCGGCTTATTATGCACGTCAGATTGGTGTTCCAGTTGGCAAATTAATCTGTGCTTCTAATGAAAATAACGTCCTTACAGACTTCTTCGCAACGGGTACTTATGATAAGAAACGTGACTTCAAGGTAACAACAAGCCCTTCTATGGATATCTTGGTATCTTCTAACTTGGAACGTTTGATTTTCCACCTTCTTGGTAATGATGCTACTAAGACTAAAGAGCTTATGGATGCACTTGTGACTAAGGGTGAGTATACTTTGGCTGATGCAGATAAAGATATTCTTGATTTGTTTGCAGCAGGTTTTGCAACTGAGGATGAAACAGCTGCTGAAATCAAGCGTGTCTATGATGAAGACAAGTATATCGAAGATCCTCATACAGCAGTTGCCTCAGCTGTTTACGAAGCATATGTTCAAAAGACAGATGACCACACACCAACAGTTATCGCTTCAACAGCTAGCCCATACAAATTCCCACGTGTGGCTGTTTCAGCTGTCACTGGTAAAGACAGTGGGGATGATTTCAAAGCAGTAGAAGATTTGCACCAACTTTCAGGTGTAGCTATCCCAGCGGCTGTAGATGGACTTGAACATGCAGAAGTTCGCCATAAAACAGTTGTTGCGGCAGCTGATATGCAAAAAGCAGTTGAAAGCTATCTTGGTGTATAAGAATAAAAAAATAGGAGCTGAGAAATCAGCCCTATTTTTATCAATATAGAAGAGAATATTATGACAGAAACAAAGAAAATTCTAAACATAGCCTTGCCTGCTATGGCCGAAAACCTTCTACAAATGTTGATGGGGGTTGTCGATTCTTACCTAGTGGCTCAGGTGGGTATTATCGCTATATCGGGGGTTTCCGTAGCCAATAATATCATTACGATTTACCAAGCTATCTTCATTGCTCTAGGAGCCTCAAGTGCCAGTGTCATTGCTAGAAGTCTAGGAAAAGGTGATGAAAAAGCGACTAACCGAGACACTTGGGATGCTATTATTATTACCCTTGCTCTTAGTCTCATCCTTGGTCTACTTTCCATTTTTGGTGGTGGGGCCATTCTTAATCTTTTAGGTACTGAGCAATCTGTGACTCAGGCTGGTAGTCTCTACCTTGCTCTTGTCGGTGGAGGAGTGGTCTTCCTAGCCTTAATGACTACTTTTGGTAACATCCTACGGGCCAAGGGACGACCTCGTATTTCCATGGTCGTCAGTCTTTTGACTAATGTCCTTAATGCTATTTTATCTTCTTTAGCTATCTTTGTGGGACATTGGGGGATTATTGGGGTAGCTACAGCTACGGTTTTCTCTCGTCTGGTTGGGACAGTGATACTCTGGCAAGCGATGAAACTAGATGTGAAGCAGCTTGAAGTTACCAAACCTTTCAACAGGGAGTTGTTGGGGATTGCTCTGCCAGCAGCAGGTGAACGACTGATGATGCGTGCTGGAGATGTGGTCATCGTGGCTATTATTGTTACCTTTGGTACAGCCGTTGTCGGTGGTAACGCCATTGGTGAAAACCTCACCCAGTTTAACTATATGCCTGGTATGGGAGTCGCAACGGCTACGGTTATCTTGGTTGCCAATAGTCTGGGTCGAGGGGATAAGACGCAGATGAAGCGTATTATACGAGAGTCTTATTGGATTTCCACCTTCTTGATGGTTCTGGTTTCAGGGAGTATCTTGCTCTTTGGCCAAGGATTATCAGGTCTCTTTACAGATAATAAAGCAGCTATTGCGGCTAGTCAGGTAGTTATTCTTTATTCTTTCCTTGGGAATCCTGTGACCTCGGGGACTCTAGTCTACACAGCAGTTTGGCAAGGTCTGGGTAAGGCTAAGATGCCTTTCTATGCGACAACTATTGGGATGTGGATTATCCGAATGTTCTCAGGATATTTCCTTGGGGTGAGTCTGGGAATGGGTCTTGCGGGTGTTTGGATTGCAACCGTTGTTGATAATGTATGGCGTGCGGTCTTCCTCTATGTGATGTACCGTCGTTATCTCATAAAGAGAAAGTTTTAATGATAAATACTGAGAAGATACTCTTATTCAAAGGGTATCTTCTTCTTATTTTTTACAAGTAGGCTCGAATATGGTAAAATAAGCTGATAAAAACTTTTTGAGGTAGTAATTATGACTGTAAAAATCAATACAAAAGATGGTCAAATCGAATTGTCAGATGATGTCATCGCAACAGTAGTTGGCGGTTCAGCAACAGAAATTTTTGGCGTTGTCGGTATGGCAAGTAAGAGTGCTATCCGAGATAATTTTCAAGCACTTCTTGGAAAAGAAAACTACGCAAAAGGAGTTGTCGTGAAATCTACTGATGCAGGTATCACTGTTGATGTCTACACTGTTATGAGTTACGGTGTTAAGATTAGTGAGGTTTCAAAAAATATTCAAGAACGTGTGAAATTTAATCTTGAGAATCAACTCGGTATCAAGGCTGAAACAGTAAATGTTTACGTTCAAAATATTAAAGTCGTAGGAGAAAACTAGTGTCTAAAATTACAACAAGCTTGCTTCAGGAGATGGTCCAAGCGGCAGCAACACGTCTAGGTAAGCAAGCAGAATATGTGAATTCACTCAATGTCTTCCCAGTACCAGATGGAGATACTGGAACAAACATGGGAATGACTATGGATAACGGAGCCAAAGCTGTCGCAGATCAATCAGCTTCAACAGTTGGTGAAGTTGGTCAGATTTTGTCTAAAGGTCTTTTGATGGGTGCCCGTGGTAACTCAGGTGTTATCACGTCACAATTGTTCCGTGGATTTGGTCAAAGTATCAAGGATAAAACGGAACTTGACGGCCAAGATCTAGCTCATGCCTTCCAAGCAGGGGTTGAAGTTGCTTATAAAGCTGTTATGAAACCTGTCGAAGGAACAATCCTTACAGTATCTCGTGGTGCAGCTTCAGCAGCGATTAAGAAAGCTGAATCTACAAATGATGCTGTTGAGGTTATGCGTGCAGCTCTTGACGGAGCTAAAGCTGCCTTGGCTAAGACACCAGAGATGCTTCCAGTTTTGAAAGAAGTTGGTGTGGTAGACTCAGGTGGTCAAGGTTTGGTCTTCATTTATGAAGGTTTCTTGTCAGCCCTCACAGGTGAGTATATCGCTTCAGAGGACTTCCAAGCGACACCAGCTACTATGACAGAGATGATTAATGCAGAACATCATAAGTCAGTTGCTGGTCATGTTGCAACAGAAGACATTACTTTTGGTTACTGTACGGAAATCATGATTGGTCTCAAACAAGGTCCAACTTATGTGAAGGACTTTGACTATGAAGAGTTCCAAAATTACTTGAGCAACCTTGGGGATTCTCTCCTTGTTGTTAATGACGATGAAATTGTCAAAGTTCACGTCCACACTGAGGATCCAGGTCTTGTCATGCAAGAAGGTCTTAAATATGGGGCTCTTGTCAAAGTTAAGGTTGACAACATGCGTAACCAACACGATGCACAAGTTCAAAAAGAAGAAGCTATCCAAGCTGCACCTTCTGCTCCTAAAGACTTTGCTCTTATTGCAGTTGTTGCTGGAGATGGGCTTGCAGATATCTTCAAATCACAAGGTGTTGACTATGTGATTTCAGGTGGTCAAACAATGAACCCATCAACAGAAGATATTGTTAAGGCTATTGAGCAGGTTAATGCTAAGAATGTTATCATCTTGCCAAACAATAAAAACATCTTTATGGCAGCACAATCAGCTGCTGAGGTAGTAGATGTCAATGCGGCAGTTGTTGAAACGCGTACAGTACCACAAGGCTTTACAAGTTTGCTTGCTTTTGATCCTAGCCAAAGTATCGAAGCGAATGTTGAAGCTATGACAGCTAGTCTTTCAGATGTAACAAGTGGTAGCGTGACCTTGGCGGTACGTGACACAACTATTGACGGACTTGAGATTCATGAAAATGATATCCTTGGTATGGTGGATGGTAAGATCCTTGTGTCTACACCAGATATGGACCAAGCCCTTCTTGACACCTTTGACAAGATGATTGACGAAGACAGTGAAATTGTTATGATTTATGTCGGCGAAGAAGGTAATCAAGAACAAGCTCAAGCACTTGCGGAAAAATTGGAAGAGGCTCATGAAGATATCGAAGTTGAAATCTTCCAAGGAGACCAACCAGTTTATCCATACCTCTTTAGTGTTGAATAATTTTGAAATAATCATTTAGGAAGTCTTAGGGCTTCCTTTTTGTTTTGTCGGTTTTGATACGGCTGGGACATCTTTTCGAAATTACAGAAATATTCTGAAAATTCCTTGACATTACTTTCCAAAGTGGTAACATATGTTGTAAGAAATTTTATAGATTGAAGGTAACATCATGAGAAGTGATATGATCAAAGTTGGTGTTGATAAGGCACCAGCACGTGGACTTTTGTATGCGACTGGGCAAGTTAAATCTGCCAATGACATGCAAAAGCCCTTCATTGCTATTTGTAACTCTTATATTGATATTGTTCCAGGGCATGTTCACTTGCGTGAATTAGCAGATATTGCCAAGGAAGCTATCCGCGAGGCTGGCGGTATTCCTTTTGAGTTTAATACCATTGGTGTGGATGATGGGATTGCCATGGGGCATATTGGGATGCGTTACAGTCTTCCATCTCGTGAATTGATTGCCGATTCTGCAGAAACAGTTATTAATGCCCACTGGTTTGACGGGGTTTTCTACATTCCTAACTGTGATAAGATTACACCAGGGATGATTTTGGCGGCCATGCGTACTAATGTGCCAGCAGTATTTTGTTCTGGTGGCCCTATGAAGGGTGGCGTTGACATGACTGGTCATCAAGCGACGCTATCAAGTTTGTTTGAAGCTGTAGGTACCTATCAGGCTGGAGATATGAGCAAGGAAGAGCTCGATTATTTGGAGAAAAATGCTTGTCCAACTTGTGGTTCATGCTCAGGAATGTTTACCGCTAACTCAATGAACTGTTTGATGGAAGTTTTGGGCCTTGCCCTTCCAGGTAACGGTACTATCCTAGCCGTTTCAGATGAACGTCGTGAATTGGTTCGTCAAGCAGCCACAAAATTGATGGATAACATCAAAAATAATGTTCGCCCACGTGATATTGTGACCAAAGAAGCCATCGATGATGCGTTTGCTCTAGATATGGCCATGGGTGGTTCAACCAATACTGTTCTTCATACGCTTGCTATTGCGCGTGAGGCCGGTATTGACTATGACCTTAAGGACATTAATGAAATTGCCAAGAAGACACCTTATCTCTCTAAAATTGCCCCTTCAAGTGTTTACACCATGCATGATGTGCATGAAGCTGGTGGTGTTCCAGCCATTATCAATCAGTTGATCAAAAAAGGTGCCATTAAGGGTGATCGTATTACAGTTACTGGTAAAACCTTGAAAGAAAATGTAGCTGGTGCTGAAATCAAAAATGAAGAAATTATCCATCCGATTGAGCATCCTATTTCACCAGTTGGTGGTTTGTCTATTCTTTACGGAAATATTGCTCAGGATGGAGCTGTTATCAAGGTTGGTGGTGTAGATCCATCTGTTAAAACTTTCCGTGGTAAAGCTATTTGTTGTGATTCACAAGATCAAGCCCTTGAGTTGATTGACAATGGAACAGTTAAGAAGGGACATGTCGTTGTCATTCGATACGAAGGTCCTCAGGGTGGTCCTGGTATGCCAGAAATGTTGGCACCAACTTCTAAGATTGTCGGACGCGGTCTAGGTAAGGATGTGGCACTGATTACGGATGGTCGTTTCTCAGGAGCTACTCGTGGTATTGCTATTGGTCACGTTTCTCCAGAAGCAGCAGAAGGTGGTAATATCGCCCTAATCGAAGATGGCGATGAAATCGTGATTGACCTACCAAATCGTACCCTTGATCTGCTTGTCGATGATGGAACTCTTGAAGAACGTCGTAAACATTTGAAACCTTTCAAATCAAAAATTTCAAGTGGTTGGTTGCGTCGCTATACAGCCTTTGCTAAATCAGCCAATGTCGGCGGAACTTTGATGAGTGACGAAGAATTCGAAGAACGTAAAGCAGAACGTCAAGCACAAGAAAAAAACTAAGAACATTCTTTCCGAAGAGTTTGTGATATTTTTCTCTGAAACCCTTGCAAATTTGGTTAAAAATGTTATCATAGTATACAAGGTTTTGAATTTTTAGACAATTCGAAAAAAACAACTACTAAAGGAGGTCCATGTGAAGAAAATTGAACTTGAAGAAGCACGCTCTGGTGCTGATTTAATTCTAGATACACTTCTTGAACTTGGGATTTCAACTATCTTTGGATATCCTGGCGGAGCGGTTCTTCCTTTGTATGATGCTATTTACAAAAATGACAAGATTAATCATATCTTATCTCGTCATGAGCAAGGAAGTCTGCACGAAGCTGAAGGTTATGCCAAATCAACTGGTAAACTCGGTGTTGCTCTTGTAACGAGTGGTCCTGGTGCCACTAATGCTATTACAGGGATTGCAGATGCTATGAGTGATAGCGTACCTCTCCTAGTCTTTACTGGTCAGGTAGCAACATCAGGTATTGGTAAGGATGCCTTCCAAGAGGCTGACATTGTCGGAATTACCATGCCGATTACAAAATACAATTATCAGATTCGCGATACAGCTGATATTCCTCGTATTATTAGGGAAGCGGTTCATATTGCAACAACTGGCCGACCTGGTCCAGTTGTTATCGACCTCCCTAAAGATGTCGTAGCTAAGGAAACAGCCTTCATCAACGATCCTGAAATTAATCTTCCAAGTTACCAACCGACGCTAAGACCAAACGAAATGCAAATCAAGAAAATCTTGAAGCAGTTGGGGAAAGCTAAGAAACCGGTTATTGTAGCTGGAGGTGGGGTGTCTTATTCTGAATCTGCTAAGGAGCTAGTTGCTTTTGCAGAACGCTACCAAATCCCAGTTGTCACAAGTCTTCTAGGACAAGGGACAATTGCTACTAGTCATCCCCTTTTCTTGGGTATGGGTGGTATGCACGGTTCATATGCGGCTAACATTGCTATGACGGATGCTGACTTTATGATTGCTATTGGTTGTCGTTTTGATGACCGTTTGACAGGTAATCCTAAAACATTTGCCAAGAATGCCAAGGTTGTCCATATTGATGTAGATCCAGCTGAGATTGGTAAAATTATTGCAGTGGACCTTCCAGTTGTTGGTGATGCCAAGCAAGCTCTTGAAATGCTCTTAGCAGAACCAGTGGTTAAGAATAACACTGAAAAATGGATTGAAAAAGTTACAAAAGACAAAGAGCGTGTACGTTCTTACGATAAGAAAGAACGTATGGTACAGCCTCAGGCAGTTATCGAGCGTATCGGTGAATTGACTAAGGGTGATGCTGTTGTTGTTACTGACGTTGGTCAACATCAAATGTGGACAGCTCAGTATTATCCATACCAAAATGAGCGTCAACTGGTGACCTCAGGTGGTCTTGGAACAATGGGATTCGGTGTCCCAGCAGCAATTGGTGCTAAAATTGCTAATCCTGATAAAGAAGTTATCCTCTTTGTTGGTGATGGTGGTTTCCAAATGACGAACCAAGAATTGGCTATCTTAAATATTTACAAGGTGCCAATCAAGGTTGTTATGTTGAACAACCACTCACTTGGTATGGTACGTCAATGGCAAGAGTCCTTCTACGAAGGGCGTACATCAGAGTCTGTCTTTGATACCCTCCCAGATTTCCAATTGATGGCTCAAGCTTACGGCATTAAGTCCTACAAGTTTGATAATCCAGAGACAATTGATCAGGATTTGGAAGTTATCAAGGAAGACGTACCAATGTTCATCGAGGTGGATATCTCTCGTAAAGAGCATGTCTTGCCAATCGTTCCGGCTGGTAAGAGTAATCACGAAATGTTGGGGGTGAAGTTCAATGCGTAGAATGTTAACAGCTAAACTTCAGAACCGTTCGGGTGTCCTTAACCGCTTCACAGGTGTTCTTTCACGACGTCAAGTTAATATTGAAAGTATCTCTGTAGGGGCTTCTGAGGATCCTAACGTTTCACGTATTACGATTATTATTGATGTGAATTCTCAAAATGAAGTGGAACAAATCATCAAACAGCTTAATCGTCAGATTGATGTGATCCGTATCCGTGATATCACGGATCAGCCACACTTGGAACGTGAAGTTATCCTAGTTAAGGTATCAGCACCAACCTCTAAGCGTGCTGAAATCTTGGCGATTATTCAACCTTTCCGTGCTTCGGTGGTTGATGTGGCACCAAGCTCTATCACTATCCAGATGACTGGTGATGCTGAAAAGAGCGAGGCGCTTCTACGAGTTATTCGTCCTTACGGAATCAAGAATATCGCTCGTACGGGTGCTACTGGATTTACCCGTGATTAAAAAATCCAACCTAAATTTGTTAACCCAGCCTTAAAAAGGCAATAAAATATTTTTTAGAAAAGAGACATATTACTATGGCAGTTCAAATGGAATATGAAAAAGACGTAAAAGTAGCAGCACTTGACGGTAAAAAAATCGCCGTTATCGGTTACGGTTCACAAGGTCATGCGCATGCACAAAACTTGCGTGATACAGGTCACGATGTGATCATCGGTGTTCGTCCAGGTAAATCATTTGATAAAGCTAAGGAAGATGGTTTTGATACTTACACAGTAGCAGAAGCAACTAAATTGGCTGATGTTATCATGATCTTGGCTCCAGACGAAATCCAACAAGAACTTTACGAAGCAGAAATTGCTCCAAACCTTGAAGCTGGTAATGCTGTTGGTTTCGCACACGGATTTAACATCCACTTCGAATTCATCAAAGTTCCTAAAGATGTTGATGTCTTCATGTGTGCTCCTAAAGGACCTGGTCACTTGGTACGTCGTACATTTGAAGAAGGTTTTGGTGTTCCTGCACTTTACGCAGTATACCAAGATGCTACAGGTAACGCTAAAGACATCGCTATGGACTGGTGTAAAGGTGTTGGTGCAGCACGTGTTGGTCTTCTTGAAACAACATACAAAGAAGAAACTGAAGAAGATTTGTTTGGTGAACAAGCAGTTCTTTGTGGTGGTTTGACTGCCCTTATCGAAGCTGGTTTTGAAGTCTTGACTGAAGCTGGATATGCTCCAGAATTGGCTTACTTTGAAGTGCTTCACGAAATGAAATTGATTGTTGACTTGATCTACGAAGGTGGATTCAAGAAAATGCGTCAATCAATCTCTAACACTGCTGAATACGGTGACTATGTATCAGGCCCACGTGTAATCACTGAACAAGTGAAAGAAAATATGAAAGCAGTTCTTGCTGACATCCAAAACGGTAAATTCGCTAACGACTTCGTTAACGACTACAAGGCTGGACGTCCAAAACTTACTGCTTACCGTGAAGAAGCTGCTAACCTTGAAATCGAAAAAGTTGGTGCTGAATTGCGTAAAGCAATGCCATTCGTTGGTCAAAACGACGATGACGCATTCAAAATCTATAACTAATGTGATAGTCTCAAAAACCAGTTTAGTACTGGTTTTTTTGTGTTCTGAAGAGAGTAGTTGGTAATCAATCCTACTGCTCTTTTTTGGTAAAAAAAAACTCACTCCATTAAGGAGTGAGAATAGCCATAAAATTAGTAAGTCAAGACAAAGTTTTTCTTCTTACCACGACGGATAACAGTAATTTCATTATCAATTTTATCTGCATCTGATAGAGTGTAATCCAAGTCTTGCACACGTTCACCATTGATGTAGATAGCACCGTTTTGTACATCTTCACGTGCTTGGCGTTTAGAAGGTGAAATCTTAGCGTTGACGAGAAGTTCAACGATGTTCAGATTTTCATCTGCTGAGATCTCATAAGTTGGGACACCGTTAAGGGCAACTTTAAGGTCGCGTGCTGAGAGAGCTTTAAGATTACCAGCGAAGAGTTGTTCAGTGATGTGAACAGCTTGTTCGTAGGCCTCTTTACCGTGAACCAAGGTAACAACTTCGCGAGCCAAAATCTTTTGTGCCAAACGTTGGTGACGAGCTTGGTCAAATTCTTTACCGATTTCTTCGATTTCTTCAAGTGACAAGAAAGTGAAAATCTTCAAGAAGCGAACAGCATCGTCATCCATAACATTGAGCCAGAATTGGTACATTTCGTAAGGTGTTGTTTTAGTAGCATCAAGCCAGACAGCGTTACCTTCAGATTTACCGAATTTTTTACCAGTTGAATCTGTGATAAGTGGAACTGTAATGACGTGTCCAGATTTATCTGCTTTACGACGCAAGAGCTCAGTACCTGCTGTCATATTACCCCATTGGTCAGAACCACCAATTTGGAGGGTTACGCCGTACTTATCGTTGAGTTCGTAGAAATCGTAACCTTGCATGATTTGGTAGGCAAACTCAGTGTAAGAGATACCTGTTTCGATACGTTTCTTAACAGATTCTTTACTCATCATGTAGTTAACTGTGAAATATTTACCCACGTCACGCAAGAAATCGATGAAGCTGACTGAACCAAACCAATCATAGTTGTTAACCATAACGGCTTTGTTGTCACCATTTTCAAAATCAAGGAAACGAGAGAGCTGACCTTGGATTTTTTCAACCCAACCTTCAACGGTTTCTTTGGTTTGGAGGCTACGTTCAGCATCTTTAAATGATGGGTCACCAATCAAACCTGTTGCACCACCAACGAGGGCGTAAGGTTTGTGTCCAGCCAATTGAAGTCGGCGACTTGTAAGGATAGCGACAAGGTGTCCAAGGTGGAGACTGTCTGCTGTTGGGTCATAACCAGTGTAGTATGAGACGGGTCCCTCTTCAAAGGCTTTTACAAGGGCTTCTTCATCTGTGGTTTGAAAAATCAAGCCACGTGCTTTTAGTTCTTCAAAAATTGTCATGATATTCTCCAGTAAAGTATATTCTGCACCATTATACCAAAAGAAAGTAGGCCTATGCAAGCTTTGTCAAAGTTTGTTATAATAGGCTTTGAGGTATTTCTATGAATTTTGAAAAAATAATAAATTATTTTAGACGACTAGGGCAGGCTATTCGCACAAGGTTTGCTGGTTTTAGGTCTAAAAGAGGGGATAAATCTTTTAATGAAAGGAAAGCTACGACTGATTCTAAGTGGAATCGTAAGCAAGGGAGAAAGTCGACTGAGGACCGGATGACACTCTTAGACATGGGCGATGTTTTCTTAAAAACCTTAAAGCTTTTGTCTGATTTCTTTTATGTGGTTATTATCGTCCTTACCTTGTTCGGTGCAGGAATTGGTTTGGGTTATTTGGGGAGTCAAATTGAGTCTGTTCCGTCGATTAAGGACAAAACCTTGTTGAATCAGATTAGTGAGGTTAGTTTGGTATCTTCGATGAGCTATTCCGATTCTAAGAAGATTACGGATATTGATACTGACTTGCTGAGAACACCTATTGAGAGTGATGCGATTTCTAACAATGTCAAAAATGCCATCATTGCGACTGAGGATGAAAATTTTAAGAAGCATAAGGGTGTTGTGCCAAAGGCAGTATTTAGGGCTTTGGTGTCATCAGTTTTGGGAGTTGGCTCTTCAAGTGGTGGTTCGACGCTAACGCAGCAGTTAATTAAGCAACAGGTAACAGGAGATGCACCAACCTTTAAACGTAAGGCGGCAGAGATTATCTATGCCTTACAATTGGAGCGTCGTGTTTCTAAAAATGAAATTTTAACCGATTATCTGAATGTTTCTCCTTTTGGACGTAATAACAAGGGGAAAAATATTGCTGGTATTGAGGAGGCTGCTCAAGGTATCTTTGGCGTATCTACAGCGGATTTGACAGTTCCTCAGGCTGCCTATCTGGCAGGTTTACCACAGAGCCCAATTGTCTACTCACCTTATACAGCTGACGGTCAATTAAAAAACGCAGAGGATCTTTCTTATGGCTTGGCACGTCAACAAGATGTACTCTACAATCTTTATCGTGGCGGCTATCTAGATAAGTCGCAGTACGAAAGCTATAAGAATTATGATATCACTAAAGATTTCAAGGCTGGTGAGAAGTCTGATGCCGTAAGTCATGACTATTTGTACTATTCTGTCATGTCTGAGGCTCAGGGTGTCATGTATGATTACCTCGTTAAACATGACAAGGTATCGAGTCAAGAGTTGAAAAATGATAAGACAAAGGAAAGCTATCGTGAGAGGGCTCTTCAAGAGCTCCAAACCGGTGGCTACAGCGTTAAGACAACTATTGATAATGCAGTTTATAATGCGATGCAAGATGCTGCGAGTCAATATGGTCTGTCTCTTATACACATCTCCGAGCCCACGAGACTAGGCATGATCTC
>ERZ1027239.283-NODE-283-length-20053-cov-10.833983_pt1 | contig 20053 bp, 21 predicted proteins | sample MGYA00519476_ERZ1027239 | MGnify/ENA primary metagenome ERZ1027239 (study PRJEB26926, sample SAMN06164636) | human gut metagenome | biome: ENVO:00009003; feature: ENVO:2100002; material: ENVO:00002003 | host: Homo sapiens | place: USA | collected 2012 ... | reverse complement strand
CATTTAATACAATAAATTCAGCAAAATTGTGTAAACCTGTAAACCATAGAAAATAAGAAAGGGACTGTCCCATTATCCATAACATTCTGGCTTAAAGCCTAATGATAAGGTAATTTAGCGAGACAGTCCCTAAATATTTTATTTAATTGTCATTTGCTGGCAATTACATCATGCCTGGCATACCACCCATAGCTGGCGCTGCTGGAGCTGCACCCTCTGGAGCTGGCTTATCAGCAACCAAAGTCTCAGTAGTGAGAACCATAGCTGCAATGCTGGCTGCGTTCTGCAGAGCGGAACGAGTTACCTTGGCAGGGTCTACAATACCAGCCTCAATCATATTAACATACTTGTCGTTAGCTGCATCGTAACCAATGCCAACGCCGGCCTTCTTAACCTCAGCAACAACTACGCTGCCCTCCAGGCCTGCATTGTTAGCAATCTGGCGAACAGGCTCCTCAATAGCGCGACGAACGATATTGATACCAGTCTTTACATCGCCCTCAGCCTCCAGCTTGTCCAAAGCTGGCAGAATGTCAACGAAAGTAGTACCGCCGCCGGCTACAATACCTTCCTCAACAGCAGCACGGGTAGCGTTCAGAGCATCCTCTACACGATACTTCTTGTCCTTCATCTCTACCTCAGTAGCAGCACCAATCTCGATAACAGCTACACCGCCGGACAACTTAGCCAAACGCTCCTGGAGCTTCTCCTTGTCGAAATCAGAAGTAGTATCAGCAATCTGCTTCTTAATCATCTCAACACGAGCTGCAATTGCTTCCTTGTCGCCCATACCATCAACGATAGTGGTGTTTTCCTTGGAGGAATGTACCTGACGAGCACGGCCCAGATCCTCGATGGTTACGCTATCCAGCTTACGGCCAACTTCCTCGGAGATAACCTGGCCACCAGTAAGGATAGCAATATCCTCCAGCATAGCCTTACGGCGATCACCAAAGCCAGGAGCCTTAACAGCCAAAGCCTTGAAGGTACCACGGAGCTTGTTAACAACGATGGTAGCCAGAGCCTCACCGTCCAGATCCTCAGCAATAACAACCAGCTCCTTGCCCATCTTAACAACCTGCTCCAGAATAGGCAGAATCTCGTTGATGGAGGAAATCTTCTTGTCGGTAATCAGGATATATGGATCGTTCATAACGGCTTCCATCTTATCGGTATCAGTAACCATGTAAGGAGAGATATAACCACGGTCGAACTGCATGCCCTCTACAACGGACAGGCTGGTTTCCATACCCTTGGACTCCTCAACGGTAATAACGCCTTCCTTGCCTACCTTCTCCATAGCATCGGCAATGTAGTTACCGATTTCAGCATCTGCGGAAGAAATAGTAGCAACCTGAGCAATCTCAGACTTGCTGCTTACGGACTTGGATACGGACTTAATCTCCTCAACCAAAGTCTTAACTGCAGTCTCAATGCCCTTCTTCAGTACCATTGGGTTAGCACCAGCAGCTACGTTTCTCATGCCTTCATGAATCATAGCCTGAGCCAACAGGGTAGCGGTAGTAGTACCATCACCAGCAATATCGTTGGTCTTGGTAGCAACCTCACGAACCAGCTGTGCACCCATGTTCTCAAATGGATCCTCCAGCTCAATATCACGAGCAATGGTAACACCATCATTGGTAATAGTAGGAGCACCAAACTTCTTGTCCAATACTACATTGCGGCCCTTTGGACCAAGGGTAACCTTTACTGCATCAGCCAATGCGTCTACGCCTTTGCCCAGTGCACGGCGTGCTTCTTCGTTAAATAAAATCTGCTTTGCCATTTTGTATTTACCTCCAATATATAGTCATAAGATTGTCTATACAATCTATTTTTACTCAGCAATTGCCAGAATGTCGCTCTGACGGCATACCAGATAATCCTCACCGTCAACCTTTACCTCAGTACCTGCGTACTTGGAGTAGATTACTGCGTCGCCAACCTTTACGTCCATAGGGCTTCTCTGACCATCCTTGAACTCACCAGGGCCTACAGCTACAACAACGCCCTTCATTGGCTTCTCCTTGGCGGTATCTGCCAAAATAATGCCGCTAGCGGTCTTGGTCTCTGCCTCTGCAACCTGGATAACAACTCTGTCACCTAATGGTCTAATCATGTTAATCTGCCTCCTAATATTTAAAATCATATTAAACATTTTCGTTGTTAGCACTCTTTTCCTTTGAGTGCTAACTGCAAGTATTATAATAAATCCTTTTCGTCAAAAAGTCAATAAGTCAATAAAAATTTCTCCTATTTTTCCAATGTTTCTTAACCGACTTTTTAAGATATATGTTATCCACAATGCGTGACAAATTATGTGACAAACTTTTTGCCAGCAGAAATTTGATATTTTGTTAACCTACTTATACAATGGATATATACTTTATTTTACATTTTGGAGTGAGTATAAATGGCTATTTTTGCAGAAAAATTAAAATCTTATATTGAAAAAAGCGGTCAAACCATATACATGGTTGCACAATCTTCAGGAGTAAATAGAACCTTGATTCATCGCATGACCACAGGTGCTAGAATTCCTTCCAAAAAGGAAACTGTTGCTCTTATTGCCAAATCACTTTTATTATCACCTGCAGACACAAATGATTTACTAGAGGCATATGAAATGAGTAAGCGTGGCGAATCCGCATATCGTCAGTTGCAACTAGTAAAACAGCTGCTTATTAATTGTGCTCGACCATCTTTGTCCAATTTGGGAGTTACCCCCCCCCGAAACTTTTGTTCTCTAAACGACTTTGATATTCAAATTGAATCCTCACCCAAATTAATCTCGCAGCGTTCACAAATAAACCAAATCATACGACTATTACTAGATCAGGAATTGCAGAAGCCTGATGGCCATGTTTGCCTAATAAGCCAGCCTGATTATACATATCTATATGATACCTTAGCCGCTATGACTACTATTGCTCCCACAGCAAAAATCCAAAACATAATTTGCTTCGACCGTTCCAATGAAAACAATGACTGTTATAATCTATATTGCCTGGAAAAACTAGTACCAACCCTACTGGCAAATCCTTCCTTTGAGGCACTATGCTACTATGACCATGTAAATACTCTTTTTAATGAATGGTCTTTGCTTCCATATATTCTATTGACAAGTAATTATGCTCTTTGCTTTTCAGATGATACCAATCAGGCCATGCTATATAACGACAAAAATGTTATACGTTTTATGCGACAGCATTTCAACAAAAAACTCTCCTGTACTAATCCTATATGCTATTCCATTAAAACATCATTTGACACGTATATGAATAGCTTACTGATAACAGAAGCCAAGGAACCACCTGAGGCATATACCTTACTATATCAGCCTTGTTTGATGCCATTCATCAACTTAGATATTATAGTCAAATATGTTAATACCGAAATCTGTACACCTGAAATGATTCAGCATATGGCAGCCCATATTGCTAATATTCATCATCCTGATGCTAAAATCCATACAGCCTTTACTCAGGAAGGATTGGAGCTTTTTATGGAAACCGGCCGCATAACCGAAGTACCAAGCCAATTTTACCAGCCGCTGGATATGAACAGCCGCAAAGAGGTATTACACAATATGATGCAAGCCATAGAGGCAGGCAGTCTAATTCCTCGTATCATAGACACCACTAGATTTGATATGCCTATGTCACTAAGCGTAGATGCCCTTTCCCCTAACCAAATCATAATCTATCTGAATCATGATGCAGATAATGCATTTTCTCTAATTATCAATGAACCTAGCCTGATGCATGCTTTCTATGAATTTTTGGTTTACATACAAACCAGCAGATTGGTCTACTCCAAAGATGAAACCATCACCATATTAAAAAATATCGAAGCAAAATACCTCTAAATAACAACACAACAAAGGCTCTTGGAAATGGATAATAAAGTCCATAACCAAGAGCCTTTGTATTTCATAAATTTGCTATAGGATGCCCCTCACCTCTATAGACGAGGGGTGTATAATCTGTACTTGAGGTTAAGAATTATCTTTATGGTTAGTATTAATGATCTGATAAACTGCCATATGTTCCTGCAATAATTCCTTATTCAAATCTACGCGTACAGCTATTGTAACAGCCTCTGCTTCGCTTTTTTCCAAACGAACATTATAAGCTATAATGAATTTGTCATATTCATCAGCCAAGGAAAACACTTTTGCTGAATATTCATGAATCAAATCCTTTTCTTGCAAATACTGTACAGCTTTACAAATAGCTTTCTTCTTAGCAATTAGCAAAGCCTCTTCCTCATCATCAGCGGCTGCACTAAGCATAACCTGCAACGGAGGAGTTGGTGTCTGCACATTAGCTGTTTTGTCTACCGTATTTTCTATGGTAGAATCTACCTTCACAGCAGTCTCTATGGGCGTATTATCATTATCAGCCGCCTGACAGGGAAGTGCCATGAATAGGCCTCCTATCATAGCAATACTAACAGCATGTACTATTTTTTTTCGCATATTCCATCACACCTGTTTATTTGACAAATACTACATTACCAGTAGAAAGGAAACCATTCATCTGGTTCTCTGCCAAAATCTTTGCTGCATCTTCCTTGGAAACTACAGGACTACATAACTTGTCAATGCTCTCAGCCTTGACAATCATTGGATTGTTGCCTGCTCTCTCCACACCAGCAGTCAGACTCTTGGAGTAGCCAACATAGCCACGATTGATTACCTGGTCATGGCTGAAATTTTCCAAGCCATAAACTACTTTCCTGCCCTCAGTAAATACAGCAGGAGCCATGGCAGTCTGCAAGCCCATACCACTGCAATCAACAATCAAACCAGTATACTGGCCAGTAGCACCATACAAATTACCTACAGTGGCCTGATTAACAGCAGGCACTTGAGTAGCTGGAACTGTTGGGGCAGCTACAGCTGCATTTGCTCCTGTGCTATCTGGCTTTAAGGCCACACCAGCAATCTTATCTACAGGTATAATATCAGATGGTGGCAAAAAGCCCTGCTGAGGCACCTGAGGCAGTACAGCAGCAGCTAAAGAGTTGGATCCACCATAAACTGGCAGTTCCATCACTACATGATAATAGCCATTCCCATCAACACTGCGTGAAACAACTTTTGCTCCCTTAATAACTCCATTAACCTTGGTTTTTATTATATCGCTGGTAAGAATAGAATTCTCTACCGTTGTATCAGCATCAATCTGTACACCATGTACCTCTTCGGCAATAAGCCTATAAGCGTCAACAGTCGCTGCACGATAACCATTGGACATGGTCTGACCAGCTCCGCCAATACCCTCAACCACAATCTTGCCGCTGCTGATATCTGTGGCCGCCAGAGTCACACTGGATACAGCCATTACACATACAGCAGCCGCCACACTAACAAATTTCTTTACACTAAACATGATATTTCCTCCTCGCATTAATATATACCTTCTCCCAGTATAAAAACTGGAAGTTGCTTACTTGTTATCTAGCACCTTTTCGTCTGCCCTCCATGGTTGTAATCAAGCCTCGCTTGCCATTTACTCCATCCATAGCAGCCTTTTCTATAGCATCATAAACCTGCTCCTGATCGAAGCCCGTGGTGCCTATATGAATAATACGCAAAGGTGCATGAGTCAAGGTATTAGTGGCTCGACCATCACCACGAGCAGCTAACACCACTCTGCCAGTTTCTACCTCTATAATCCTCATGGAAATATGGGCATACACCTGAGCATTTTTATTACCAATACCTATAACCTCAGCATTATTATTCCTTGTACTAAGTCCGTTAAGACTTCCACACAGAACATACTGTGCTCCCAACATATGCCCGGCTTGGGCTGCGGTAGCAGGATCAATCACCCCACTCATGCCAAGGCTAAGTTCATCACAGACTGCATCCAGTCTTTCTCGCTCTACCACATCAAAATAGCCACTGTTGACCAGTTCATCATAAACAATCTCATTGGCAATGGTTACATCTTTAAGAGTAATCTCTGAGGAAACCGATGCTTTCTTATCAAAAGGCAGGATTGCCAGAGTAGGATAATCTGCCAAACCTGCAAAGCACACTGCTGGTAGCTGACACAAAGCGAAAACAGCCCATATCATCGTCAAAATTGATATTTTTCGTTGTTTCATTTATACACAACCTTCCCTTAGCGAGCCAATACAGTAATAGTACTGCCACTAATACCATCTACAAAAATCCCTGCCTGCCTATTTTTACGCAAAATGGCAGCTATGGTCTGAGCCGACTGGGTAGAATCACATTCCAAAATTGCCTGCTCCCCATTATGTTCCCGGATATAAACATTGTTGATGCCCGGCACTCCTCGTAAGGCAGCAGCCACATCCTCAACTCGCTGATAATCCCAGGCCTTGACAATTACCTGTACACTTGTATTGACATTGGCACCAACCTTTTTAAATTTTTCCTCAACCTTTTCCGCTGCCTGAACTGCCAAAGCTTTAACAGCCTTTTTCTCTGCATAGCCGCTGCCATTTTCAATACCGCTAGCTTCTACTGCAAAGGTTCCTACGATATCGCCTGTATCAAAGCGAATAATCTTCGCCGTCATCTCTGCCTTGCCACTGGTTAGACGAGTATTTTTATAACCACCTTGAAAATCTGGTATTTCAATCTGTCTTGAATCGGTAGAAGTTTTCCCCAGCACTAGGAAGTCCACACCGAAATTACTGCCTACAGAATGAATACTTGTCCCCCCATTATACACATGTTCCAAAAGCCGGGCATCCTGTAGGGAAGCTGCCAAATTTGCATCTACTACATGACTGAATCCCATATCAATAAGCCGCTCATTAATGGCTGTTTCACTTATCTCATCCCTTTGACCATGATTCAATACAACTACTGCTATCCTAGGATCATTCAGTCGTCTAATAGCTGTTAACTGGGAAATCAAGGCAGAATTACCATCTGTATTAACATCTATACTAGCCTTGACCGTATATCCATCTGAAGTGGTTCCCTCTGAAATAATATTGGTATTGCGTACAAAGCCAGTAGCCTTGGCATAAATATCATCCAATGCCACCTCTCCCTGGGAAACCATAGTCTGGGAATCTATATATGTGCCTACCACATTTTCCACAGCTATTCTCTCTGCATCCCGAAGCGCACTAGCCCTGTCAGGACCATAGCCATCAACAGTCACTATCTGAGCATTAGCTGTTGCTGATATTAGTAAAAATCCCGCAAGAATGCTGGTCAACTTTTTATTTATAAGCAATCTTCGCCCCAATCTTTTTACTGTCAAAATAAATCACCTCAAATATCCTTTTTCATTTTTTCTGCTGCTTGCTTGACAGCCTTTTTTAAGGCTGCATCATAACATTCACCAGAAAATTCAGTATCACCAAAACGCATCAAATGAAGTCCCAAAACAGAAATATCAAAATCTGCGGAATTAGCTTCTCCCTTGCCTACAGCTGTATAAACACAACGACCAGTAGCCATTTCATATACCTTAAGAGTTATATCCACCGTTATCTTGTAGGAAAATCCTCCCACCGCTATAAAACGACAATTACTTAAGGTCAGTCCCATATTGGAAAGATAACCACTTATCAAATATTCTGCCTGGACATCCTTATATTCTGGTGGCACACTTCCCAAATCCAGCTGCAAGGAAACCTCATCTGCCCTAGCCTGACTCCCTAACGGGGTAACATCATACAGTTCCATAGATGGACAAAATTGCAATTCATCAAAAAGATAATCTCCTATTGATTGACTAACCTGAACCGTACTATCATCAGATGCATTGGTAAATTTTACCTTGTTGCCAAAACCTCCAATAGCAAAACTATATGATTCAGCAGCAGCCTCTGAGGAAAACCAAATCAGCCCACTGAAAACCATAAATACACTAAGAATACTTAATCCCTTCAACCCATAGTTCATGTTTTTGTCACAGCTTTCAGCTTATCAAGACCTTTGTTGCCCATATCCTTCACTACCTTTTTAACCTGCTCCTCCATAACTCGTTGAAAAAGCACATTAACCGGCATATTCTTGCCACCCTGTACAATAATAGCATTGATCATATTGGCAGTCTTGCTTTCACGGCTGAAGCCATCGTATACATAGCCAGTTTTTGCATTCACCAAATAATACTCCATTTCTATGGCTATTGTCTTGCCTCGTTCGAAATCATTTTGGCTAAAAAGAATATTTTTCAACCATACCTCGATATGGCTGACATTGCAAAACAACAAATATTCCAAATTGTTTTCCATAGCATACTGCTTTAGTTCTGCAGCTACCTCTGGTGACAGTTTATATGTTTTGCCTTCATCCTTACGCCTAGCCTTGCACTCATCATCAGTAGGGCGATAATTTCTCCCCAAAACACTATCAGCATAATGAATTAAGTCTGCATTACTATGGCCCCTGTTGTAGAAATGTCCGTGTACAATAGCATCCTTGTGTACTTTGTTCATTAGCCCCTTGTTGTTATCTGGATGGCGCAATGAAAATTTATCTGATACGTTAAAGGCATCCTCATAGGCATCTTTTAATCCTGTCATAAATTGCTCATCTAATGCATCTTCTCCATGACAAGCAATTTCTCCTATAGCGCTTATAGCCCCTTTACCATTATCCTGATGCTCAAAGGCTCCCGCCTCTGCCTGGCCTATAATGAAGAGCATAACTAGCAAAACACTCCAGGCCATATTAACAATCTGCTTTAACATCCATATTCTCCTTATTTGCAGAACCTAAATTATTTTTTCAGCTTTCCTTCTGCTAATTTGTTTACATCCTTATAGAAATCCTTGAAGATATCCCGATAGGCATCCGCAAATTTATCATTGGATTCTCTATAATTTTTGCTGTAAAGCAATTGATTAGTATGGGCATCATACAAATACATGGTGGCACTAACCTTGGCCGCTTGACCAAAGCTGTAATGTCCATATACATTGCGTATAACATCAGGTTCATAATGGGTAATCGTTCCCTCATGTTCATTACCATCTTTATCCGTCCATTTATATGTCTTTGTCCAAGTAATCTTGGTGTCACATGTTGCATAAGGGTCGTTCCAATAAGGAATATATTCATTACTGTTAACAGACATCTTCACAATATAATCAGCTAACAGGGAATCTTCTGGCACAATCTCTACTTTTTTCATCTTATATGCTTCTTCCTTATAGGCAAACCACAAGGATTTAAGCAGGTATTCATCACTACCCAAATTATTTGGCATATCAATATTACCAAATTTAAGTTTTTTCACGGTCTTTTTATGTTTTTCAAGCTTATGCTTATTCTTTTTAATATCCTTTAGCTCGTCTACCATATCATCCTTTTGGGAGGTATACATTCCAGTAAATCCATCATATCCCTCTTGATGATTATAATAGGTAAATATCTTTTTGCCCACTTCGTCATACATAGTAGATTCCATGCCAAGGATAAAGCGAGTCAAAGTTTTGGCCGGTATAGTATGCCAAACCTCCCAGGATTTTTTATCGTATTCCTTATAGCCATTCGGACCGCCAGAATCTACTGTATAGGACCTTTTGGTTACACTTACTGTTTTCTCCGGAGAATAGTCCTCAGTTGTAGAAAGATCTCTCAAGTAGGTAAGCAAATAACCGTCAGCAGCAAATTCATCATAAACAGCATTAGCACGGCTTTGCTCGTCAGGAAAATCAGCCAGCAGTCGATCCCGCTGATTTTTATCAACATTAATAACCTTTTCCTTTTCATCAATCATTTCAGCTAATTCATAAAAGGTTATCCCCTTGACATGACGATTAAGGCGCTTGTGCAGCTCATAGTTATAAGTCCCTACAAGGCCCTCATTTTTCCACAAAAAATTATTACGGCTTTTTGCTGAAATTGGATAGACTACAACTTTTTGAAATCTGTCAATATCGGCTCCTCTGTCAAACCAAATATCACAGGCAGCTTCCGCCATACCTGCTGTGGAAATAATAATACCTGCAAACATAGAAGCTATAATTGATTTTTTCATACGAAAATCCCCCTGACAATGTATTTCTAAACTTACTACATTGGCCTTCTGAATATCTGCACCCAATAGTGCTTATACTGACTGTTTTCCTCATATGTATATCCCACACCTAATTCCGTAAAATCTGGGTGTAAAATATTTTTTCGATGACCTTCGCTATGCATCCAGCCATCTACAACTTCTTCCGGAGTTTGATAACCGCCACCGATATTTTCCCCTATCCTTCTGCCATGTCTGGAAACTATTGAACTGAATGGGGTGCCATCTGGCCTTGTATGGGAAAACACCTTGGTAACTTCCTGACTGCGTACAGCCGCAGCCATCATAAGTTCATCAGATAACACCAAGGGCTTAACTCCTGCCTTGCGGCGTTCTATATTTACTAAATCTAATACCCTTTGAGCATAGCTTTGTGTATTTTCATTTTCCGTCAGCAGGACAACATGCGGTTCTACCTGCATCCCACCTGCATTTGCCGTCCCTATATGACTGCCTAGAAGCACAATACCAGCCACAGCAACAACAAATCCCTTTTTTAATGGTAATTTCATAAAGATTCTCCTTTGAAGTATGCATATATACTCCAACATTATTTAAGGGTTATAGCATAGGCTCCACCACTGTCATTTTTTCTGTTAAGCCGTATATAATATCTTCCCGGCTTGAGCAGGAATTTTTTCACCATGGTTACATCATATATGCCATCCCATCTGTTAATGATATTTTCATCTGCGTCTATCAAAGCAAATTCAAATTGCAAGTTGTTGGACAGACGCTCCATGGCCAAACTAACTTCCCGCTCTTCTGTAACATCAAATCCGTAATACACATATTTGTTAATGTTAGCCATCTTATAATAAATTTGTGGTATATAATCGTACAAGGTCACATAAGGAGATAATATAGGTGCCTCGGTTCTCCGATAGGCCTGGGCTGATACATTGGTGCTAATATCTTCCTTAGTCATTTTCATTTCAAAATCAAAGCCTGGAGAAGAAATAATATGGGTTGTAGCACTCTTGATTACATAGCGTCCTGATGCCAATACACACTGTCCATCCTTTGTATGTCCATTATTGGCGGCTATAGATAACAATTTGTTCCCATCGGCATCATATATGGTATGTTGTATTGCCTTTTCTGAATACCCTATAACATGCCAATTAATTTGTGCTGGTTTGTCCAAGGTAAAATAATGCACTGCTACAGTTGTATTTAAATCTATTTTCTGAGAAGTTGCTACCTGTACATAGGAGCCATCTAAGGGCATTTCTCCTCTTTTGATAATACATTCCTTATTACGAGATGTTCCTCCGCTTGAACTGTGGCTCCCCCTAGAAGAAGTAGTTATTACCTTTTCCAAGGAACTCCAAAAGCTGCTTTTCGCTTCTGCCTGTGCTAAAAAAATATTAAATCCTAATAGCAATGCACCAGCCGCGGCCAAAATTTTTCTTAACCTAAATTTTCTCATATCGCATCCACCATGCTTTCTTGCTAAAAAGTTATCTACAAACTATCTACAGGGCACTAATCCATTGTAAATTTCAGGACCGTTCACTATTTATCATCATAAACAACCCGAACTTATTATCTATTGCTCTTTATTTGTATTAAATATAACTCTTTAGACAGCTTACCTCAATATGTGACAAATTGTGTGACAAATTATTTTATGCATCTCCATGACATGCTTTGCTGAAATTTTCGCCATAGTTAACTGATAAAATTATCTTAATGTAAGGCGGTATGCTCCACCGCCTTTATACTGAGGTTCGACAAATAATAAATATCTGCCCTTGGTTATATGAAATACTTTCCTTTGGCTATCATTGAATATAACATCCCATTTTTCAATTAATTCTCGTGTTTCAACAGATATCAGGTAAAAAATTAGGTCGCAACTCTTGCTATTGGAAACAGCCTCTAATGTTATATCTCCATCATAAGTCATATCAAATACATACGCTCTATTAACCTTTTTCCCCTTTATATAGAAAGGAATATAATCTTGAACAGGTTTATTTACATACAAAAACTGAAATTCATCATCCTGATTGTACCAAGAATCTGCTTCTATGGGCTTCACATTGACACTTATTTCTGTATTAACATCACTAGAATATCCAGTCTTGGAAGTAGTGCTTTCAATGTAGTATTTTCCTGGTGGCAATACTGCTGCAAAAGTATTTTCGGTATCCTTATATGATGGCAAATATGCCAGTTCCTGACCTCCATTTTGATACACGTAATTATGAACCATGTAGGGAATATATCCCTTTACGGTAACTATTACCTCCGATGGTTGCAAAAACTCAAAACGCAATTTTCCCACAAGGCTATTAGGCGATACATTATGTCCAGCAATTCGGGTAGGAGTTCCATTCTGGGCGATATTGCCATTGACCAGCAAACACTTTTCCTCAGTAAGCACCTCTGCTATACCCCAAAAAATGTCTCCCAAATTAATGCCAGCCTCTGCATGACTTACCTGAACCGAAAAAACTAGCATCAAAGCTATCATTAATTTGTTTTTGCCAATCTTCATTACACTATCACCTCCAGAAACTTGAATTTTTCAGACTAAGTGCTCCCTCACAATTCGTTTAAATATTTCCGAAAAGCATACGACACTGGCTGATCATAAAAACTCATATTATATGCTAAATAAAAAGCACATTCTCCTGCACTTAACATTTGCTGCAAACCATTGTGGTAATATTCATAGTCATCAGCTTTTGATGGATCAAGATATTGCCAAACTATATTGCCATTCTCATCTTTTTTCTCAACAAACATATTGCGAGTAGTATAATCATAAGCAAAACGCAAAATGCTATCTTCATAAATATCTTCCCTATGATATTCATTTATCATACCGTTATCGCCATGAATTATCTTCCTAACAGCAATAACGTATTCAGGCGGTGCATATTTCTGTACATCAACAGAAGCTTTTTCTATATAAAATGAAAAACCTGTGCTCATACCGCCATACCTGATGTATGCTTCTGGATGCGACTTTAAATCCTTTAAGATAGCATCTGGATTTTCTACATGGCCGCCAAACAAAGCATAAGCTGTTGACGAAAACATCATACAAGCCATCATCAGGCATACTATCAACCTACTATATTTCTTCATATCAAACACCCCTCGCTATACTTCTAATATACACTTTTTTCATAACAAACCTCACTACTTTACTATTCATATTTTCTTTCGCTTCACATCATCGGCAGTTTTTTCTCCAGCAGCTTGTCTACAGCATCATAAGCTGCTTTTTTTACTGCGTTGTGTACACTATCCATGCTGGCGGATATATTGCCTATCTTTACAGTATCAATTCTGGCAATCTTTGCTTTGACATAACTTCCTGATGAACGACCTTCGCCTTTGACAACCGCCAATATTTCTCCTGTCTTGGTATCCATCATGCGCAGGTTAATATGGGAAATAATGGTATGGGTGTCCAGTCCGATTCCTTGATAACTTCCTCCCATACTATCCTCGCATACATCAATAATATTGCCATAAATAATATAAGGCACTCCCAGCAGCTCTCCCAACCGCTTGGCAGTATCTGCATCAATCACGCCGGTTATATTAAGATTTTCCTTGTTTATTTCTTCTTCAATCACCAGTCTATCTGTAAGCTCAAATTTCTTTTTTTCCAATAACCGCGCCATGATATAATCATCGGCAGCATTCCTGCCATCTACAACCAGATATTCCGCTGCTGTATTCTGATGAATTCCAAAATCCATCACAGCAACAGCTGGAGCAGCCGATGCCGTTCCAGCCATATATGCCATGATGCCGATGACCATAAATATAAGTTCTGCCCATCGACTCATTAGGCTCACACTCCCATATCCACAGGCAGCTTATGCTGCTTAACATCCTCAACCAGCATATTTGCCAAAGAATCAGCAACTTTGTTCAACGCAGCATAAAATGTCTTGGTAGTTACATCTTCCTGTCCAATAGTTACTTTATTACCTATGGAAACACTTGATACGGAAGATTCCTCATAACCTTTTTTCTGCCAAATCACCTTGCCAGTATCAGTGTCAATAACCCGCAATGTACAGGATACACCAAAAAGAAGCTCTTTCGATGAACTACTGCCAAATAAACTTTTCAGCAAACTAGCCCCAGGTATCGCTGCCAGTGCCAACCCTGCATAAGCAAGGGCATTCGTTCCCTCTCCATTGCTATAGCCGTCAATACTTCCCTGAATCAGGTATTTTACACCGCTTTCCTGGCCTATCTGCTTGATAAGCTCAGGCTCTATTACATCCCCCTCTTTAGCCAAATCAATGGAGCGTGCAAAAGCTGGATCAAACTGCCTGCCCTCAAATACAGCATCATAATTGCCAGTAGCACGACACTGATTAATCGTGCTATACATCTTGCCATCCTCATCATAGAGCTGAATTACAGCATTTGTTGCCAGAGGCTTTGTTTCCTTGAAATTCAAAGTACCTGAATTCATCATCTTCTCCAAAACCAATTCAGAGAGCATATCCGCTGTACCTATCTGCTTGAATCTAGTATTGTCACTAAATGTTAGCATGGCACAGGGAGAACTTGCCACCGCAATGCTGGCGTGAAGCGGCATACAAAAACAGGCACCTGCCAACACAGTAGCAATTGTCTTTTTCATCTTCATATTACTTGCCCTCCTTGTCATATTTGGTAACATCCTTCAAAGCCTCTGGCAGCTTTAAATAATTTTCATCTGGTACAGAGGAAAATTCCTTAATATTGACCACATAATGCTTACCACTAACACTGCCATCGGATTTTTTGACATAATGTACGGAAGCAATCTTGGTTAATGCTCCTTGATTAAAGTAATAGCGAATCAAATCCACATCGCCATTAGCACCAGCCCACTGATAATCCTCATAGGTCAAGCCACTAGACAGTGAGCCCGATGCCGCCAGCCAATAGACCTTGCCAGGGCGCAATGCTGTTTCATCCTTGTGAATCACATCCAGCATGGTGGCAATCTCTCCGCCACCATACTCATTGCCATAGCGCAGTTCACGCAGGTCATTAACAGGGTGTGCTTCTACTTTATTTTGAGACATATCCCAATTGAACATACTAGCATGGAAAGAGTTTCCTGTATATTTTACCCCCTTATCCGTTTCAGACCTTTTAAAAGGATAAACATAGCCATCCTTCTTGATTTCACAGTAATGGATAGGACCAAGTTCACGCTCTGTATAGGAATTATCACCTGAAAGGACTATTACACCAGCAAAATTTGGCTTTTGTTCTGCTTCTAACTTAGCTGTATATTTCATTACATAGCGATTTATATCCGTTACGAATTTGTCCCGTTCATCCTGATAGATATATTCGTATTTAATCGTACACTGCTTATTCGCCAACATATTTTTATATGCATCAAGCTGTCCAGCCATAGCTGTAGAACTAGCCAGCAACATGGACACTGCACCTACCACAAGAATTTTTTTCATCATGTGCTCCCCCTATTTTATTTCTTCAACCAAAGTAGGATTCTTCAACAAATCTGTAATAGTGCCAGTATCAGCCGCGTAAATCTTACTCTTTGGCATATCAATGGCTTTTTCTGGCAGTACATCGGTTATTGTCACGATTTCCAGCTCATCCACTGGCAGCACCTTGCCATTGATTTTGCATACCTTGTTAATTTTATATAGATTTCCCTTTTCATCGTAGATAGCTGTATAAAGCATTTCGGCCTTAACATTACCCTTGTTGTCCTTGAGAACTGATGTGTATTTATCACACACTCTTTGCTTACCATTATCTTCAACCTGACCACTCTCTGTAAATACAGGTTCATTTTCGCCATATTCATGTCCCATATATGGATCGTTGTAGGCAAAAATCTTCAAGGCAGCTGGCAAAGAAAGCCGTGCCCTTACCTTTTCCCAATGTGCATCTGGATTAAGGTAGGGATTATTTAAGTTGCTTTCTTCTAGCACAACACCAGTAGTTTTTTTCGGATATTCACCACCACCACCACTGATGCCACCAAAGAAGCCGACATCAAAGCTCCTCATACCGCCTGTACGAACTGTAACATTATTATACGTATTGCTGTCGGCAACCGCATCCTGATAGGACTCATAGTTTTGGTAACTTTTCCACTCATTATTGGCTATCTCTTCTTCCCGCTTCACCGTTCCCTTATTCACGAATTTATAGTACTTACCATTCTCATACCTAACAGCAGGATAATTGGTGGTGCCAAACATTTTCTCCAACTTCAAGCCAGACATGCGCACACCATTTTGAGCGACCACATAATCTCGAAGTCCCCAGCCCTTCGGGCCGTATTCCACATAGAAATTTCCACTCTGAATAATACTCCTGTACTTTTCCGCCGCTGGCTGTTCAGCAAAAGCTATACTGCTTCCCAGCAAAATCTGCAGGGATAACGCACCTGCCAACCATTTGTTGTTCCACTTCATAATTATCATTCTCCTTTAGTCAGAAACTTTGCAAAAGCATATCCTTTTTGTCCCTTAAGTGCGAAACATCATTAATCACACTTTTCTTGACCGCCAATTACTCATGACATGGCCCAGTGTTTCTACGTGCTAATGTATAATCAGCAAATCCCAATTTACTTTCATCCTGTAGCAAAAATTTTGCATAAGCATATCCACGTTTACCATCATAATCAACAGCCGCCCAGCCATTATCATCAACACCCCATATTACGACCTTGCTCCCCTTTGGCATTTTTGCTATAACTTCACTCTTGTTATTTGCCTCCTTACGTAATAAAAGATTTTGACATGGTGGAGAAACAACGTATAAATATCCCCATGTATTTTTATCTGCTTCTTGTTTCGTATCAGGGTCGTTAGGTTTTGAAGTACTACTAGGTGCATCAACCTCTTGCAATACCCAGCGCTGAGAATCAAGATTATCAATAGTAGACATTTCTACATAGGAAGAACCTTTATTGTCCAACACCTTTCCTGCTTCTCCCCTCATCGATACCAAATAACAGGCTCCATTGGACTTAATAAATTTCCAAATGAAGGGAATACTATTTCCTTCCAATCCCAAAATCACTCTGCCATTTTCCATAGTACATATATACATATTGCCTACTTTGCTGCGAATTGCATAATTATCGCCATTACGTTGAATATAAAATTTATGGTAATCATCATTAGTGTACTTTTCTATATAAGGTATTTGCCCCTGTATAGCGTACTGCCAATTAGGTTGCGATTTATCTACGCCTTTATCATTAATAGTTAATGACATATCTTGTTCACGAATAGGAGATATTTTATACCATCCATCAGGCACATTAATCACCTCTACAGGATAATATGTTTTTCCTTTAACAATATTTAGTACCCATACACAATCCAAGATATTAATTGCGCCATCTCGATTTGCATCTGCTACTGCCATAGCTCTATTGGTCAAAGTTGCCTTGCCTTGCACATAGGCTAGCAACAAATCGTAATCCTGTGAATCTAACCTGCCATCGCTATTGACATCACCGAGTATATCTCCATCAGATATATTTTCTCCTAGTGAAACGCTTATTACCAAAGCCATATCAGTCAAAGTTATTTGCTTATCACCATTCATATCAGCCAAATAAAATTCATAATCTGAAAATGTTCTTAACTCTGTAATATATTCTTGTATAAGAGTTACATCTTTTTCATCTATCCGTCCATCGCCATTAATATCCCCTTTTGCCGCCGCAAAACAAATATTGGCATAACAGAAAATACTTATTAGCAACACCAGATATACAAGTACACTTTTTCTCATCAAATCACGTCCCTTTTCTTTCCGCATTCAAAAATTATTATTGCAACAAAATGCAGTAATAATGACTATTCATAGGATTTCCATCAGTTACCCCATTAAAATAACCAATTCCCACTTTTCGAAGCGAAGAATCCATTAATATGCTATGGCCACTTTCTATTTCCATTAAATTGTTGATAACATCATCAGGCTTTTTTATAAATCTTGATATTATCTCCCTCAAATTATCATTTTTATCAATGACAGATTCACTTTCACTTCCATCTGGTCTTGTGTGAGAATACTTCTGGGCTAACTCCTTAGCCCTTATATCCGCAGCTACGCAAAGTTCCCTAGATATTTTGACTGGTGGCGTATTAACATTTATGCGTGCCTCATTCAATCGGTTCAAATATTCTGCTATATAATCTCCCTGATATGTTTGTACATACTCGTCACCTGATATACTTTCCGTTGTAGGTTGGAAATCGAAATCTGCCTGATAATTCTCAGGAAGAACATGATAATTAATTACAAAACTATCATAAAAAGCCCCATCCTTATTCAAAGTCACATTTATAGTACAATCCCCGGGACTTTTCAAATAGACCTTTTGCTTTTCATCATCTAAGTATTCTGCAACAGCTGGATTACTAATCTCGAATTTAGCTTGGTAATCCGGGAAATTTACTATGGCATATTGCAAAGTAGTAATATTAATTGGAAAATCCATATTTTCAATATTGTCATATGTTTTTGCTGGAAGAATGAAAACATATTCTCTCTTGTACCCTGCAAATTCATATGAATCAGGAACTTCATCGTACCGCTTGCAATATCTATAATAACCAGTTGCTCCCCCACGAGCTATATTGTCATCAATCTGTGGATCAAATACATACTCTGTTCCATCAACTGTAATTACACACCAAGCATGACCTGTCATGCCGCCAGCCGCTTTGGCTGTATAACCATATGCTACTCGACAATTCAAACCAATAGCTCTCGTCAATACCGCAAAAGCAGCAGAATAATCATCACATACGCCTTCACGTTTCACCAGCATATCATATGCAAAATCATATTCATCTTTCACACCATCATAAATCCTTACAGCATGGCCATAAGAACAATTATTTATTATCCAATCATAGCAGCACTTTACCTTTTGGCTAGTGGACATATCATCTGTGGTAATCTGACTCAAAATATACTTGACTTCATTATCACATTTGGCATTATTTGTATATGTCGGAATAAGGACAGCATTATTCAATACCCAATCTGCATCCGCAGCATAAACAGGCGATATAAACAAAGCTGCCATCAAACAAGCTAATGAACATATCCTCATGATACATTTTTTCATAATAGCATCTCCCCATAGCAACAATATATTATGTCATTTTAGAACCCTGTCTTGATTTTCAACTTTTTGCCATCATTAAGCATGGTCATTAGGCCTGTATTGCCATACACCGCATCACGAACAGCTTTGCTGATAGCATTTCTTACCTGCACAGCAGAAAATGAATCTGAACCTATGCGAATAACGTAATCCTCCTGCACCTCATAATCTTCCTGATGAGCAGAGTAATAATCTTCTGAATATGTGTGTTCGTTACTATTGGAGGTGTTTGAACTATTATTTTGTTTAGTACTGTTGTAAAGTTGCGAAGCAGTTGAAACACTAGGATTTTCTGCAAAATTGAATGCAGATATTACGACATCATCCCCCACGCACTCCGTATATTCTGGCGACAAATTACCAGTTACTGTAGTTGAACCTGATGCATTACTTGTATTTTCTGATGAACTACTATTGGAACTTGATGAAGTGTTCCTATCTCTGCCATTTTCCTTATAACGGTATAAATCCCTAGTTTCCCTAGTTTTATTGCGATACTTGGTAAAAGCGATCTCTACTCCCGAAGAAGCAGATTCCCCCTTGCCCAATCCTGCACCAACAATTCGTCCAGTTTCTATATCCACAATCCTGATGGCTACATTAGCGATAACCGTGCGCACGTCAACACCTAAACCACCACTTCTGCCATGCTGATAATCCAATCCAGATTCCTTACTGGTAAGCCCGGTGACATTGCCTACCACCATAAACTGTGCCCCGGCAAACTTGCCAAGCTGCACTGCCGTGCTTTGATCTACTAAGCCAGACATATTAATTTCATGCATTTTGGCAATATTAGATAGCTGTTCGTAATCTGTCTCTTATACACATCTCCGAGCCCACGAGACTAGGCATGATCTCG
>ERZ1027239.273-NODE-273-length-20510-cov-16.821168_pt1 | contig 20510 bp, 18 predicted proteins | sample MGYA00519476_ERZ1027239 | MGnify/ENA primary metagenome ERZ1027239 (study PRJEB26926, sample SAMN06164636) | human gut metagenome | biome: ENVO:00009003; feature: ENVO:2100002; material: ENVO:00002003 | host: Homo sapiens | place: USA | collected 2012 ... | reverse complement strand
GAGTAATTTTATCTTACATCAGTTTGGAGGTTTACACAAACTTTGGGATGCTCCCCGTTTTATCCATCTACTGGTTTTTTCTTTGTCTTTAGAGATATATTGAACTCTACTACTGTCTATTAGATTTTGCATACTCTCTTTACCGTATGCACTAACCACTTTTATTTCGTCAAATTTGATTCCGCCTTTTCCTTCATAATCGGTATACACCAATTTATTATCCAATCAGAGCACTTTTTCTCCTTTTCCATCCTCAATAATAGAACCCATTTCTTTTTCTGTATCGGAATACTCCTCTTCCAGGATTGCCATGAGGTCTTCGTCAATATCTATCGAGTATCTCTTCGCTGGGTTATCTGTAATACTTTTGCCATTATCTGTTCTTCTGCTTCCAATGTATTGTTCAGATATACTTCTTTCGGTATCTTGTACGCGAACCGAATCAGTTCTACCACTTCTTCGTCCGTTTTCAATGCGTTGGTTATTCCAACTATTATGTTTGTATCTACTCCACAAAAATCCAATCCCTTTATCAAATCCTTCATTGGTTCTGTAATTTTTCTTGAACCTGCCACTCTCAATTACCTCCACAACATTATTAAAGTTTCTATTGTATTCTTCTAATTTTGTGATATACTTTTCCTAGAAGTAGTTCATTATCGTTGTTAAACCCTCGGGAGTTTGATCGTGAAACTGCTTCTTTTATTATTAGCATAATTCTCATCTATATCTATCTGCTTCCACAAATTCTGTCGTATGTCAAAAAGTTGCAGGAATTACTCTTTAGAACCGTTTTTTACTCGATACTACTCGATATTTATTTTACCTCATTTGCACCTACTTGTGCCTATTACCTACAGAACCTGCCACTGGCAGCTTCTTACGGATGCCTGCAACCAAAAAGGCTGTAACCCTTGATTTATCAAGGATTACAGCCTTTTTTTCTAGTTAAGCTGGCAACGGGAATCGGACCCGTGACCTCCGCACTACCAATGCGACGCTCTACCGACTGAGCCATGCCAGCAATTCTGTCGGAACTAATCCCGACTTGTAATACTATACTATAGAGAGCTATGATTGTCAATACTTTTCTACAGCATAATGTCAGATTTTTCTTTGCTATGCTCAATCTTCATATTTAACTTCCGGAACGGAATTGCAATGACAAGTCCAATCAGAAGTGAGATTATAATATAGATACCAAGGATGCCGAGGCATTTCCAATAAGTCATTCCATACATACCGCCGATGGTCTCCCGGAGTGCATCCATTCCATAAGGGAATGGGAAGAAACGGTAAATCCGCTGATAGATTGCCGGCAATACTTCGATTGGGAAGGAACCACCTGCTCCCGCTACCTGGATAACCATAATGACTACCGCCAAAGCCTCTCCGACATTTTCAAAGGCTACCGTTAATGCGTACATAAATAAGGTAAATACAAAGCTGCAGCATGCGCAGGCAAGCCAGAATAAGAACGGGTTATGGCATTGTATCTTAATATAAAATAAATCTCCCAGCGCAGTAATCAATGCCTGCACCTGTCCAATCAGGAAGAATGTAATATATCTTCCAAAGAATTTCTGGTAAGGTTTTGCATCCGGTATTTTCTCATCCGGAAGTACCTTTACATGAATGATTGCCACCAGAATCAACGCGCCTACCCACAATGCCAGTACCGTATAGAACGGTGACATTGCCGAACCATAATTGGAAATCGGATAAATCTCTTTTGTCTCCATATTGACCGGAGAAGATAAGAAATCTCCTAACAAAGTCGGGTCGGTCTCTAAGATTTTCATCAAAGCCTGATACTGGTCACTGATTTCCAGCGCACTGAGACTTGTAATCACACTGTCAAGCCCGGTTTTCATTTCCTGTGCTGCTGCCAGTGAATCACTTAAGCTTTCATTTCCCTTATCGAGGGTTTCACTATAAGCATCCAATACTTCCGATACTTCATCAAAATCTCCATCGACACCATTTAAAATTGCCTGTGTCTGATTCAGAGACCCCTGCATGGACTGAATGGTTGTCTCCAGCTGACCTTTTACCGAATAGTCAAAGGTATCTTTTAAAGCTTTTATTTTGGTCTTACAGGAAGTTATTTCGCTAGATATTTCAGTGTTTAAAGTATCCTTTGCAGTATTTAAATCTGTGACATTATTCTGGACACTGTTTAAATCTGCTTCAATTTTATCTAACTGCGCTTCGATTTCTGCAATCTGACCGGAAACACTTTCATCATCTTTCCAGTCTGCCACGCTGTTTTCAAATAACTGGCGGATCAGCGGCATCATATTAATTGCACTCTGCAGTCCGCCGGAAGATAAATCACCATAGTTATCCAACTGGTCTAAGGCATTCTGTATCAGCGTATTGATGTTGTCAAGGCTGTCGGCTGCTGTATTAAGATTTGCTGAAATAACCTCAGCCAAAGCACTGGCATTAAGGCTGCCGGAATTCAATGCTCCCTGCATGGTATTTACCGTATTCGAACCATCATCTACCATCGTATTCAGATTCGGCAGCATAACCTGTGTCGTATCAATCAGGCTGGATGCCGAATTGGTAATGCTGACAAAAGAATTCAGCAATGCAATATAGCCGTCCAAATCTCCGCTTAAATCATTAAGCTGTGTCAGGAAAAGATTCATCATAGAGCCGGAATCCATTCCATTTTCTACCATGACATCATTTACCTTTAACATGACTTCTGCCAGAGTGCTGACAAAGGTTGCATTAACCTGCTCCTGTACTGCCGTTTTTGCCTTGGATGTAATCTTTGGTGCAATGGCATTTTTCTTCTCATTTTCATAATAAATAATCTGTGGATTCTGTACTTCTCCGTTAAGGAAGCTTATCATTTTCTCGGAGAAATCCTCCGGAATAATCAGTGCCGCATAATATTCACTGCTGTATACACCATCTGTTGCTTCATCCATGGTATCAGTAAACTGCCAGCCCATAGTCTGATTGGCTTTCAGGGCATCAATGACGCTGTCTCCGATATTTAAAGACAGACCTCCCATGTCAATTCCCTCATCTGCGGAATATACTGCTATCTTAAGATTTGATGTAGATTCCGGTCCATACGGGTCCCAGTTGGACAATATATTAAACCATGCGTACAGTGATGGAATAATGGAAAGACCTATTACAATAACCACTGCTACCACATTTGTGCTGACTCTCTTAAAATCCCGGTAAAAGATTCTAAAAATATTTTTCATGTGTTATCCCTCTGCTACTCCTTTGTGCTATCCGTTAAAAGTTCCTGCTCTGCCGTCTGAAGTGCGGTACGAATCCGTTCTTCTACCTGGGCAATTCCATCGCCAATCAGTGCATCTCTCTCCTGCTGCTCCCGGTTGGAAATCTCATTTAATTTTTCCTGTAATTTATAGTCCGAATATTCTACGAAAATTAAATATCCTGCCAGAATAAACAGCGATACAATCCACAGAATCAAAAATACGATTTTTGAGCTTTCTGTCCAGAATAACAATGCCAGGAAAATCAGTGGAATAATGATAAGACACCGCAATCCGATGCGGATACGTTTCTGGTTCTTCTTATGAATCTCCTGCTCATAACCTAAAAGCATGTCATAAAGCTCTTCATAATCTTCTTTCTTTTCCATCTGCTCTTCACCTGCTCTCTTACATCATCTTCGTATCTTTCATTCGCTTTTCTACGAAATGATTGATACCCATAAATGGTATGCGAATCAGCAGTCCGATTAACAATGCCGCTGCTGCGAAAATCAGAAGCTCTGCCAGATTCTTCTCATAGGTTCCGCCATACATGCCGCCAATGGTTTCACGCATGGCATTAATGGCATATGGGAATGGGAAGAAAATATATACCCGCCGGTAAAATTCCGGCAATATCTCTATCGGATACGTTCCACCGGAACCTGCAATCTGGATAACGACCATTACAACCACCAGTGCTTTTCCGATATCGCCAAAGGAAAGTGTCAGTGCATAGATTAATAAGGTAAAGGTAAAGCTCGTCAGCGACGCCGCAAACCAGAACAATACCGGATTCTTCACCTGGCAATGCAGCAGATAAATATTACCCAACACAATAATCAATGCCTGTATCTGTCCCATCACAAAGAAAATGAGATATCTTCCAAGGAAAAGCTGATAACGCTTCGGATTCGTCAAATCCTTTTCGGATGCCTTTACCTTAATCAGTGCCACCAGTACAATACCGCCTACCCAGAGTGCCAGTGTTGTATAAAATGGTGCAACCGCAGAACCATAATTTTTAATCTCATAAACCTGCTTTGTCTCCACTTTTACCGGCTGTGCAAAGAATTTACCATAGGATTCCGGATCGCCGCCCAAAAGTTCCATGATAATCTGCATCTGTTCATCTTCCGATGCTTCATTCAGCTTGCTGATTGCCTCTTCTATCTTTGTATCACAGGTCTTCAGCAATGTCTGAATCTGTGTAAAGCTTTCATCGGTAGCATCTACCATATCTAAGGTTCCATCGAAAATGGTTTCCATGTCACCTAATGTATTATTCAGATTATTCAAAAGATTGGTTACATTGACCAGTATCTGGGATGCCGTATCCAATATTCCGGATACTCCAGGCACCAGATTATTGGTGTATACATTCTTCATATTTTCAATGGTCTTGCTGCAGGTAGACAATGCTGTATTCATTCCGCCTGTCACAGTATCTACCGCATCTTTTACTGCATCTGATGTATTGTCCGGCATCAGTGTCTCTAAAAGCTTCTGCATTTCTTCTGCATCCTGCTTCAACGCATCAATCTGTGACATCACATCATCCATATCCATTTTCTGCTCGTCCGTAAAGCTCTCATCTGCCTTGAGTCCACTGATTGCTCCATAAAGCGACTGCAACTGGTCATTTAAAGTCTTGATATCATTCGTTGTTGTCTCAATACTTTCAGTTGTCTTCTTGGCAGAATCTCCCAGTCCGGCATTGGTAATATCCGTTGAAATCTTATTCAAAGAATTCTCAATATCCGTTAAGGTTGTCTCCACATTCTTGGAAAAATCTGAAAGTGTAGTATCCGTACTGTCTAATTGTGTCTTTGTTCCATTCAGGGAATTTACAGCTGAATCAATTTTATCTTCCACCTTTGACACACTGGAATTGGCTTCATCAATCCCTGCACTCAGTTCTTCATTTCCGGATAGGAAGCTGTCTATCATGGCATCATAGTCCTTTAAATTCTGGCTGAGCTGCTCTAATTTCTGGCGGAATCCATCCACACCGCCATCTTCACTTATTTTCTCAGAAAGATTATCCATCTGGGCAAACATGGCACTTGCCGCTGTCTCAAGAAATGTCTCATTGATACTGGACTTTAATGTGCTTACTGCAGTATCGGTAATTTTCGTTGCAATGGCATTTTTCTTCTCATTCTCATAATATGTAATGGTCGGATTCTCCAGTCCTTCAGAAAAGATGCTGAACATGCTCTCGGAAAAGCGGTCACCAATAACTACTGCCGCATAATATTTTCCACTTTCTACTCCGCTGATTGCTTCATCCGAGCTGTCTACAAACTGCCAGCCTATGGACTTATTCTCCTTCAACTGCTCAATCACCTGAACACCCATGTTGACGGTTGTGCCATCCTCTAATTTCATTCCTTCATCTTCAGATGCCACTGCAATATAGATATTTCCGGTGTTGGCATAAGGATCCTCGTTGGAATAAATATTAAACCATGCATACAAAGATGGAATAAAACACAATCCGATTGCAATGACCAGTGCGAAAAAATTCCTGCAAAGTCCTCTTACGTCCTTACGAAAAATGTGAATGATATTTTTCATGCTGTTACTTCCCTTTCAACTTCTTCTTTAAACGCTGTAACGCATTATCCACAGCCTTCGGCTCTTTTCCCATAGCTTCTGCAATCTGCTCATAGCGAAAGCCCTGCAGATAATACGACAATACTTCCTGTTCCATTTTGCTTAAAGTCTCATTTACTTTCCGTTTGAAATCTTCCCGGTCTTCCTGACTGATAAATAAATTCTCCGGATTCGTCTCATCTATGGTCTCTAACACATCCGCCAGATTCCTGCCTTCCGAATCCTCACTGTCTGCATAAAGTGGCACATACGAATTGAGCGGTGCATGCTTTTTCCGATTGGAAGCCTCCACCGCTGTATACATCTGCCTTGCAATACAAAGGTCTGCAAAATGAAAAAAGCTGCTGTCTTTATCCGGCTGATAATCCCGGACAGCTTTAAACAGACCAATCATTCCCTCCTGAATCAAATCGTCCGTCTCACCACCAATGAGATAAAGTGCCTTTGCTTTTTTCTTCACCAGACTCTTGTATTTGTCCATCAGATAATCTGTAATTTCTTTTTCACCACTACGAAGTGCTGCAATTAATTCCTCATCACTCATATTCTGATAAGATTGCATCTCTCTCTCCTGTTAACTTAATCTCTGTCTTACAATTTCATAAGCTAAAACACCGGTTGCTACCGATGCATTTAAGGAGTCAATATCTCCCTTCATTGGAATCGATGCCACAAAGTCACAGTTTTCTTTCACTAATTTGCTGACACCCTCTCCTTCATTTCCGATAACCAGTCCGATAGAACCCTTTAAATCCAGATCATACATGGTTGTGCCACCCATATCTGCACAGACAAACCACATGCCCTGCTCCTTTAATTCCCGGATGGTATTGGTAAGATTGGTTACCTTTGCTACCGGAGTATAATAAATGGCTCCTGCGGAAGCCTTTGCCACCGTAGCAGTCAGTCCCACTGCACGGCGCTTTGGAATAATGACGCCATGAGCACCTGCCAGATTGGCAGTACGGATAATTGCACCCAAATTGTGCGGGTCTTCAATATTATCCAGCAAAATGACAAATGGTGCTTCATTTTTCTTTCTGGCATTTTCTAAAATATCTTCTACCGTTGCATAGGAAAATGCTGCCGCCATGGCAATGACGCCCTGATGCTTCTTCGTCTCTGACAGCTGCTCTAAACGTTCCTTTGCAACAAACTGTACCAGCGTATCATGTTTTTTCGCTTCTCTTAAAATGGTCTGAATGGGACCGTCTTTACAGCCATCTAATACAAACAGCTTGTCTATGGTTTTTCCGGAACGAAATGCTTCTAAAACTGCATTTCTTCCTTCTATCTTCGTGCTCTCTGCCTGTGCGTTTTCCATCTGCTTTTCTTCCATTCTACTTTCCTCCTGCCAGATCATTCTTTCCGGTCTTCACATTATAATGTCTGATTGCCTCTTTCACCAGTTCCAAAATCCGCTCGAACTGATCCGTCAGATATAAATAGCCCATCAATGCTTCAAAGCCGGTGGCACGGCGATAATCTGACATAGTTGCATTTTTTGCCATGGTCGGAGACTTGGCATTTCTGCCTCTGCGGTAAATTTCCGTCTCTTCTTCCGTAAGCATCGGAGTCAGTGTCTCCATCATCGTTGCCTGCGCATGTGCTTTCACCAGATGGCTGGTGGTCTGATGCAGGCGGGATGCCTTGGTATTGCCTTTTCCAACTACAATGCTTCTTATGACAAGGTCATAAATGCCATCTCCTATGTAGGCAAGTGCCAAAGGGGAGTAGGTTGCTACATCCACCTTTGGCAGGTCAAAATATTCTTTGATATGGGAATCTATGCCTTTTTCCATTTTACACCCTCTCTGGTATCTTCTAAGACAATTCCTTTTTCCAAAAGTTCATTCCGAATTGCGTCTGCTTTGGCAAAATCTTTTTCCTTCTTTGCAGCCTTACGCTCTTCGATTTTTTCTAATACATATGCTTCTAAATCTGCATCAATTTCATCGGCAGGATTTGCTACTTCTCCTGCTGCTAAATCAAGTGATAAGACATAATCAAAATCTTTTACCAGTGCAAGCTTGGTCGCATCGGTCATATCTGCTTTCAATACTTCATATACTACAGTCAGTGCCATGGAAGTATTTAAATCGTCCTCTAATGCCTGCAGGAATTTCTCTTTGTATGCATCAAATTTATCCTGCTCTACTTCTGTAGACGCATCCAGTTTTGCAATGGTCTTACGAAGCTTTACATAGGAATTTTCCATATTATCCATTACTTCATAAGAGAATTCCAATGGCTTTCTGTAATGGGACTGCAGACAGAACATACGATATACCAGCGGCAGATAACCTTTTTCTTCCAATAAGGAAACGGTCAGGAAATCTCCCTTGGATTTACTCATTTTTCCTGATTTATCATTCAGATGATGCACATGGAACCAGTAATTACACCATTTGTGTCCAAGATATGCTTCACTCTGTGCAATCTCATTGGTATGATGTGGGAAAATATTATCCACACCACCACAGTGAATATCCATATATTCGCCTAAATGCTTCATGCTGATGCAGGAGCACTCGATATGCCAGCCCGGATAACCAACGCCCCATGGACTATCCCATTTCAGTTCCTGGTTATCGAATTTGGACTTGGTAAACCACAATACAAAATCACTCTTGTTGTGCTTATTTTCATCCTCAGATACGTCATCACGGACACCTACCATCAGCTCTTTTTCGCTCTGGCTGGAGAATACATAATAATCATCTAATTTTGATGTATCAAAATATACATTTTCTCCGGCAATATATGCATAGCCTTTCTCTAAAAGTACCTCTATCATATGAATAAATTCCGGGATACAATTGGTTGCCGGCTCTACCACATCCGGACGTTTGATATTTAATTTGGAGCAATCGGAAAAGAATGCATCGGTATAATACTTTGCAATCTCCATAACGGTCTTGTGCTCACGCTTTGCGCCCTTTAACATTTTATCCTCACCGGTATCTGCATCACTGGAAAGATGTCCTACGTCTGTTATGTTCATGACACGCTTTACATCATAACCTGCATAGCGAAGTGTTTTCTCTAATACATCTTCCATAATATAGCTGCGCAGATTTCCGATATGTGCAAAATGATATACGGTTGGTCCGCAGGTATACATTTTCACTTTTCCATCTTCGTTTGGCACAAAGGTCTCTACTTTTCTTGTAAGGGTATTAAAAATCTTTACGTTGTTCTCCATGTTATCCTCCATCGTTCCTGGAATTACTTATTTAATTCTTTTCTACTTCCTGCTTTAATGCTTTTATCTCTTTTTCCATATCAATGATACGGTTGCATAATTCTGAATTTTCCCGCTGCAATACATTGATGTCTTCCTGTACCGGGTCCGGCAGATTGCACTGATCCATATCGCTGCGTGGAATTTTTACATTGTTACGTTTTACGATTCGTCCCGGAACTCCTACTACGGTACAATTTGGCGGCACCTCTTCAATTACCACACTTCCGGCACCGATTTTCGAATTCTCGCCTACCGTAAAGGAACCGATGATTTTTGCTCCGGCACTTACCATTACATTATCCTCTAAGGTCGGATGACGCTTTCCGGTTTCCTTACCGGTTCCGCCCAGGGTTACACCCTGATATAAGGTTACATTATCTCCGATAATTGATGTCTCTCCGATGATAACGCCGGTACCATGGTCGATAAAGAATCCTTTTCCAATTACTGCGCCCGGATGTATCTCAATTCCGGTTTTTCTTGCTGCTTTCTGTGAAATATATCTTGCCCGGAAGAAATGTCCCTTCAGGTAATGCTTATGTGCACGCCTATAACTAAGCATAACACGAAATGACGGATAAAGCAAAACCTCCATTGGAGATTTTAATGCCGGATCACGCTCCTTGATAATCTCAAATTCCTCTTTTAATTCTTTTATAAAACCCATGATTACAGCCTCCTGTTCACTGTATAGATTCTTTCCTTTATGCATGCATGCCTGTAATTTTTCTCGCGGAGCGATTTTTTACTTTACAGGAAAGCAATTTCCTATAAAGTAAAAAATCGTCTCTATATAAATATAGAGACGAAGTTATTCCGCGGTTCCACTCTAAGTAAAGCATTGCTGCTTTCCCTCAATACACGTAACGTGTGCTATTCGTTCCTGGATACTTGCTTTCACCGGGACTGCTTCCGGATGCACTTCATATACTTTGGAATCAAGACTGCTTTCAGCCGATGACAGTCTCTCTCTTTTATTCACGCATGTATACTACTCTTTCCGTTCACTGCATTTATCAATTCATTTCTGAATCATTTTTAAATTCTTTTTACGCTACTAGTTTATGCACGAATTGCCATTTTGTCAATAGAAAAGTTATTTTCCGCATCCCGGGCAGCCTGCACAATTTTGTTCACTGCCTCCCACTGCTATGCTGTTTTCATAGATACTTGAGATAGCACAGATTGCCTGGGAGCTGATTCCATCTTCGCTTCCGGTAAAGCCAAGCCCTTCCTCTGTGGTTGCCTTTACATTTACCTGACTGACGTCTATCTTCAATGCCTGTGCAATATTTTCTTCCATCTTCTCAATGTGTGGACGCATCTTTGGCTTCTGGGCAATAATCGTAGCATCGATATTATCAATGACATAATTCTCTTTCTCTAAAAGCTGTCCCACTTCTTCCAATAATTTTATACTGGAAATCCCCTCATATGCCTGGTCTGTATCCGGAAAATGCTTTCCGATATCTCCTAAAGCCGCTGCCCCCAGCAACGCATCCATGATGGCATGTAACAATACATCTGCATCCGAATGTCCCAGCAAGCCAAGACTGTGCGGTATCTCCACTCCGCCTATGATTAATTTTCTTCCTTCTACTAATTTATGAACATCATATCCCATTCCTACTCGCATGTGATTACCTGCTTTCTTTTTTTCTTTTCAACTTTCCGGCTCTCGGGCTTTCGCCCTATCTCGGTCCAGCTCCGCAGTGCACGCGGGAAGCTGCAAAGCACCTTCCCGCTCTCGGGCTTTCGCCCTATCTCGATCCAACTTCGCAGTGCCACGCAGGAAGCTGCTTTGCATCTTCCTGCTCTCGGGCTTTCGCCCTATCAAAAACAAGGAAAATCCAGCTTTGTCTGCAAGCAGCCAATCTGGATTTTTCCTGTTTTTGGCACTGCTCAATGCTTACGGACATTATACCACACTGGAGGTATTTTCTGATAGCTGTTTATAGATTTCTTTTTTCATATTATTTCCTGTTTTGCATCATACTATTGTATCAGGAGGTATTTTATGAATTCTAAAAAACTTTTTATCTGGGGTTTTCTCTTTATGTCCGTAATTGGAACCCTATTACATTTTGTCTATGAATGGTCCGGTAACAATTCCATCGTACGGCTTTTTGCACCATGGAATGAATCCACCTGGGAGCACATGAAGCTTCTGTTCTTTCCGATGCTAGCTCTTGTGCTGTTTCTCTTTTTCAAGCTTCCGGAACAAAGTCCGATTCCTGTGGCACTCTCCATTGGGACACTGGTCGGATTGGCATTGATTCCAATTCTCTTCTACACATACACCGGTGTGCTGGGCTTCTCTGTCATGGCGATTGATATTGCTATTTTCTACATCAGTGTTCTGGGTGCCTTTCTTATCGGATGGTTTCTGAACGATAACCGCGAACTTGCCAACCGCAGGGGACTGCTACTTACCTGCCTTGTAATTCTTGCAATTCTGTTTTTTATCTTTAGTTACTATCCGCCTGAGATTGGACTTTTTCAGGAGCCATAAGCTATTTTTAAATATAGAAGCAGGTAGGTAAGGGATTTACAAGAAATTGGGTAAGAAACACTCTGTTTGAAGTGTTTCTTACCCAATTTACTACGATGCAACTCTTCTGGCTTCCCGGAATTGCGACTTTGCTGAGCTAGATTGGGCAAAATAAAGACTGTTTCCAGCTTTTTTGCCCAATTTGCTACAATACGGTGCTTTCCGCTTCTGAAAATTGCGACTTTGCTAAGCTAGATTGGGCAAAATAAAGATTGTTTCCAGCTTTTTTGCCCAATCACAACTGTTCTATACGGGAACTAGACCAGAAGCTCTCTTCGCCGCCCACGCACTACCAAAATCCACCACTGACAGATTCCACGCACCGACAGAATTCACCACCTGCAGTTCTTTCCAGACCCCCAGGCCTTTTCTTGCTACTCGCAAAAAAAGAATCCTGCATCTGCAAGATTCTTTTTCAGTAGCGGAAGGGAGATTTGAACTCTCGACACCACGGGTATGAACCGTGTGCTCTAGCCAACTGAGCTATTCCGCCATATTCAATTATTTGTTTTGGAATGGGACCTACAGGGCTCGAACCTGTGACCCTCTGCTTGTAAGGCAGATGCTCTCCCAGCTGAGCTAAGATCCCATATTCCTGCGGGTTACTCATCTGCAACCCGCTTTGCTAGTATACTATATAGGAATAGTGAAGTCAAGCACTTTTTCAAAAATATTTTTGAAATATTTAAAATTTTTGAAAATATTTCAAGATTCAAAATTACTCCAATAATTCTGTCAAGCTGCCGGATACCTGCCTTATGAGATACCTTTGCAAATCATATATCTCTCCGTACTCCCTACTCCTTCGCAATAAACAAAACACCCAGTGTTCCCGGTCCACAATGGCTGGATACTACACCGCCGGCTCTTGTTTCTAAAATTTCATGAAAGACATGCAGGTCATTGAGATAAGCCCGTACCTTATCTACGATTTCCGGGGCACTGCTGGAATGAGTGATAAATACACGTTCCGGCCGGGCATTCTTCATTGCTTCTTCCATGTCTTTCACATAAGAGAGAACAACCTTTTCCATATTGCCACGGTATTTCTTGCCCGGTCCCATCTTACCATCCTCAACACCAATCCGCGGATGAAGCTTTAATGCACCACCGGCTAAGGCAGCCAGTCCACTGCATCTGCCACCACGATAAAGATAGGTTAAGGTGTCTACCACAAAGCTTGCCCGAACCAGAGGCTTTAATTCTTCAATGCGTGCAGTAATCTCTGCTGCACCCTTTCCCTGCTGTGCCATTTCGGCTGCTTCTATGACAAGAAGTCCGATACCGGTAGAAAGGTTTGCCGAATCGATTACAGTCACCAGATTTTCCGCATTCAGTTCTTCCGCTGCAAGACGCATCACATTCATGGAAGAAGACATCCCGGATGCAATGGCAAAACAGATAACCTCCTGACCTTTTTCTACATAAGGCTTTAACAATTCTACTGCCTGCTCTGCGGATGGTGCTGAAGTCTTTGGAGTGGTCTTGTGTTCATCCGACCAGTCAAAAATCTCCTGCGGAGTAATATTTACTCCATCCAGATATTCTTCGTCACCTAATAAAATGTGAAGCGGAAGAATGGTAATATCATAACGTTTTACCAGTTCTTCAGATAAATCACAGGTACTATCTGAAATTATCTTTACCATATCAAAAACCTCCCAAAATAAAAATTTACATTTCTTCCAGTAGACGTTCTACCAGTTTTACACAATCAGCTGCATCCGGGGAATAGCCATCTGCACCGATTTCATCTGCAAAGCTCTGTGTAATTGCTGCGCCACCGACGATAATCTTGCTGTTGCAGCCGCGCTCTTTTGCCAGTTCTACCACATCCTTCATACGCATCATGGTAGTGGTCATCAGGGCGGAAAGTCCGATAATCTGGGCATTCTCTTTTAACGCTGTATCCACAATAATATCCGCTGCCACATCCTTGCCAAGGTCTAAGACACGATAACCATAGTTACGGAGCATCAGTGCTACCAGATTCTTACCGATATCGTGTATGTCACCTTCTACGGTTGCAATAATAATGGTTGCCTTTGGCTCTGCGTCCTTATCTTTGGAAAGCATTGGCTCCAAGTATTCAATGGCATGCTGCATGGTCTGCGCACTGGAAATCAGCTGCGGCAGGAAATAAATCTGCTTGTCAAAAAGGACACCTACTTCATTAATGGCAGGAATCAACTGTCCATTAATAATCGCTCCCGGTTCTTCTCCTGCTGCCAAAGCTTTATCTACTTCTTTTAAAATATTGCCCTTATTTCCCTTTAATACACAATCAAATACCGGATTTGCCGGCTCTAAAGTGCCTGCCGAAGCTGCGTTATCGGTTGCCGGAGCTTCCTTCTGTGCCCGCTGGTTCATCCGATTGATATAGCGGATATCGGAACCTTCTTTATGTAAAAGCATATCCGAAGCCACTGCCGCATTCATTAATAAATCCTGGGATGGATTTGCAATTGCCATCGTAAGTCCTTTTGCAATTGCCATGGTAAGAAATGCACTGTTTACATAAATACGTTCCGGCAAGCCGAAAGAAATATTGGAAAGTCCACAGGCTGTGGCAAGGCTCAATTCATCCTTACAATACTGGATGGTATCAAAACATTCCAATGCTGCCAGCGGATTGGCACCTACCGTTGCTACCAGTCCGTCCACGATAATATCTTCTTTATGAAGACCGATTTTTAAGGCGGCATCTAAAATGGTACGGACAATCTGCCGCTTCTCTTCTGCATCTTTTGGAAGTCCCTCGTCAGAAAGCGGAAGCAAAATAAACATTGCTCCATATTTCTTTGCAATCGGAAGCAATTTTTCGAATTTCTCTTTTTCTAAGGAAATAGAGTTAATCAAAGCTCGTCCCGGATAAATACGAAGTGCTGCTTCAATAATATCCACATGGGATGAATCGATACAAAGCGGACAATCCACTGTATAAGTAACCTCATGAATGGTATTTAACATCATCTGTTTCTCATCAATTCCATTCATACCCATATTGACATCCAGAATGGCTGCACCATTTTCTTCCTGCGCCCGTGCCATATCACGAACCATATTAAGGCTGCCTTCCCGAAGCTCTGCCTGCAATTTCTTCTTTCCGGTCGGATTAATCCGCTCACCAATTACCATAAATGGTCCGTCCAAATCAATTTCTACCGTCTTACGCTCAGAAGTAAGCACTCTTCGTCTTGGTGCTTCCGCATGATGGATTCCCATTGGTTTTACTTTATCTGCCAATGCCTTGATATGTGCCGGGGTCGTTCCACAGCATCCACCAATAATCGAAACGCCTTCTTCGACTAATTTTGCACCAACTTCCGCAAATTCTTCCGGTGTGGTCTTGTATACCGTTACACCATCCTCTAATTCCGGTAATCCGGCATTTGGCTTTGCCAAAACAGGAACATAGGCATATTCTACAGTCTGGCGAATCGGCTCTAACATTTCCTCTGGTCCTGTGGAGCAGTTCATTCCCACTGCATCAGCACCCAGGCTCTGCAACGTAACTACCGCAGTTACCGGATCTGTTCCATACAAGCTTCTGCCATCCTCGTTATAAGTCATACTTGCCATAATCGGCAAATCACAGGTTTCACGGATTGCCAGCACAGCGGCTCTTGTTTCCTGCAGACTCATCATGGTCTCAATGATAAATAAGTCTACTCCCGCATCTGCCACAACTTTGACCTGTTCTTTATAAATATCTACCAGTTCTTCAAACTGCAATTCACCCATCGGATAAAGCTGCTGACCGGTCATGGTAATATCACCGGCTACCAGCGCTTTTCCGCCTGCTGCCTCTTTGGAAATGGCAACTAATTGCTGGTTCATCTCTACCAGCTTATCTGCCAGTCCATATTCTTCTAATTTAATGCGGTTTGCAGTAAAGGTCGGTGCCAAAAGAATCTGTGTTCCAGCCTCCACATAAGCCCGCTGCAAATCTATCATGGTCTGTGGATGCTCTAAAATCCACTGCTCCGGGCAGACTCCTACCGGCATTCCTGCATTCTGAAGATTGCTTCCGGTTGCACCATCTAAGATAACCGGTCCATTTTTTACTAATTCCTTAAATTCCTCTCTTGTCATCTGCGTTCTTCCTCCTGTCGGATTGCCTCAATAATTCTCGCAATTAAACCCGTCCGGTTAAATGGTGTCATAAAATAAAATCCGTCTGCAATATCATATAATTTTGCTGCGATTTCAACAGATAATTCAATTGCCACTTCTTCTGCCTCTTCTCTTGTCATATCTTCCCGATACCGGTTTACAATTTCATCGGAAACATGGATGCCCGGCATCTCATTTTTCACAAACATTGCATTCTTATAGCTTACCAGCGGCATAATACCGCACATGATTTTGGTGTCAATGTGTTCTTTGATATAAGTCAGTCTTTCCACATCTTCCTCGGTATATACCGGCTGTGTCAGGAAATAACCGCATCCTGCTTCCGCTTTACGCTTCATCCGTTCAATAATCGCATCCGGATTGGCACCATGATAATTCAGTGCACCACCATAATAAACCGGCTCCTGTGCAAAAACTTCTAAATTCATTTCCTTAACATACTGCATCAGTTTAATGGAATTAAAATCAAAAACAGAAGTCACTCTTTCGCGGTCTGCCCTTGAAACCGGGTCTCCGGTCACAATCAGGAAATGGCGGACATCATTCATATGCATGCCTAAAAGACCTGCACGCAACGCAATCACATTGCGGTCACGGCAGCTGATATGTGGCATTACTGCCACACCGGTCTTCTGCTGGATTTTCACTGCCAGCTGTCCGGCATCCATTCTCGCCCGCGCCATTGGGGAATCGGAAAGGGTAATCAGATCCACATTACATTTTCTTAAATCTTCTGCTCCTTTCATAACCTTGGATGCATCCTCGGAAAATGGCGGGTCCAATTCTACAATATAAGCCTTCTCCCCACGGGAAAGCTTCTCTTCAAAAATAGATGGAGTTCTTGTAACCTCCTGCGTTACTACATTTTCAATTTTCTTTACTGCCTTCGGCACATCCTGTAACTCGCCAGAAAGCAAAGCAATATATTCCGGTGTGGTTCCACAGCAGCCACCTAAAATATCTGTGCCAAGGGCTGCAATATCCTTCATTTTTTCTGCATAATAAGATGCATTATTGGAATAAATTGTCTTTCCTCGCAAAGTATATGGGTATCCTGCATTTGGAAGTGCTGATACGAATTTGTCACTGGAGAACTTCAGGTTCTTCATAAACTGATACATGTGGGTACTGTCCAGTTCACAGTTAAATCCATAGGCATCCACATTTTCCATCTCGGAAGATTCTACTGCCACACGCTGCATGGAAAGACCTGAGCGGGTGTATCCACTCTTGTCAAATGCGAACTGCACCAGAATAAATGCGTCTGATTTTTCTTTGATATATGCCGTCACCGGCTCAATATAGGTAAAGTCACTCTGTGTCTCAAATACAAAACAGTCTGCGCCACAGGAAAGGAAGGTGTCACAAATTTCTTTGTACTCCTGTAACACATTGTCATAGTCCTGATGGTCAAGATCATAAATCGGTCCTAAATCTGCTCCGATAAATACCGGAATCTCTTTTCCATTTTCTGCCTGAAATGCGGTTACTGCTTCCTTTGCAATCTCATAGCCCGCCCGGACTGTCTCTTTTACTTCCTGCATATCTGTAAGAAACATGGTATTTGCTGCAAATGTATTGGTACGGATCAGCCTTGCTCCCGCACGCAGATATTCTAAATGAATCTCCTTAATCTGCTCCGGATTCTTGAGATTCTCCTTTTCTGCAATCACGGTATCTTCGCTGTATTTTTCCTCATAATAAGTGCCCATGGCACCATCGGTTATCAGTCTTTGTTCTTTGATATATTCCTTTATATTCATAGTATACTCCAGTTTATCTTACATTTGAATTCCTACTAATTATATATGTAAGCTCCTTTTCCTGCAACTTAAAAATATAAATTTAATCCGGTGAGTTGCTTTTTTCATTTTCTGTGCTACACTGTTATTCATTGACAATGATATTTTCAAATACAAAGGAGTACACTTGATGAATTCAGTAAAGCTAATTGCCTTAGACATCGATGGCACCCTCTATAATAAAGACGGTGTCATTACCTCTTACAATAAAGAAATGATTCGAAAAGCCGTAGAAAACGGGATTACCGTTATTATCTCCACCGGCCGGCCTTATATCGGTCTTCCTGTGGATGAAATGAAGGAGCTTGGCATCCAATATGCCATTACTGCCAACGGTTCTGCAGTATACCGCGTCCCGGAAAAGGAACTGCTCTTAGATGAAAGCATGGATACCGATTTAAGTGTCCGGCTGTTACGCAAGCTCTATACGCAGTCTCTTCATATCGATGCCTTTATCAATGGTGACGGCTATACCCAGTTTTCCACCAGCGAGCTTACCAACCTATTAGATATTCCGGATTCCTTAAAAAAATATATCCAGACCACCCGGAAGACGATTACTAACTTAGCTGCTTATATCGAAGAACATAAACTTTGTGTTTCAAAACTGACTTTAAACTTTGCACCGGATGCAGATGGAAGCTATACCACAAGAGAAAAAACAAAAGAAATCTTAGACACCTTCCCGGAAGTCACTTATGTGTCCGGCGGTTTTCATAACTTAGAAGTTACCAGATGCGGCATTGCCAAATCCAAGGGTCTTAAATTCCTCTGTGATTACCTTCATATTTCCATGGAGGATACCATGGCGGTAGGTGACAGCGAAAATGATCTCGATATCGTCAAGGCTGCCGGCATTGGCGTTGCCATGGAAAATGCACAACAGCTCTTAAAAGATTCGGCTGATTTCATTTCCCTTTCTAATGAAGAAGATGGTGTTGCATACGCAATCGAGCGGTTCTGCTTTTAACAGAACCGCTCGGTTTTAAACTAGAATCCCATTCGTACTTTATATTTATGTCTTAGTGAATTCATTGTATAGTCATTATAATCTACTTTCTTATCATTTTGAAGTCTGCCTAATACAATACCCGGATCACGATTTATTTTATCAGCAAATTTCTTAATAGATTGTAAATCAAATTCTCCCTGTCTTACAAACTCCTGATAATATTCTTTTGGAATCAAGCTGTCCTCCGCAAAGTGATTAGCTGCCTCTTCCTGCTCACCGGTTTCTTTCTCAAATGAAATTCCATAATCACCATTCATAATATGGCCGATTTCATGAAATAGTGTAAACCAGAAAGAATCTGCATTGAGTCTCCTGTCATTTACCATCAGCATAATATTATTTCCAATTTTTTTGGTTGCCCCATTGGTTCTGGAACCTGCGATATTTGGCATAATCACAAATATTACTCCTGCCTCTAAAAAAGCCTTTCGTATGAGTGGGTAAAACTCTGTATGGTTCTGGGTAAGTGTTAAAGCATAGGAAACTTTTTCTTCAAATTTCTTTTTATTAAATTTTGATGCTTGTGTCCGTAAAGCTATATTTGTCGCTATCTGAACCATTGCATTTGCTTTCACCGTACTTGCCTCAGTCAAATTCTCCATTGCACTTCTGAAACTAACAGCCATATCTTTTCTTTTTAATACCGTAAGCGTTGCAACATTAAGGAACTTCCTTACTTCTTCAATCTGTTTATCTTTTTGTCTTGGCAAATCCGGCAAGCCATAATTCTCACGAAAAAATTTATAATCCAAATTATCAAATACTTTCCGTTCTTCTGCAAGTTCTTCATCTGATTTAAATTCAGCTATCAATGTATCATATGCATTCTGAAGATTTAACCAGTATGTGACACTTGTTCCAATCATTCTGGATAATTTCATAGCAATATCTATAGAAAGACTCTGTTCCCCTCTGATTAAAAGGCTTAAGTTCTTCGGTGTTGTATCCAGTCTCTTGGCAAAGTCTTCCTGAGTCAGACCACTTTCATCAACGATTTCTTTAATATAATATCCCGGGTGAAATGCAATTGTATCATTATACTCCATATAGTTACTCATAATGTTTGCTCACCTCCACAATTTCTATAATCTTTACACTAACTGCTATTTCATCAATATTACATGGTATATACGGTTGTTTATCCATGTTTAATGGTTGTAATATAATTCTCCATGGTTCTCGGATTGATTTTACATCAATTGCAAAATATCCTTCTAAATCTTTTCCATTTTTATTCTTCAATGCATGAAATCGAAAGGTTGGCTGGACAATAATATCTTTTATATTCTCCGCTCCCCTAAACGCATTTATTCTAGCTAATAAACTTCTGGCAAGTACTGCATCTCCACCAAATAACTTTTTGGCTTCCTTTTCACTTTTACATTGCAATTTGACTTTCTCCGTTGCAAATTCTAACTCCAATTACTCCCCTCCTTATCCATAAGATTACCTATTGGGTAATTTCATTATATGTGGTATGATGGAATTAGTCAATGGAAATATTCACAATATTAAGCTAGAAATTTACTCTGGGCTATTATCTGTCTCCAAAATAATATTTAGTAAAAGGGACTATGAAGTCAATTAATTCCATAGTCCCTTCTAAGTTTAGTCCTTTTCATAATCATATACTTCTAAACTACAGTTTGAAATATTATAATTTTTACTTACTGATAATCTAATTGTTGCAGATTCACCCGGTTCCAATCCCTCTGAACCAACTGCGTAAGTCCAATCTGTGTCAAGTATTGTTCCTGATGAATTTTTAAATTTCCCCTTTACTTCAATAAATGTATAAGTTCTTCTACCATTATTTGTTATAGTTGCATTACATATAGTATATGAACCTGTCTCTTATACACATCTCCGAGCCCACGAGACTAGGCATGAT
>ERZ1027239.269-NODE-269-length-20626-cov-5.126926_pt1 | contig 20626 bp, 20 predicted proteins | sample MGYA00519476_ERZ1027239 | MGnify/ENA primary metagenome ERZ1027239 (study PRJEB26926, sample SAMN06164636) | human gut metagenome | biome: ENVO:00009003; feature: ENVO:2100002; material: ENVO:00002003 | host: Homo sapiens | place: USA | collected 2012 ... | reverse complement strand
CTGGTATTCATTCAGCGCAGCCGCGGCTACGGCGTCCGCAAGACGCTTTCTGTCGAGGAAATCGGCGAAATCTGCAAGACCGTGCGCGAGGTCAACACGACTGCGGCCATCATGGTCGATAACTGCTACGGCGAATTCACTGAGGAGATCGAGCCGACGCAGGTCGGTGCGGACATCATCGCGGGCGCGCTCATCAAGAATCCGGGCGGCGGTCTGGCCCCGATCGGCGGGTATATCTGCGGCACGGCGGCATGCGTCGAGCGCTGCGCCTACCGGCTCTCCGCGCCCGGCCTCGGGCAGGAGGTCGGCGCGAATCTGGGTCTGCTCCCGAGCCTGTACGAGGGCTTCTTCCTCGCGCCGAACGTCGTCTCCGGCGCGGTCAAGGGTGCGGTGTTCGTCGCCGCGTGCTATGAAAAGCTCGGCTTCACTGTCGTTCCGTCGTCGAAAGAAGCGCGCCACGACATCATCCAGTGCGTCGAGCTTGGCTCGCCTGAGGGCATGGTCGCCTTCTGCAAGGGCATCCAGTCCGCCGCCGCGGTCGACAGCTATGTCGACCCTGTCCCCGCGCCGATGCCCGGCTACGACTCCGACGTCATCATGGCGGCGGGCGCGTTCGTGCAGGGCAGCTCCATCGAGCTCTCGGCCGACGGCCCCGTGCGCGAGCCCTACGCCGTCTACTATCAAGGCGGTCTCACCTGGTATCACGCCAAGCTTGGCGTGCTGCTGTCGCTGCAAAAGATGCTCGACGCCGGACTCATCACCCTGCCGTAACGAAAATTTCCCCTTCCGTAAAGGATACCGCTTTTTTATGCTCATCCGTAGAACACCCGCAACCAACCGGCATTTTCGCCGCCGTCCGCCCCCGCGTACTGTTCGTTTTTCCATCTGACATAAAAAATCTAACAGTACAAAGGAGTTTAACAATTCAATATGTGGTTCTGGCTTTCTCTGATCGCGCTGCTCTGCTGGAGCGGCAGCGACCTGTTTTCCAAGATCGGCTGTCAGGGGGAGGACGATCATCTCGCCCACCTCAAGATGGTCATTGCCGTCGGTACCGTGATGGGTCTTCACGCCGCGTTCGAAGTTTTCGTCGGCGGCACGGAGATCAGCTGGTCCATTATCTGGACGTATCTGCCCGTATCGCTGCTGTACATCGGCTCGATGACGCTCGGCTATCTCGGCCTCCGCTACATTGAGCTGTCCGTCTCGTCGCCGATCTGCAACTCGTCGGGTGCGCTCGTCGCCGTGATGACGCTGCTGTTCGTCGGCGGTGAGGACTATTCCCCGCTCGCCCTCGGCGCGATCGTCCTCGTCTGCGTGGGCGCGATCGGCCTCGGTGTGGTGGATGCCACGGAGGACCCCGAGCTGCGCGCCGCCCGTCAGGTGGAGGGCAACCGCAAGTATTCCAAGAGCTTCCTGGCCCTCGCCCTGCCCGCGGCCTACTGCCTGCTCGACGCCGCCGGCACCTTTGCCGACAACCGCGTGCTCGAAACGCTGGACGAGGGCAGCGCAAACTGCGCCTACGAGCTGACGTTCCTGTTTGCCGCGGTGCTGTGCTTCATCTACGTGGTCTTCATCAAGAAGGATCGCCTGCTGCCCAAGCGAGAAGCGCCGAAGTACATCGGCGCCATCTGCGAAACGGCCGGTCAGTTTGCCTATATCTATGCCATCGCGGACACATCGCACCTTGCGATGTCCGCGCCGATCATCAGCTCCTACTGCGCGGCTAGCGTGCTGTGGAGCCGCCTCTTCCTGAAGGAAAAGCTCTCGTGGAAGCACTACGCGATGATCCTGCTCGTCGTCATCGGCATCGCCGTGATGGGCGTGTTCGATATTTGATCTTTATGCATAAAAAAGAGTGTTCCCGCCAAGGCGGGAGCACTCTTTTTCTTTTTTCAAGCCTTTTTGATGGGGTGGCGGAGAACGGTCTTCCGCTTTTCCGCCGCGACGCGGCGCGGGTCGGAGAGATAGATCTCGTGGTGCAGGCGGACGTCGTTCAGGTCGTTTTCATACCCGTTTTCGCGCAGAAATGCGTCCATCTTCGCAACGGACTCCAGCTCATCGTCGAATGAGCCGAGGTGCAGGATCTGCACGCAGAGCCCCTCGTCGACGGCCAGAAATTCCGCTTTCGAGCAGTCGAGCTTTTTCTTCTTTGCTGCCGCCTCCACCGCCCAGTCGAAGTCCGCTTTCGTGACGAAATCCGGCAGGCGCAGGACAGAGATCCAGCGAAAATCCGATTTTCGGCCGTAGTCGACCGTCTCCGTGTCCGGCATCTGCCAGAAGCCCTCGAGCGGCGGCACGACATAGTCGAAAAAGCTGTCGATCTCGTGTCCCGCGCGCTTGCTCATCTTGAGCGTGTAGGCCACGGCGTAAAGTACGCCGATGGCGCGCTGATACGCGCCATTTTCCTCGTTTGGGTCACCCCGCCCGCGCACGGCGATATAGTTTGCGCACGGCACGGTCACGATCTCCGGCTTTGCCTTCGGCAGGTAAAATTCCCTGTATTCTTTCTTGAAGTCAAAGGACATGGTCCTCTCCTTTTTCAGTCCAGTGGGATGTCCAGCACGTTCACACCGCGCTTGAAGGCGTATTCGATCGTCGAACGCGTCCCGCCGCGCGCGCCGTCGTTCACGGCGATCAGCAGGCTCGCATGGTCGACCATGTAGCGGTTGCGCCGCTGCATGCAGCCCGGCGTGTAGCTCTGCTGCACCATGGTCTCATAGTCGCAGCGAGCTAAAATGTCGCGGTAGCGGGATTTTTGCGCTTCGCCCCAGCCGTCCGCCTGCGAGGGACAAGGGATGGCCGCCTCGAGCGTGATGTGCGGGTATGTGCTTTTCAGCGCCAGCACGGTTTCGGCAAAGTAGAGGTCACAGCCCTCGGCCATACCGCAGATGAAATGTTCCATCCCCTCGTGGATGGCGCTCTCCACCGCGGCGCGCAGCTTCGCCTTGAGGGCGATACAGCGAAGGTCGCTTTCATCTTCTCCCCACGGCAGCTTCCCCGGCCGGTGGCCGGTGAATGCGCAGGAACAGGGTCTCCCCCGCATGGACATCGCCTCCTCTCTCTTTGCTATTATAGAACATTCGTTCGTCTTTGTAAAGCATTTTCCCTCTTGACAAATCAAAAATTTGTCGTATACTCAAGCTATCAACTGAATCACTTGTCTTCGAGGCGGGGTGAAACTCCCCACCGGCGGTTACAGTCCGCAAGCGGTATTTTTTTATCGCACGAACCGGTGAAATTCCGGTACCGACGGTCACAGTCCGGATGAGAGAAGATGTGCTGCGCGATCTACCACGCAATTTTCACGCTCTTTTGCGTCATGCACCTTGGAAGACTTGTTCTTTCAGGGGAAATGACAAAAAGGAGTGTTTTTTTATGTCCGAACCCAATGTAAACGCCATCCCCACCACCCGCGCAACTCACCACAGCCGTACCCACAAGCTGACGGTGACAGCCATGCTCTCGACCGTCGCATTTTTGCTGATGTTCATCGAGTTCCCGATCCCCGCGCTCATCCCCGCGTTCGTCAAGCTCGATATCTCTGACCTTCCAGAGCTTCTGGCGGCGTTCTCGCTCGGCCCCATCTACGGCGTGATCGTCACGCTGCTCAAGAACGTGCTGTTCTCCGTGCTGCACGGCACGTCGTCCGCGTACGTCGGCGAGCTTTTCAACTTCATCATGGGCAGCGTGTTTTCCTTCACCGCGGGCTTCATCTATCAGAAGAAAAAGTCCCGCAAGAACGCGCTTATCGGCGCTCTCGTCGGCGCGCTGCTGATGGCGGTGCTGTCTGTGCCCCTCAACTACTTTGTGGTCTACCCCGCCTACGTTGTGTGCTATCACCTGCCGCTTGAAGCCATCATCGGCATGTATCAGGCCATCCGTCCCTCGACCAACGGCCTTCTTGAGTGCCTGATGGTCTTCAATATGCCGTTCACCTTTGTCAAAGGCATGATCGATGTGGCGCTGTGCTTCCTCATCTACAAGCCGCTCTCCCCGCTGCTGCACAAATAATATCAGAAAGGAGCTGCACGTCCATGGCGCTCGACTGGGGCATTCTTCACTGGATCCAGAACAACATCTCCTGCCCGTTTCTCGACGCCGTGGTCCCAAAGCTCACGATGCTCGGCAACGCCGGCATCATCTGGATTATCGCAGGCGTTCTCCTGCTGTGCACAAAAAAATACCGCCGTCAGGGCGCGCTCGTGCTGATGGGTCTGCTCGCGGGACTTCTCGTCGGAAATGTTGCGCTCAAGCATCTCGTCGCGCGCTCGCGGCCCTGCTGGCTCGATCCCTCCGTGCAGCTTTTGATCGCCACGCCGACGGACTACTCGTTCCCCTCGGGACACACGCTGTCCTCGACGATCGCCGCAACAATCCTGACGAAGACCGACCGGCGTTTCGGCTGTGTTGCCATTCCGCTCGCGGTGCTCATCGCCCTGTCGCGGCTGTACCTGTACGTCCACTTCCCGAGCGACGTGTTTGCCGCAGCGCTGCTGGGTCTTCTGATCGGCGAGCTGACGTTCCGCTATGGCGGAAAGCTGCTCGACAAAATTTCCCGCAGGCAAAAGCAATAAAGAAACCCCGCACACCGTTTCAAAACGGTGTGCAGGGTCTTTACATTTTGGGCATTTATACCTTTTTCGCCGCAAGGAACAAATTCGGCGGCGCGGGAAAGAGATTCTCCCGCTCCAGCACCGCGAACCCCGCGTCGGTGACCGACCGTTCGAGCGAGCGCATCGTGTCAAATGCAACGTAGGGGCGTTTGCCAGTCTTGTATTCGAACCACTTGCGCACTCGCTCGCGCGTGAGCCCCTCTCCCAGACAGTCCGATACCAGCAGCAGCGTTCCCTGCGGCTTCAAGAGCGCGCGGATGCGCGCAAGCGCCGCGCTCCGATCTTCGATGTAGAGCAGCACATTGCAGGCCAGCACCGCATTGAAAGATCCCTCTGCAAGGCAGCCGTCGAACAGATCCGTCTGCGTGACGGTCACGTTCTCCACGACCTGCGCTTTGACTTTTTCCTGCGCGCGGCGCACCATTTCACCGGATACGTCGATCGCGCGCACAGACTGCACCGAGGGCGCGACCGCAAACGTCACGATCCCTGTCCCGCAGGCAAAGTCCAGCACGGTATCCGTCGGCTTGAGATATTTTTTGAAACACGCGGCTGTCTTTTCATAGGCCTCCGCGTAGTAGGTGCCGACTTGCGCGTCGTAATTCTGCGCACGGCCGTCCCAAAACTCGCTCACCGTCGGCATACCGTTTTCCTCTCTCTTTTTTCTCTTTTTGATCAGGCGTTTTGCTTTCCGCCCTTGAACACCATGTGAACGCCGTCGCTGCTGGTGAGATACGCCATCGGCCCGTAGGCCTTGATGCCGAACTCCAGCACATCGCCCACATGGACCTTGTCCTTCACGGCCTCGACGTCAAGAATCGTGTGGTCAGACGACGCGCCGATGACCTCGATGCCCTCCATGCGCGGGACAAGATCGAAGCAGTTACCGTAATCCACGCGGCCCATCGCGACAAGCGCACGGCGGCGGATGCCGCGATCCTCGTAGTGGCCAACCTCGCCGAAGGCGTTCACGCTCAACTCGCCGACCGGAAAGCTCGGCTTGTCGCGGCACTCGATGACCTCAGCCTTGATCGTCATGACGCCCGTTTCCAAAAAGTCGGGAGCGAAGTTGTCCGTCTCGCCGCGAAGCCCGATGTCGCCAAGGCGCAGCAGGTTAATGCGGTAGGGCATCGTGCCGTTCATCGCCATGTAGGCGGATGTCGACGCGCCGCCGCTGATGTAGTCAAGCTTGCGGCCGATCTCGCGCTCAATGTCGGACGCGAGGCTGACAAGGCCCTGCATGTTGCGCTTATTCGGCGTGACAGAGCCGTAGCAGCTCAAATTGACGCCCACGCCCGCAAGGCGCAGGTTCTTGAGCTCATGCTCGATCTCGAGCGCGGCATCAAGCGCATCCTCCTCGTTCCAAAAGCCTTCGCGCAGGTCGCCGAGATCCATCATCAGGATGACCTCGTGCACCTTGCCCTGCTTTTTGGCCTCTTCGTTCAGCGCACGCAGCACGACAATATCACTCTGGAGGCTGATGTCACACAGCTCCACCACATCGGGGAGCTCGGAGAGCATCGGGATACGAATGAGCATCAGCGGCTTTTTGCAGATACCCGCCTCGCGGATCGCGCGCATCTGGCTGATGCGGGACGTGGCGATGAACTTCACGCCGCTCTCTTCATAAACGCGCACGATCTCCGGCAGCGACGACACAGCCTTGACGACGCCCGCGACCTCGATGAGCGAATCATGGCAGCGCTCTACGAGCGCTGCCAGATTCGCTGCCAATTTATCGAGATCGAATTCCACACAGGGATATTGATTCCGATTCATTGTCATGATTTTTTAATTCCTTTAGGTAGGGACCTTTCTGTTGGGTCGCTAACTGATTTACTGCGCGACTTTCTTGCTCTTCTTGAAGGGCTTGCCCGCAAGATCCTTGAGCGTCCAGCCGATCAGCACGCACAGCCAGTTGATGATGGGCATCAGCCAGTTGAAGATGGCCCAGGGGCCGTAACCGCCGGCGCCCCAAGGAGCGATGTTCAGGGTGTCCTTAATGAACACACCGCAGGTGTTCCAGGGAATCAGAGCGGAGGTAACGGTACCGGCACCTTCAAGGGCAGAGGACAGAACTGCCGGGTGCACGCCCATCTTGTGATACTCCTCGGCATACATACGGCCGGGAACCACGATGGAGATGTACTGCTCGGGCATGGTGGCGTTAGAGAGAACGCAGGTCACTTCGGTCAGGCCAACGAGAGCCGCAGGGCCCTTGGCAAACTTCTTGAGGGCGTTGACGATGACCTCGAGCTGGTGGGTCTGCTCCATGATACCGCCGAACATCATGGCGATGATCGTCATGGAGACGGAGGACATCATACCCATGATACCGCCGCTCTCAAGCAGACGCGTCATGGTGTAGCTCGTCTCAGGAGACAGGGTTGCTTCGAACAGGGCAAGCGCCTCATCAGAGAAGTAATAGCCGTTCTTACCGTAATCGAAGATGGTACCGAGCGTGCAGGCACCGGGCTGGAAGATGAGGCCCAGGATGACACCGGCAACAATGCCGAGGGTAATGCCGGGGATCGCGGGAACCTTCAGGGCAACTGCCACGATAACGATGACCGGAGGCAGGAGCAGCATCGGGCTGATGTTGAAGATACCGCCCTCCGCGGCGTTCAGCGCGTTGGAGAACTCGATCACGCGGGACATATCCGCATCGCCGCCGTGATACTGCATCACACCGAGAACGCCGAAGAAGATCAGGGTGATGGCGTAGGTGATGCCGGTGGGCAGGATCATGGCCTTGACGTGGGTGATAACGTCCGTACCGGCCATGGCGGGAGCGAGGTTCGTCGTATCGGACAGCGGGCTCATCTTATCGCCGAAGTAGGCGCCGGAGAGGACGGCACCGGCAGTCATGCCGGGGCTCATGCCAAGGCCGAAGCCAATGCCCATCAAGGCAACGCCCATCGTGCCCATCGTGCCCCAGGACGTACCGGTGGCAAGAGAGGTGATGGAGCAAATGAGAACGCACGCGATGAAGAAAATCGCGGGCTTGAGGACTTTCAGGCCGTAATAAATCATCGTAGGCACAACGCCCGCGTTGATCCACACGCCGATCAGGATACCGACGATGATCAGGATGCAGATGGACTGTAACGCTTTATAGATGCCGTCCATCATGGACTTTTCAACTTCATCCCATTTGTAGCCGAGATGCAGTGCCATGATTGCGGCAGCCATTACGCCGACAAACATGGGTACGTGCGGGTCAACACCGAAGATGATGATACCGACCGCAAGTGCCGCGATCAGGATCGCCAGCGTCAACAGGGCTTCCCACAGTTTAGGCATTCTTTTTTCCTTACTCATAGTGTTACCAACCTTTCGAAATTTTGGGGGTCGCTTCGCTATTTGTATGGATATCTATGCATTCATTTTAGCATGATTCCATAGCGATAGCAAGTGTTTTTGAATGGTGAACGCAGTTTTACGGTAATGCTCTTTCCTTCTTCAATTCTCGTGGTATCTACCGATGCAGGTTTTGGATCGCACTCCTCCTTTTGGATTTTACACTGGCACAACACAAGGGGTGAAATGCTGCTTGTAAAATGCAGAAAATACCTCTCTCCCCGGCCCGCCGATCCCCCATCGGCAGGCCGGGGATGAGGTCATGTATACTTCCGGCATGGCACGGGAAGGGAACCCGTGCCGCCGGCCTCGCAGGCAAGAAACGCGAGGTAGTATCCGAGATAATTACCAGCCGAGCTTGGTCATGGCCTCATCAACAGCCTTGATGACAATGTCGATCTCTTCTTCATTGACGATCAGCGGCGGGACAAAGCGCAGGACGTTGCCGTTGGTGTTGTTGATCAGGACGTTGCTGTCCTTGAAGCACAGGTCGACGACGGGCTGGCCGGAGGGCTTGTTGAGCTGGATGCCGTCGATCAGGCCGAGGCCGCGGATCTCGTTGACCGTCTCGGGATGGTTCTTCTCGATGATCTCGTGGGCCTGCTTGCGGAAATACTCGCCCATCTTGCGGGAGTTCTCGATGACGCCGTCGTTGATCATCACGTCGAGCGTGGTGGCAGCGAGTGCGCAGGCGAGAGGACCGCCGGCGAAGGTAGAGCCGTGGGTGCCGGGCGTCAGGGTCTTGGCAGCCTCGCCGCGGGCGCAGACAGCGCCAATGGGCACGCCGGAGCCGAGAGCCTTGGCCATGGAGCAGGTATCGGGCTCAACGCCGTAGTTCTGATGCGCGAAGAGCTTGCCGGTACGGCCGGAGCCGACCTGGACCTCGTCGAACATGAGGAGGATGCCCTTCTCATCGCACAGGTCACGCAGGCCCTGCAGGAATTCCTGGGAAGCGGGACGCACGCCGCCCTCGCCCTGGACAGGCTCGGTCAGGATGGCGCAGACGTACTCGTCCATGATGTCCTTGACGGACTGGAGGTTGTTGAACTCAGCATAGCGGAAGCCGGAGGGCAGGGGCTCGAAGTAGCGGTGCACCGCATACTGGCCGGTGGCCGTGCAGGTCGCGAGGGTGCGGCCGTGGAAGGAGTTCTTCATCGTGATGACGACGAAGCGCTCGGGATGGCCGTGATCCTTGGCGTACTTGCGGGCGAGCTTGATCTGGCCTTCGTTGGCCTCAGCGCCGGAGTTGGCGAACAGCACCTTGTCGAAGCAGCTGTTCTCGACGATGAGCTTCGCGGTCTGGACGGCGGGCTCATTGTAGAAGTAGTTGGAGCAGTGCAGGATCGTGTGGGCGCGCTCTTCGAGGCACTTCACGATCGCGGGATGGCAGTGACCGAGACCGTTGACGGCGATACCACCGATGAAGTCGAGGTACTTGTTGCCGTCCTTATCAAAGACGTAAGCGCCTTCGCCGCGCTCGATGGAAAGGGGCATACGGACGTGGTTGCCATAGAGATACTTGTCGCCGTTCTCGATGACTTCGGCGTTGGTCTTGAACTTTTCGATCATTATTATGTCCTCCTATAATAAAAGTTGGGTGTATGTTTTACCATTTGATGCCGACGCTCGGCTGTGCGGTGCCGATCGTCGTGCCGGTGCCCTCATTCGTGAAGGCCTCGTAGAGCACGGAGTGCGGCTTGCGGCCGTCGATGATGTTGACGCTCGTCACGCCCTCTTCGATGGCCTGCACGCAGCAGTCGACCTTCGGGATCATGCCGCCGGCGATCGTGCCCTTGTCCTTGAGCGCCTTGACATCCTCGATGTTCAGATAGCTGATGACGTCGCGGATCTTGATGTCGTTGCACAGGCCCTCGATATCGGTGAGGATCACGAGCTTTTCAGCGCCCAGCGCGGAAGCGAGCTTGCCCGCGGCGGTATCGCCGTTGATGTTGAAGGTGTGGCCCTGACCGTCGGTGCCAACGGGGGCGATGACGGGGATGTAACCCGCGTCGAGCATGGCGAAGATGGGCTTGGGATCGACATAGTCGATGTCGCCCACGTAGCCGTGGACCTCGTCGCGCTGGTGGCAGTGATAGATGTCACCGCTGACGCCGGAAAGACCGACCGCCTTGCCGCCGAGCTTGTTGATAAAGCCGACGAGCTCGGTGTTCACCTGGCCGACGAGCACCATCTCGACAACACGCATGATGTCGGCGGAGGTGTAGCGCAGGCCCTCGATGAACTCGACGGGGATGTCGAGCTTTTCGAGCATCTTATTGATGCCGGGGCCGCCGCCGTGGCTGAGCACGGGCTTCATGCCGAGGAGCTTGAGCAGCACCACGTCGTGCATGACGGCGTCCTTGAGCTCTTCGTTGATCATGGCGTTGCCGCCGTACTTGATGACGATGATCTTACCCTGATACTTCTGAAGGTAAGGCATTGCCTCCATCAGAGTTTCGACCTTGTTTGCGATATCGCTCATGGTGGAGCCTCCTTCAAAAATTAGGTGCGGTAGTCGCCGTTGATCTTGACGTAATCGTAAGTGAGGTCGCAGCCCCAGGCCTTGGCCTCGCCGTCGCCCTGATAGAAGCGGACGATGACGGTAATGTCATGCTCGGTGAGGACCTTCTTGGCGAGCTCTTCGCTGAAGTCCGCGCCGAAGCCGTCCTTCATGACCTGCACTTCGCCGGCAGCGCTCTTGATGATGCAGTCGGCACGGGTCGGGTCAACGTCAGCGCCCGAATAACCGGCAGCGGCCATGATGCGGCCCCAGTTGGCGTCGCGGCCGAAGACGGCAGCCTTGAAGAGCATGGAGCCCGCGATGGACTTGGCGACCAGGCGCGCGTCGTGCTCGGTGGGCAGGCCGTAGGCCTCGACCTCGATGAGGTGGGTCGCGCCTTCACCGTCGGAAGCGACGCGGCGGGCCATATCGGTGCAGATGGCGAGCACGAGGTCGGCCATCGCCTTCTTGTCTTCTTCGGTCTTGATCTCAACGCCGGAAGCGCCGTTGGCGAGCAGGAAGATCGAGTCGTTCGTGGAGGTGTCGCCGTCGACGGTGCACATGTTGAAGCTCTTATCCACAGCCGCGGAGAGCATCTTCTGCAGGTCTGCGGGATCCGCCTTGGCGTCGGTCGTCACGTAGACGAGCATCGTCGCCATATTGGGGTGGATCATGCCAGAGCCCTTGGCCATCGCGCCGATCTTCACGGTGCCGGTGGAGAGCTGCAGCTCATAGGCGCACTCCTTGCGGACGGTATCGGTGGTCATGATGGCGTAGGCAGCCTCGGAGCCGTTCTCCTTGGCAAGCTTTGCGGGAATGATCTCGCGGATGCCCTGAAGCACCTTGTCGACCGGAAGTCTCTGGCCGATGACGCCGGTGGAGCAGACGAACACTTCGTCCTCGCCGAGGCCGAGCAGCTTTTCCGCCTCGCGCTCAACGGTGCGGGCGTCTTCGATGCCCTGCTTGCCGGTGGCGGCGTTGGCATTGCCGGAGTTGATGACGACGGCGCGGGCCTTGCCCTTTTTCAGGATCTCGCGGTCAAGGATGACCGGAGCTGCGCAGAACTTGTTCGTGGTGAAGCAGGCCGCGCAGGAGCAGGGCAGGTCGGAGTAGAGAACAGCGACGTCGGGCTTCTTGTTCTCGCGCTTTTTGATGGCGGTGTAGACCGCGCCGGCGGTGAAGCCCTGCGGCGTGGTAACGCCGCCCTCGATCTTTTTCAGATTGGACATGTGGGGGGATCTCCTCTCTTAACGTTAGTTTAACAGCATTCTTGCCTAAATCGGGTCGAAACTCGTCGAACCGAAAATTACGGATACATCGGGGGCATCATGAGGCCGGTGGTCTCGGGCAGGCCCATGATAAGGTTCATGTTCTGGATGGCCTGGCCGGCTGCGCCCTTACCGATGTTGTCGATCACGGAGGAGACGATCAGGCGGTGGGTACGCGCGTCGAAGGTCGGGGTCATCTCGCAGAAGTTCGTGCCGTAGACCCACTTGGTCTGAACGGGCAGGCTTGCCGGGAAGACCTTGACGAAGGGCTCATCCTTGTAGAAGTCCTTGTAGAGCTCGTAAACTTCCTCGTTGGTGAAGTCTCTGTCGCAGGTAGCGTAGATGGTGACCTCGATACCGCGGACCTGGGGCAGGAGGTGCGGCTGGAAGTTGATGTACTGCCAGGTCTCGGGCTTCATCAGATCCTTGCCGGTGATGTAGGCGATGTTCTGCTCGATCTCGGGCGTGTGGCGGTGGCCGCCGCCGAGGGCGTAAGCGCAGAAGTTGTTCTCCGCCTCAGTGAGGAGCTTGTTGAGGGCGGGACGGCGGCCTGCACCGGTGTAGCCGCTCTTGGCATCGATGACGATGGTGTTGTCAACGATGTGACCGGCCTTGAGCATGGGCTGGAGGCCGAGGGTGGAGGCGGTGGGATAGCAGCCGGGGTTGGCGATGAGCTTCTTGCCCTTGGCAAGGTCGCGCATGACCTCAGGGATGCAGTAAACAGCGTCGTGGGTCATCTTGGCGTCGGGGTGCTTCTGGCCGTACCACTTCTCCCAGACGTCGACATCGCGGAAGCGGATGTCAGCGCCGATATCGATGATGGCGCAGTCCTCAGCGAGCACGATCTCCGCCCACTTGGCCACGTCGCCAGAGGGGACCTGGATCATGATGACATCGCTCTTCTTCGCGGTCTCGCGGACGTTCTCCTCCGTGAGGTCCATGATGACCTGATCATAGAAGCCGCGCAGAGCGGGATGATGCGTAGAGATGGCATCGCCGACACCGTAGGTATCGAGCACGTTGACAAGCTCTCCCTCGTGGTGGTTGACCATCATGCGGAGCACTTCGCCGCAAACATAACCGGTAGCACCGATGCAGGAATAATGGATCATGTCTGTTTTCCTCCTTGTTGATTCGACATTTTGTCTGACAATTTTGTACTGCTTGGAAAATCCCGTGTGTAGGCATTGAATTTTCTTTGTTGATATTGTATAATCCAAAAGCAGTTTTGAAAAGCGAATATATTTTTATATGCGCATTCCAAAATGGAATCTTTGAGGTATTGTTGATTATTGAGGGCATTTATAATGAGTATTCGTAAATATATTGCCTATCTCCGCACTGTGGAGACCGGCAGCATCACTCAGGCGGCGAACGAATTGGGCTATACGCAGTCCGCCGTGAGCAAGATGATCTCCGATCTTGAGCAGGACTGGCAGGTCAAGCTCTTAACGCGCAACCACTCCGGCATCGAGATCTCCTCCGACGGCATGGTGCTCCTGCCCACGATCCGCGAGATCGTCAAGGACTATGAGGACCTCAACTTTGCCGTGTCCGAGCTGCATGGCGTGCAGTCCGGCACGCTGCGCCTCGGGTGCTTTACAAGCCTTGCCATCAGCCTGCTGCCGGAAATTCTGAAGGACTTCCACCAGACGTACCCCAACATTCAGATCCAGCTGATGACTGGCGAGTATTATGAAATTTCCGAATGGCTGCGCCGCGGCGCGATCGACTGCGGCTTTCTTGCCATCCCGGCCTCCAACGACTTTGAGACGACGACCATCCTGCACGACACGATGGTCGCCATTCTCCCAAAGGATCACCCAATGGCGGACGCGTCCGTCTTCCCGCTCGAGCAGCTGCCGCACGAGAACTTCGTGCGCCTGATGGAGATCGAAGACTACGAATTCAACCGTCTGCTCGACCATTACAACATCCATCCCGAGGTCACCTATGACACGACGAGCGACTTCGCGCTCTTGTCCATGGTCGAGGCGGGACTTGGCATCGGCATCGTACACAGCCTGCTCATCAAGCACGGACGCTACCGCGTCGCCGCGCTGCCGCTCAACGTCAAGCAGTCGCGCGAGATCGGCATCGCCGTGAAAAAAGGCTTTCTCCCCTCCACGATCACGCAGCTTTTCCTCCAGCATGTGGTCGACTACACCAAGGATATGGGCGAGATCACCGTCATCCGGCACTGAGTTTTTCTTGAAAAATCAGGGAAAATTTCATTTTCCAACCGGCGGTTGGAAAGGATTTTCCCCGATTCAACCACCGCGCCATTGTCAATCCTCCCCATGCCCCCTATACTGAGTCCATAACCGGTGATTCAAAGCCGCGGCTGCAGCACGGGGCAAGGAAGGATCAACATGTTACGATCGGCGATCAGGCGTTTGCACGCGATGTGCTGCCTGAATATGAGGGAAACGTCGGCGCCTGACTTCCCGTCCGACGCGGGACACCCGCTCATCGCGTTTCCAACGCTCACTTTACTATTATAATGCAGTGCAGGAGGATAGACAACTTGGAAGAATCGACAATGGGCGCGCGCATTCTGCGCCGCCGTAAAGAAAAAGGACTGACACAGGAGGCGCTGGCCAATCAGCTCGGCGTCAGCAATCAGGCCGTGTCAAAGTGGGAGGGCGATGTCTGCTGCCCTGACCTGCAGCTTTTGCCGCTGCTGGCCGACACGCTGGAGCTCAGCCTCGACGAGCTCTTTGGACGCGAAAGCATGGCAAAAACCGCCCAAAAAGTGGAAGCGGACAGCCAGATCTTGCCCGTCGCGGTCGAACTGCCGTGGGAGGATGACGACGCCATCCACGCCGTGCTCTTCCAGGGGCACCGGCTGCTCCAACCGAAACAGGGGAGCCTGTTCCGCCACGACAAATACGACGAGATCCGCAAGACCGTCGAGCTGCACTTTTCCGGCACGGCGCAGGATATTTACAGCGATTTTTCCGTCGTCTGCACCGATTCGACGATCTCCGGCAGCGTCAGAGCCGGTGACGGCGTGACCTGCACCGACGTTGGCGGTGATGTGACCGCGGGCGATGACGTGACCTGCGGCAATGTCGGCGGCGACGTGTCCGCAAGCGACAGCGTCCGCTGCGGCGAGGTCAAGGGCAACGTCCGTGCAAGCGACAGCGTCACCTGCGGCGACATCAGCGGCAGCGTGAGCGCCGAGCGCGTGCGCTGCACCAAAGCTGGCGGCGAAGAGCAGGAGAGCTTTACTTTCACCAAGAAGGGCAAGAGCTTTTCCTTCCCTCTCCGATAAAACCGTAAAAGCGCGGCCTTAAGAGGTCGCGCTTTTTTCCTTGTCATCGCGGCGGGTTTGTGTTACCATAACATTGACAAAGGAAAAGGTGGGAAAATCATGGAAAATACCTTCAAGAGTTCCGTCTTCGGCGGCTTCAACCGCGATGACGTCATTCGTTATATCGAAAAAACCTCGCTCGAGAGCAAGCAGCAGATTGAAGCGCTCGAGCAGGAGAGCGATGGCCTCTGCCGCGAGAATGCAGAGCTGCGCGACAAGCTCGCCGCCGCCGAGCGTGAGCGCGACAAGTTTGCCGAGTCCTATTCGACCGCGTCCAGCGCGCAGGACGCGCTCAAAAAGGGTCTGACCGCCGCGCAGGAGACGATCTCCGAGCTGCGCGCGCAGATCGAAGAGGGCGCGCAGAAGCTCGCGAGCGCCAAGGCCGACTGCGACCGCCAGCTGAAAGCCAAAGAGGAGGCTGCCGAGCAGCGCATCGCCGAGCTGGAAGTGCAGCACGCCGAACGCCTTTCCGCCGCCGAGCAGGAGCGCAAGCGCCTTTTAAGCGAGCTTGACGAGCTCCGCCCGCAGGTCGAGGAATACGGCCGCGTCAAGGCGCACATCGCCGACATTGAGCTCTCCGCCCGTGAGCGCGCCGACGCGCTCGACGCCGCCACGCGGGAGCGTTTGCAGGCAATGATCGCGGCATGCAGAGGGCACTGCGAGCAGGTGCTCTCGCCGCTCGGCGCGACGTGTGAGAGCGTGTCGAACGAGCTCAAGCGCGCGGACGCTGCCGTCGCACAGCTGCCCGAGGCGTTCACTACGCTGGGGGGCCAGCTCGACGAGCTCAAAAAGTTCGAGCAGTGACAAGATAGCAAAAAAGAAGTGCGTTCCCGTTAGGAACGCACTTCTTTTTATGCTAATTCGCTGTACTGATTAAAGATGTCTGCAAATTCGTCCAGATGCTCGCGCAGGCTGTCGGGCGCCTCGGTGCGGAAGTAGAGCACCTCTCCCCCGCGGCGCAGGATAAGAAACTGGTGGACTTCGTCCGGTTCATTGGGAAGCCGGGTATTTGGTTTGATAAATTCTGCGTAGTACGCCTCGTCAAAGCCGTCGATGAAAAGCGTCTGCGCATCGCTTCCCATGAAGTAGTCGCGCAGCTCATGCGTCAGCGGAACGGCCAGCGCGGAAATGCGAGGGGCGTAGAAGTCAAGCTCCGTGCTGTACTGCATCCAAGTGTCGATCGTTCCCGCATACGGCGTTTCGCCGACAGAGTACACGTGCCCGCCGAGCGGCGTCGAGAGATCGCGCACACCATACCAGTCCGATCCCCTTTCGCCGCCGAGCATCTCGGTCCCGATATACGGCAGCGGCGGCTCGTCATAGCTGTCGCCGTAGGCCGTATCGTTCACTCTCCAGAAAATCAGCGTGAGCGCCAATACACCGGCAATGATCGTAAGCGCGCGGTTCGCTTTCGCCCAGCGGTTGCGCGGCATCTTCTCCACGCGCTCGCACGCCTCCATCGCGCGCTTGAGCGTCCACATCTCGTTTCTCTCCTTTGCCTCGCTCAGGATACCGAGGATACTGCCTAAGATAATGGACACAAACTGAATGACCTCGCTCTTTTCCATCGTGAGGAACGACATCACCGGGAGACTCAAGGCACTAAAAAGGAAATAGACGAGCCAGATGTCCACCACCAGGAAGAACATCGGCAGGAAATAGCTGCGGCGCAGCTTTTTACACAGTCTTCGGTAGCCGTAGGAATCCGTACAGTCCTTCGGCGTGGGGACATGCGCGGTCTTTTCGCCGCGCCAGATGTAGAAAATGCCGTCCTTCGTCCGGCAGACGTACTCCCAGCCCAGGCGGGCGCGCTTTTCGCGCAACAGCTCGTCGGGGTCGTCATCGTCCGCGGCGGGTTCCAGGTGATAGCGGCAGTCGCGCGGCTCGCCGATCACAAAATCGTCGTAGCGGAGTAGGAGCTTCCCCTCCGCCGCGCGCTCAGAAAGCCACTGCTCGATGCCGCGCGGGTCATAGGCGCTGGGCAAAAAGCGGATGCTCTTCGTCTCGGGCTCATTCTCTTCGTTCGGCGCAGTCCCTCCGCTCTCCGGAAGCTCTGTTGTCTCGCGCAGGTTTTCGTCCATTCGCGCTCCCTCCTCTCTTCTCTCTATGCAAAGTATAAAGAAGCGAGGGGGATTTTTCAAGCAAGTTCAGCGAGCATTGACAAAAATCGCGCGCAAGTTTATTGTTACATCGCAAAAAAGGCAGGAAATTCCTGCTTTTTTTCGTTTCACAGCAAAATCGGCTGAATTTGTCTTCCCTCCAGCGCCGCCTCGGCCGTCGGGATAATTTTGCGGAAGTCCGCGATCAGCGACGTGGGCTTCGCCTCGGCGTTGTCCTGCCCGAAGGGGACAAAATAGTAGTTCTTGCGGTTCAGCAGCACCGCGATGTTCGGCGCGCTCGCGGATAAGCCGTCATTCGTCGCAATGGCAAGCACAACGGGCTTACCGTTGCGCAGGTGCCCCTTTGCCGCCATCGTCACCGCGCCGTCCGTGATGCCGTGGGCGAGCTTGGCAAGCGTGTTTCCCGTGCAGGGCGCGATGACGAGCACTTCCATCGCCCCCTGCGGGCCGAGGGGCTCGGCTTCAACGATATTGCGCACGGCCTTCCGCCCCGCCAGCGCCTCCACGCGGGTGACGAAGTCCTCCGCCGTGCCGAAGCGCGTGGAATACTTCGCTGCGTTTTCCGACAAAATCGGGACGATCTCATGCTCGCGCGCGATGTCCTCGTAGAGTTTCAGCAGCTCGGGATGGTTGCAGAACGAGCCGCAAAAGGCAAATCCGATCTTCATGCTTCCTCCTTGATGAGTCGACATAACGTCTTTTTGATGGCCCGCGCCGCCGTCTCCGGCGCGACGCGCCCGGGCAGTCCCCCTGCCTTGAGATACGAAAGGCGCAGCGTTTCGACCGCGTCCATGTCAAAGCCGCTCGCGCTCGCAAGCTCGATGAGCAGGCAGTCCGGCGGCAGTTCGGCAAGGAGCGCTTCGTCCAATACCTGATGCGGCACGGTGTTGAACACCACGCGGAATTCCCCCAGCGTGCCGGAGAGGCGGTTCGTGTGCAGCGGCGCGTAGCCGAACGCGTCGATCCACGCAAGGTCCGACCGCTTGCGCGCGCTGACGCTGACCTTCGCTCCCAGCGCGCTCAGATCGTGCGCGAGCACCTTTCCGATGCGGCCAAAGCCGAGCACGAGGCATGGCGTGCCGTGCAGTGTGACGCTCGTGTGCTTCATCGCCGCCTCGATGGCCCCCTCCGCCGTCGGGATCGCGTTGCGCACGCTCAGCTCTTCCGAGGCAAAGTAGTCCGTGATCGTAAGCCCCAACGACTGCGCGAGCGTTGACGCGTCGTTTCCCACATTGCCCGCGAAAATGCGGTGCTCGCGCCGCAGCGAGCGCAGCAGGCTCTCCATCGTGAGCTCTGTGCCGCTCAAATAGCCGTTTTTCTCCGCCGGCAGCGGCAGGACGATGATGTCTGCTTTCAGCGCGTCGCACAGCGCCCGTTTATTCGGCGCACCGGTCAGCTCCCACGAGCAGACGTCGTATCCCTCCGCAGCCATCATCTGGGCAAGCAGGCGCATGCGCGTGTCGCCGCCCAGGAATGCTATCGTCTGGTCCATCTCATTCCCCCTTTTCCATAAAGGGTATGCCGCAGCGCGTGCGCGCATGACGCAAACTATTTTTGATTTTTTGCTTGACAACTCTATTTTTATCGCTATAATAAGAATTATTCTAATTCTTATTTAGGAGAAACACATGACCAAGTACGCCCAGCAGATTCTCGATCTCGTCCTGTGCTCTACCGAGCACCCGACCGCCGAGCAGATTTTTCTGCAAATGAAGCAGGAAAATTCCAAAATCGCGCAAGCTACGGTGTATAACAACCTCAACGCGCTTGTAGCGGACGGCAAACTCATCCGCCTGTCGCAGCCCGGCGCGCCCGACCGCTACGACAACACCACGCGCCACGATCACCTGATCTGCACCTGCTGCGGCGCGCTCGCAGACTTCAAGTTCACCGACCTGACGCACAACATCGAAGCCGCGCTCGGCGCGCGCATCCAGTCCTACGACCTTCGCATTCACTATCTCTGCCCCGCCTGCCGCAAGGCGCAGGAGCAGCATGAAAATTTTGAAAGATGAAAAGGAGAATTTCACCATGAAGACCAACAAGTATTCCGGCACCAAAACCGAGCAGAACCTGCGCACCGCCTTCTCGGGCGAATCCGAGGCGCGCAACAAGTACACCTTCTTCGCCTCCACGGCCAAGAAAGAGGGCTATGAGCAGATCGCCGCGCTCTTCCAGAAGACCGCGGACAACGAAAAGGAGCACGCCAAGATGTGGTTCAAAGAGCTCCAGGGCATCGGCTCCACCGCCGACAATCTGCTCTCCGCCGCTGAGGGCGAAAACTACGAGTGGACCGACATGTACGATTCTTTCGCCAAGACCGCAGAGGAAGAGGGCTTTCCCGAGCTGGCGCAGAAGTTCCGCCTCGTCGGCGAGATCGAGCGCCATCACGAGGAGCGCTACCGCGCGCTGCTGCGCAACGTCGAGACCGCCAAGGTCTTTGAAAAGAGCGAGGTCAAGGTCTGGGAGTGCCGCAACTGCGGCCACATCGTCGTCGGCACCAAGGCCCCCGACGTCTGCCCCACCTGCAACCACCCCCAGAGCTACTTCGAAGTCCACGCGGAAAATTATTGAGAATCGACAACTAAAACGAGAGCCGCAGGCTGTGCCTGCGGCTCTCTTACTATTCACTTACTCCTTCGGCAGCAGGATGCAGATCGTCGTGCCCTTGCCCTCCTCGCTATGAAGCTCGACTGTACCGTGATGGTACTGCACGGCGTGCTTGACGATGGAAAGGCCGAGGCCCGTGCCGCCGCTTGCCTTCGAGTGGCTCTTGTCCACGCGGTAGAAGCGCTCGAAGATGCGGCTCTGGTGCTCCGGCGCGATGCCGATGCCCGTATCGGCCACGGAGACGAACGCCTTGCCGTCCCGTTCACCGACGCTCATGGTCACGCTGCCACCCTCGACGTTGTACTTGATGGCGTTGTCGCAGAGGTTCTGACACAGCTCATCCAGAAGGCTGCGGCTGCCTGCCACAGGGGCGCTTTCGCCGAGGTAGGTCAGGGAGATATAGGAGTGCCGGGCGTTGACCTTCTGGCGCTCCACACACTCTCGGGCCACATCCAGCAGGTCGACCGTTTCCATTGCAGGCGCAGCACCCGTCTCGCTCACATTGTCGAGGTGGGAGAGCTGCAGAATATCGTTGACCAGCTGTATCATCCGGCTGGCCTCTACATGGATCTTGCGGGCAAAACCCGGCGTATCCTCGGGTTTTGCAATGCCGGTCTCGATGAGCTCTGCATAACCGGAGATGCTGGTCAGAGGCGTTTTCAGCTCGTGGCTGACATTGGCCGTGAACTCCTGCCGCATTTTCTCGTTATTTTCCCGCAGCATCCGGTCGGAGTGGATGCTCTCGGCAAAGGGGATAAGCTCCTTGTAGGGGACATTCTCCTGGATGTCTGTCTCTTATACACATCTCCGAGCCCACGAGACTAGGCATGATCTCG
>ERZ1027239.266-NODE-266-length-20727-cov-5.846265_pt1 | contig 20727 bp, 27 predicted proteins | sample MGYA00519476_ERZ1027239 | MGnify/ENA primary metagenome ERZ1027239 (study PRJEB26926, sample SAMN06164636) | human gut metagenome | biome: ENVO:00009003; feature: ENVO:2100002; material: ENVO:00002003 | host: Homo sapiens | place: USA | collected 2012 ... | reverse complement strand
AGATCTACACAAGGCTATTCGTCGGCAGCGTCAGATGTGTATAAGAGACAGCGGTCATCACGAGCACGATGTCGCACTTGTCAAGAAACGGCAGCACGGCCTCAGCGCGGGTGTTGGGCTTCAAGACGACGCCGGCCTTTTTGCCCTTGGCGTGAATTTTGTCGAGCGCGAGGTGGATCTTCTCCGGCGTGTCGGCCTCGACATGACAGGTGACGAGGTCCGCGCCCGCGTCGCAGAACTGGTCGACATAGCGCTCAGGCTGCACGATCATCAGATGCACGTCGATGGGCAGCGCCGTGCGCTTGCGGATGGACTGGAGCACAGGGATACCGATGCTGATATTGGGGACGAAGCAGCCGTCCATCACGTCAAAGTGGACGTAGTCGGCGGTGGCAATGGCCTCGACGCCGGCGCCGAGCTCGGCAAAGTCGGCGGAGAGGATGGACGGTGCGATCTTGACGGACATGATAAGAATCCTCCTGCGAAAATTTTCTTATTTTTTATTGTAGCAAAGCGCAGGAACAAAAGCAATGCAAAAAAATGTAAAAGACACTTGACATTTCACTCGCGCAGTGCTATCCTCACAGATGTAAAGCGAACTTGACTTTGGAAAACGGAGAGAAGCGATGAAAAACCACATTGAAGAGAGAAGAAAGGCGCGCGGCATGACACAGCAGCAGTTGGCGTCGGAACTCGGCGTCTCGCGCCAGACGATCATTTCGCTCGAGAACGGGAAGTACAATCCGTCTATCCTACTGGCGCACAGCATCGCGCGGCTCTTTGGCGAGCGGATCGAGGACATTTTCATTTTTGAGGAGGAAGAGGCATGAGGGGCATGAATTTACAGGAGCAGAAAAAGTGCGGCATTCTGCTGATCGTCATCGGGCTTGTGATGTTCGCCGTCGGGTTCCTGCTCAGCGATGCGCACATGGGCGATTTTTATAACGGCCTCGGCTGCGGCCTCTTTGCCTGCGGCGCGGTGCGGCTGCTGCGCGTGCACCGCCTGAGCCGCGACCCGGAAAAGGCCGCGGATTATGACGCGATGCTCAAGGACGAGCGCACGATGTATGTTGCGAATAAAGCGCGCAGCGTGGCGTTTTTCATCTGCGTCTATGCCCAGCTCGCGGCGGGACTGCTGGCGCTTTTAGTGTTCAAGCAGCCAATCATCGGGCAGGTGCTGTGTCTTGTGACCTGCGCGCAGTCGCTTATTTTTTGTGGGACTTATTGGTACTACAATAAGAAGTATTGAAGGCAGCGCGGGGGGCTGCTTCTGTCCCCACAGCGTGTGGGGACGCGGCAAAGGGGGATATTCTCTTTCTCGGAAAGAGAATATCCCCCTTACACCCCCAAGAGAAAGGACGAGGGGAGTCCCCCTCGACCCCCGACATTGCAGGTCTGGGGCTTGAAGAGCTGCACGCGCTGCGCAATCGGGTGCGGTGTACATGGCTTCGCCATGAATCCCTGCGAATCGTGACCGTTTTGCAACCGCGCCTTACTATCGTGAGGCGCGAGTGACGTTTGCTTGGCGGCGGACTGCGTGCCGAATGCGGCATTGCTTCGCTCGCCGCATTGATTAGCACTCTGGTAGAAGGAAGTTAGTCTGTACTTCTACAAGATGGGCAGAGCGGTAGCGGATGATAGAAGCAAATCAAATCGTATAGCAACGCTAAACGCGGCTCCGCCGCGCGCAGGCATTCACATTCCAAAGGCAAAGGACTTGTGCAAACCTGAGACTACCAATCTAAGCCTTTCTCTTGGGGTTCCAAAGGGGATATTCTCTTTCGCGAAAGAGAATATCCCCTTTGCCTCGTGCAGCGCCGTAGGCGCTGCGATTTTGATCTTGCGCAAGAAAAATTGCAAACTTGTAAACCTTTATGAAATTTATAGGTTGACAATAGGTGGGCGTCATGTTATGATGAGCCCAGTTTTTTGAGAAAAGGGAGGATCACCATGAAAAACATCAAAACAAGAGACCTGATCTACTGTGCGCTGTTCGCCGCGCTGACGGCTATCGGCGCGTTCCTGCACTTCCAGCTTTTCCAGGCGACGATCACGCTGCAATTCTTCTTCACGGCGATGGCAGGATTGCTTCTGGGCGCAAAGCTCGGCGCGCTGTCGCAGCTTCTCTACGTGGTACTCGGCCTTGTCGGCGTGCCTATTTTCGCGGCTGGCGGCGGCTTTGGCTACATCTTCAACCCCACGTTCGGCTTCCTGCTGGGCCTGATCCCCACGGCGTGGGTCATCGGCAAGATCGCCGAAAAGGACCGCTCTGTGCCGCGTCTTTTGCTCGCGTGCTTTGCAGGCCTTGCGGTGCTGTACCTCGTGGGTCTTCCCTATATCGCGCTGATCGTCAACGTCTACAAGGGCGGCAACGTGAGCGGGATGACGCTCGCCACGGCCTACATGCTGCCCTATCTTCCCGGCGACTGCCTCAAGATCGTCGTGAGTGTGATCCTCGCGCCTCGCATCCTGAAGGCCATGGAGCGCAATTCATAAAAAATTCATCAAAATGTTGCATTTGCAACTTCTATAAAGCCGGTAAAGTGTGGTAGACTAACGCCAGTGAAAGGCAAGCAAAACAATTCACATTTCAAGATAAACTTTATGGAGGTAGCAATTATGAAAAAGTGGCTTTGCAAGGTTTGCGGTTATATCTATGAAGGCCCCGAGGCGCCTGCGGAGTGCCCCGTGTGCCACGCCAAGAGCAATATGTTCGAAGAGGTCAAGGGTGAGCTCAAGCTCGCTGCCGAGCACGAGTTCGGCGTTTACGGCAAGACCGTGAAGAACAACCCCGACATCTCCGAAGAGGACAAGAAGTATATCTTTGACCAGCTGATGGCCAACTTCAACGGCGAGTGCAGCGAAGTCGGCATGTACCTCTGCATGGCGCGCGTTGCGCACCGCGAGGGCTATCCCGAGATCGGCCTGTATTGGGAGAAGGCCGCCTATGAAGAGGCGGAGCACGCCGCGAAGTTCGCCGAGATGCTCGGCTCCGACCTCGAGCCCAACATGAAGGCAAGCACGAAGGACAACCTCAAGTGGCGCGTCGACTGCGAGTTCGGCGCCACGAGCGGCAAGTTTGACCTCGCCCTGTGCGCGAAGAAGAACGGCCTCGACGCCATCCACGACACCGTCCATGAGATGGCCCGCGACGAGGCCCGTCACGGCCGCGCCCTTAAGGGCCTGCTGGAGCGCTACTTCAAGTAAGCCGAAGACACTGAAAAATCAAGAGATTTTTAAGGGGAAGCTGAGAGATCGGCTTCCCCTTTTTTGCGCCGCGGGAGAGCGGGGGAGTGCAACTCTATGTGCAAAACACTTTCAGCAAAGGAACTGAAATCAGCCAATGTGCAACTGCAAAAAGTGCAACCTTGCGGTTATAATACACCTTTGTGTGTTCACGAAACAAGATGTTTGAACTTTATTAAACATCTTTTCTCATCTTCCAGCATCCAAGAGCAAGAATGAAGAAGTGCGAACATCGTTAAACAACTTTGAAACAAAAAGAAGCAAAATTAAATTAGAAAACATCAAGTGATCTACCGATTTTAGGTAGATCACTTTTGCTATACTAAGCCCAGAAAGTGAGAGATGAAACAAAACAAAACCTCACTTCAAAATAATGGTGGCGACCTAAAAAATACGCACGATGCCAAGAGTATCAGAAAGGTTTTACTATGAAGAATTTGTTCGCTTATGATTTCACCAACCACACTATCGTTGCTACCAAGGCCACGCTGAAAAAGGCAAGCAATCCCACTACGGACGAGTATAAGGTACTGATTAAAATGATCGAAGGTCAGCCCACTTTCCGCGTGGTGGAAAAGACCATTAAGAATAGCGGAAACAAGAAAACTTACAAAGGCCTGACACTCAAAATGATGATGGACTATATTAGCAATCAGAAAAACAGCGAAGAACTGATGGCAGAGTTTAATGAGGCACAGGGCGATGCGAAGAACAAGTATCCTTCGGCCAAGCAGTGGTTCCTGAATGAGTTCCCTGACTTTACGATGAAGAACGGCAAAGATGCTGTGAGCAAAGCGAAGATCGTTAGGATCAAGCGCAACGCAAAGGCCAAAAGGGTAAATTTCCCCGTCGAGCAGACGAGCAATTATGCTTTACAGCCTGCCAGCAATCAGTAAATGATAAACCTACTTAAATATAACAAAAAGGAGACTATTGATATGAAAGAGAATTTTGTGCGTGCCGATGGTGTTAGTTATCGTGAGGCTGTTGAGAAGTGTATCCGCCACTATGTTATGCGTGGATATGATCTCAAAGGCGAAACGGAGCGGTTTGAGAGATACTCTGTTGACTTCGTTTTTTATGTGTATGACACCATTATTCGGCAAGAAAATGAAGGGATTTTCCTCGTCTGCTGACGGGGAAAATCCTCTCCACGGAATATAAGTAAATAAAACAGGTGCGAGAGTATGGAGAATGTGGCGTTTTATCGAGAGTGGCTACCGCTCAATAAGAAAGAGTTCCGCATTTTAGCTATGCTTGCGGACTTCGGCGGAGAGTATCACGGCAATCTGACTGATATGTGTAGATACTTTTCCGTATCCCCACAGCACAAAAACAGAGAGGCGTTGCGGGAGGCTATTCAACACCTGACAGACAGGCACTATATAGAAAGTTCCGTTAATGGACGAACATATAGCCTGCGTATCATTCCAAAAGAAAAAGAAATTGCCTTGCCGAGGGAATGGTTTGAGCGTGTGCGGACGCGTGAGTATTCTTCTGAAAGCGTAAGTTGGGAGGCCGTTATTAAATTGCTTCTTTGGCTAATCGCTCATAATCCCGAGGTGATGATTACGAATCAGCAAATTGCGGATGATTTGGACGTATCGGTCAGCGTAGTTGTGTCCGCAAAAAATGTGTTGGAAAAAGACTTCGAGGCAATTGTAAAGCAGATGATCTCTGATAAACTCGGTGAAGATTTTTTTATACGTCGCGGTCAGAAGATCGAGCTAAGTGCGTGGTGGAAAGCAAAATAAAAACGGATACTTTTTGCCTAATAATAAAAGAAAGGTAAATTATTATTGAGGAAAAAGTATCTGTTTTTAAGATAGCATTTTGGATTCATCCCCTATACCCAATTTTCAAATACCTATGAAAGAAAAAGAGAATGAAACCCCGCCACCCGCGCGCAAGCGCACGGGGTAGGCGGGCTTTTCATTCCTCTTACATCGACGAGGCAATGCCTCGTCGATGATATTATTTTGGAGTAAAAAGGAGATATCCCTATGAACGTAGATATGACAAACCTTTACAGATTACGCGGGATGATACCCAATCGCTATTGGTATCAACTGAACGGACAATCCGCACAGGCAAATTGGTTGGAGCAACGCGAGGCGATATATTCCCGCATTCAGGAGCAGGAAGAAGAGGTCGTCCCCCAGATCATCTTTACAAGCGAGGTGAAGATCAGATGAGGATTGACGCAGACAGCAAACGCAAGAAGAAAAAGAAGCGGGAGCAATCCGTAATGGAGGCAGAGATGTTTCGCTTCATCGAGAAAACGATGTAGGCGACGGTTGATGAATCTCTCAAAAAGATATTCAAGGATTGGAAATAAGCAAAGCGGTTTTTAAGTCAAACACTTAACAGAGAATAGAAAAAGAAAAGGACTGTTAAATGTGCGACTTAAAACCGCTTTTTTTCGTTTCCGCCGATGGGCGGGAAAAGTGCTCCGCCCGCAGGCAGACGCAAAAACCGTCTTCCGGTATGAAAGAGCCATTTCGCGGGAGTATCGCCCACGCCCAACAGGCAAGGGGAAAGAGAAAGATTTTTCTCCGGAAATATGCCCCGCCGAGGTGTTCAGAAAAACATTTGTTTTCCTATACACGTTTGGACGGGCAAAAAGGGCAGTATTGACCGCCGAAAAAGCCCTGTTTTCGTTCAGGAAATAAGAATGCCCGTTTCGCGGACACCGCCCCCTTACTCTTCGTCCTTTACATACTCGATCAGATCGGCAGGTTGGCAGTCCAAGAGGGAGCAGATTGTATCAAGAGTTTTCCAAGAAACAAGTTCTCCGTGCCGTAATTGTTGTAAATAGGATTGCCCGATCAACTTTTCTTCGCGGATTTTCGTTGATGTATAACCGCGCTTTTTCAGCTCTGCGAGAATATCAATTTTGTATCGAATTGCCATTATTTGAGCCTCCTTTTCCATTGTCCTTATTATAACACAAACAGCACTAAAAACAAGTGCTAAATCCAACAAGAAATACACTAAATATTAGTGCTAATTATCAATGGACAGCACTAATATTTAGTGCTATACTATAATCAGTTCAAGGGAAGAGGTAAGCCAAGGTCGAACGCCAACGCGACCAGATTAGAGTGGGAACGGACAAGAAAACCTCCGGTGTCGATGTGATAAACTTAACGCCACCCACCGCTTACCGACAAAATATAATCCAAAAGGAGAAAGAAAATGAGTAAGTATGAGATTGAGAGCCTGATTGAAACGATGAATAACTACGATGATCTTGCAAGTAAGGCAAAGGCCAAGGCAGATGCCATCCGCGTCACGCTCAAGGGCGAAATGCTTCGCCTCGGCGCGGAAGAGCTGACCGCAGGCGCTTATATCCTTCGCTATACGAGCGTTGTTTCCAATCGTTTTGACAGCGCGACCTTTAAGAGACTTTACGCCGATCTCTACAAGGGTTTCACAAAGCCCGTCAGCTCCCGCCGATTCTCGGTGTCTTGCTGAAAGAAATACGCTCCACGGGCAACAAAAAGCCTGTGGAGCAATCCAAAGGGAGGAATACGAAATGATACACGGCTACGCAAGATGCTCTACAAACGAGAGCAAACAGGATATTGACCGCCAAGTGCGGGAGTTGAAGCAGGCGGGCGCAGAGAACATCTTTTTAGAATACGAGCACGGCGACGCCGTTGTGAAGTGTCAGTTATCCTCTCTTTTGGAGCAGGCGCAGGCGGGCGATACGATCATCACATTGGAGGTTTCCAGACTCGCCAGAAGCACCAAACAGTTGTGCGAGATTATTGAGGCCATACGCGCCAAGCGTCTGCGGTTGGTGATCGTCGGCAGTATCACCGTGGATTGCTCCAACGGGGAGATCGACCCAATGACAAATGCGTTCATTCAAATGTCGGGCGTGTTTGCGGAATTGGAATTGCGTATCATTCGGGCGCGCGTGAAGTCGGGAATGGCAAACGCCAAGGCCAAGGGCGCGAAGATCGGAAGACCCACGCTGACCGCAGACGACATTCCGCCGATCTTCCTACGACACTACCCCGCGTTCAAGAATAAGAATCTCAACCTGAGCGAGTTGGCGAGAGTATGCGATATCAGCCGAACCACGGCTTATAAATACATTGATCTTTTGGAGAGTTAAAAGAACAGGGAGCCAAACTGCCCCCTGTTCTTTGCTGTTATCTATTGTAGTCAAACTCTGTAACGGTAAGAGAATTTCCATCAAATGTGTAGTCCAAGTGCATTTGCGTACCGTAATCCCAAGTAATCAAAATTGTTTTTGCGAATACTTCATAAGTGCCGTTAAAATCATACCCGTAATCGGGATTGCTTGCGAGAGGCATCCGAGCATAAACGTTTTCATCATCGAATGTAAACTCAAAGTAGTTGACATTCTGCTCATACCACCCCATTTCCTTTAATCCATTCGCTTTAAGATATGCTACAATCTGCTGTTTTGTTTCGTCGTCAACCGGCTGGTAAAACTCCGCCCGAGGGTCATAGTCAGAACCAAGAACATCTGCGGAACGGAAGTCAAATACAAACGGTTCGTCATTCACGGAAATGGTCACTAAAAGAGCCTTGTCCGCATTGGTTTCCACCTGTTCGGGAACTTCGACACAATATCGTAAAATGCGAGTTGTGGAACTGCTTAAAGGTTCAAATTCAATAGTATCGTCGTATTTCCAATGCCACGATTCATCGTCAGCCTCACGATATCCCATATAAACGGCATCACCATCAAACACGTAACCATTGTCGTAATCTGCGGAGATGTCAATTTTGAGAGGGACAGTTGATTTTTCATTTCCCACATATTCAATTTTCATTTCACCATAAATTTCAACTTTTTCATCGCCCGCAATGTAGGGACTATCATCGGTGAAATAGCCCGCAGGAGTCATATAATCTTCGTTCGGTTGGTTGGAAAGTCTTTTAGCATAGCCGGTAAAAGACGGGGTGATCTTAAAAAGATCAGTTTCAATCGTATCACCCAATTTATATACGCTTCCATCCTTCGATGCGTTTGTGTTAGAGTCTGTACTTTCTCCACCACAGGCACATAGGGACAGCACCATAATCAGGGATGAAAGCAATGCTATAGTTCTTTTCATTTTCTTCTCTCCTTCAATGTTTTTTATTAACCGATATTGGTTAATATCAATATACACCGTTTCCGATTAACATTCAAGTAGGAAGTGAGGCTTGAATGCTATGATCTCTTACGAAAACCTCTGGAATGTTATGAAAGAAAAAGGTGTTTCACAATATACGCTGATTAAGAAATACGGCATTAGCCCCGCGCAGATTACAAGACTAAAGCGAAACGAAAGCGTCAGCACCCACACGATCGAAATGTTCTGTAAAATCCTTGACTGTAATGTTGGGGACATCATGGAGTATATCAAAGACAGCGAATGAGGGCGGACACCGCCCTTTTATATTGCCTTTTGATGCTATCACACCAAAAACGCAAAAACCATTACCTGAGAGCATAGTATTTGAATTTTTTTATGAGGACATAAGTTCAGGGAGGACTCGATATGAAAGCATACCGCATTGCTATCTTATATCGCTACCTTTTGGAAAACACCTGTAAGGGGCATACGGTCAATGCTGACAATATTGTGGAGCACTATGAAAACGAGGGAGACCCCTATGAGATCAAAGCGGTCTATCGTGATTTACACGACCTTGAAAAGATAGAAGGAATAACGCTCCACTACGACGGCAGGACAAAGGGATGGTGGATGGAGCGGGAGGGACTTACCCCGAACGAATTGCGTTTGATCGTCGATAGTATCCAAGCCTCTAAATTCATTACACAGGAGCGGGCAAGGGCCATTACCGGAAAGGTGCTGAAACTGACTGACCGGCACACGCGCGCAAGCCTCAACCGGCAATCGTTTGTCGCGGGACGTATCCGCAGTATGAATGACAGCGTAGTGGATGAGGCTGATAATCTCCACGAGGCGATAGCATCCAACAGCAAGGTTTCTTTCCGCTATTTCCACTACACGCCGAGCAAGGAACGGCAATATTCCAAGAGCGGAGAAAGATATATTGTCAGCCCCTACGCGCTCCAATGGAACGACGGCAATTATTACCTCTATGCCTATGTGAGCGAGAAAAAGGACTTTCGCACATTTCGCGTTGACCGAATGGAAAAGATTGCGGTGCTCCCTGAAAAACGCGAGGGCAAAGAGGCTTTTGACAAAGTGGATTTGAACGAATACCAAAGTGCGGTTTTCAATATGTTCGTAAAACCGGAAAAGGAATACACGGTAAAACTGCGTTGTATCAATTCTCTTGCCGATGTAATTATTGACCGCTTCGGCAAAGATGTGATGCTGATACCTGATGGAAACGATCATTTTACCGTGTCCGTCCGCATACAGGCGACCGACCCGTTCTTTGGTTGGGTATGTAGTTTCGGCAGACGAATGAAGATTCTCCACCCGCCCGCAGTCGTTCAGGAGATGGACGAGTTTTTGAAGAAAATAACAGAAATGTATAAAGACGAAGGGAAGATGTAAAAACATCTTCCCTTTTCTTCATTGTTGCTTTTGGATGTTAAAAGATGTTCGAAGATGCTTACAGATGCTTTAAGTTGTTCTGTAAGGTCTCGACACCTGATTGCGAAATTGCGAGGTAATACCGCTGTGTGATGTGAATATGTCCGTGTCCCATTTGAGAGCACAGTAAATGCGTTGGCGTATTCATTTCCGCCATTAGTGTTCCATAGGTATGACGTAAGTAATGGTATTTGAAGTTGATGCCGAGCCTTTGCTTGATCTCCCGTGAGGGGTATTTGAATGAATTGACCGTCTGAATTGTGCCGTCAGGCAGACAATTCACTAAATCCGTTGAGGGGATTTTCTTGCCGTCCAAATCATCAATATAACGAACCTTCTGTTCCCGCACAGAAGCAAATAGTTTTTGATCTTCGTACCGCCGTCGTGCCTTTGCCTCCAAATGTGTTTTGAGTGTGGGGCAGAGGTAAATTGTTCTTTTGGAATTTCTCGTTTTCGGCGAAACGAGTTTGATTAGTCCGTCCTGATACTGCATCTGCCGGTCGATGGTAATTGTTCCCGCCGTGAGATCGACGTTCGACCATTTCAGGGCGAACGTTTCATTGATACGCAGTCCGCAGTAGCGACCGAGCAAATACGCCGTTTCCGCATTCGTCCCCTTGAAGTATTCGTCCAAAAGTGCGAGTTCTTTTCGGCTGAACGCTACAATGGCGGTATCGTCCTCTGTTTTCATCTTCGGCATTTTTATCTTTGTGTCTTTGTTGACGCAAAGGCGGTTGTAGAGATCAACGGGGAGGTAGTTGCGGGAATATGCCTGCCCGAAAATGAGATAAAACATCTTCAAAAAACTTTCGGTGTATTGATAGGAATATCCTTGCTCGCAGTAGAGAGCAACGAGATAATCGTTGACTTCTGACGAGTTAATCTCATCGACATACCGCTTGCCGAACTTCTGGCAGAGATGATTATTCCATAGGCTATCCTGCTTTTGCTTTGTCCGGTAAGCACGGTCTTTGCGTCCGTTTTCGCAAAATTCTTGATAGACCTCTTTCACTGTGCGTTTGCGGGGAGTTGCAGGCTTAAAATCATTCTGCTCTTGGAGAATGGCTATTTGTCTTGCTTTGATAGCCTCTTTTTTTGTGCGCAAGGGAATGCCAAATTTATCTTTGCTTCCTCTTTTGGAAAATCGTTTGCCATCTTTGGTGAATGTATAGCGAAACGCCCACAAGCCATTATTCAACTGAAACACGCCAACGTCATTTGATCTGCTCATATTTGATATCTCCCTAAATGTGCAAATTTAGGTGCAACTTGCAGTGGCGTGCATTTGCATTGATGTGTTCTGCTTAAGTGTAAAATGCTTTGATTTAACAGGATTCCCCCATAGGACGCGAAGCGGCCTGCCCGTCGGCGAGACCGATGGCCCGCGACGAGGCCCGTCACGGCCGTGCCCTCAAGGGCCTGCTTGAAAGATACTTCAAGTAAACCGAAACCGCAGCAATTCCGAGCTTATTGAGAGAGGAGCAGGGAAACCTGCTCCTCCCTCTTTTTCCCGTGACCGCCGCCGCGCTGAGCGAAGAAGATTCCCACCAAAACGGAGAGTAAAACGAATGAGGTCCAACAAAATGCTTATGAAACAAAACAACGCAGGCTTTACGCTGGTGAACGTGCTGATCGTGATCGCGGTCATCGCCATACTGAGCGTGGGCACATACCCGGTATTCTCAACTCTGATCGAGAAAAGCTGGGAGGCGGCGGACATTTCCGGCGTGCGCTCGGCATTCGACCACGTTTCCGCGGAGGCGCTGATGGGGAATAAGACAGCCACCGTTACGGTCGATCTGAAGCAGAAGCAGGCGGATTGGCAGTCGATGGACCCTGTGAACATCCGCGGGATCATCCACTACAAGGGTGCGGACGACACGGACAACTGGAAAGGCGTTGCGTCGCCGGGCGGAAACTGCGTCGTTTCCTACGAGGAAGACGTCGGCGTGGTGTTCACATGGAGCGGCGAAGCGGCTCCCAAGCCCCAATATCCGTTTGACACCAGTGTGAAGGACTATTTTTCGCTGCTCTACAATACCGATTTCTGGAAGGACGGCAGCCTCAAGACCGATAATTTTGAGTTTGATTCCCGCTGCCCGGGCTCAAAATACATCCCCTCTCTTGAGAAGGAGCTTGAGAAGCTGAACAACAGCCTTTTGCAGCAGGAAAACTGCACCTGGGCATTTCTGGGAAATCCCTATGACGGTCAGGAAAGCAAGCGCTATCTCTTCTGGACCTCTCTCAACACGAATGAAGTCGGCGGCGGCGTGAACATCCCCGTGATTATTCAGACCGGTGATGGGAAATACTATGTTTCCCACACCACGACCGGAGAGCGGGAAAACCAGAGCGGCAAGTATATTGCGGTCTCAAAGCACCTCTACAACGACCAGCAGTACAAGTCGGTCTTGAAGGCGGGAGAAAAATACGACTCCCTGACGGCCGCCTATGTCGCATATTTGCTCGCGCTTGAGGAATACGAAAAGAGCGCCCTCGATTCAAACTGACCGGCCGTGCACCCAAAAGGAAAGGCGGATAAGAATGAACGTGATGATGACGGGACGGAGACGCTGCGCGCTCGCGCTTCTGCTTGCCGCCCTCGTACTGAGCGGCTGCGGCAAAAAGGACGCGCCCGACGCGCCCGAGCAGACGGCGCAGACGGCGGCGTACAGCAACCTCAGCGACGAAGCGTCTAAGGAGCTGCTTTCAGAGCTTTTCGCGGACGCGGGGATTGCAGCGGAGCGGGCGGACAAATTCTTTGCCTGCCTTGACCAGTTCAACGGCAGCGTCAAAGCGGAATGGCTGACGGACGGCTTTGAAACGGCAGCCCCCACGGAGACAAAGTACGACCCCTATGAGATGCAGGAAATGTGGATGGAGCGGCAGGGGGACTTCCCCGGCTACAACTGCCGCATCACGGCGTATGAGCTCATGGGAGATCGCATCACCGCCGGCGAAGATCAGCCGGACACCAACGGGGAAGACTGGCTCTTCATGGACCTTGAAACGCTCAAGCGCGACCCGGACGCGCTCTGCGGAAAGAGCACGGCAGACTTCTGCGCCCTGTTCGCGCCGGTGGAGGCGGCGGACTCAACGGACTCTTCCGTGCAGGCGGAGACCCTGCGCAAGGGCTGGGCGGCGCGCGGCGTCACCTTCTCAGACGGCGGGTGCAGCATGATCTCCGTCGTCTTCCACGACCGTTTTTCCGAAACGGAGAATACGCTCTTCATCGGACACGTCGGCGTGCTCCTTCCCGCCGGGGACGATGGGCTTTATTTTGTCGAAAAGGTCGCCTTTCAGGAGCCGTACCGCCTGACGAAGTTTGAAAGCCGCGCCGCGCTCAAAAGCTATCTCATGGCAAAGTACGACACCGGCTGGGGACAGGATACGACGCCCCCGTTCCTCATGGAAAACGACGTCCTGATGGACGGAGAAGCAGCTCAGTAAACGCATGAAAACCGCAAACGCCCGCCATTGCACCTCCGATGGGTGCGGTGGCGGGCGTTTTCCCGTCCGCGCTTTCCGGTATGCGCGCGCCGCGCGCCGCATACTCATAGGGGAGAAAAGGGGGACGGGGCATGAGGAAAAAGGGATGCTTGCTGCTCGCGGCGCTTGCGCTGCTGCTCGCGGGCTGCGGGGAAAAGGCACAGAAGAGCGCAGAGGACTTGCAGGCGCGCTATGCGCAGATGCAGGGCTATGAGGCGATCGTGGAGACCGCCGTGCCGCGCGGGGACGAGACGCTGCACTATACGCTCTCGCTCGAACATTCAAATGGGGAGACGCGGGCGGCGGTGCTCGCGCCAGAGGAGCTCACGGGCGTCGGCGCGGTGCTTGAGGGCGACAAGCTGACGCTGACGTTCGACGATCTGGTGCTGGACGTGGGCACGCTCTCGCCGCGCGTTTCGGCGCTTTCCTGCGTGCCGCTCGTGCTGCAAAACTTCCCGAAAGTGTATCTCGACAGCTCGGGTGCGGAAACACTCGGGGACGTCGATACGCTGCGTGCCGATTTTTCGCTGACGCTCAGCGGCGAAACGCTCGCCTGCTCGCTCTGGCTCGACGCCTCCGGCGCGCCGGTGTACGCCGAAATCGCGGAAAATGACAAAATTATTGCCGCGGCGGAGTTTACGAATTTTATTTTTGGTGATATACTATCGCCGGACGCAGCGCAATAGCGCGCGTCGAAACTGAAAGCAAAAGGGTGGAAGCGTCTATGGAAAGCACGCTCAAGAGGACCTGGGCGGAGATCGACCTTGACCATCTGACCCATAATTTCGAGGTCATCCGCCGCTACGTCGGCGATAAGGTGAAGCTGCTCGGCGTCGTCAAGGCAGACGGCTATGGCCACGGCGCGGTGGAGATCGCCAAGCGGCTCGAGCAGCTCGGCGCGGGATACCTCGCCGTGTCGAACATCGACGAATGCGAGGAGCTGCGCGACAGCGGCGTAACGCTGCCGATCTTAATGCTGGGCTTCACGCCCGCGGATCAGACGGCGCGCATTTTGCAGCTGCACATGACGCAGGCGGTGCAGAGCTACGATATCGCAAAGGAATTTTCCGACCGCGCCATCGCGCTGGGCGGGAAGATGACCGTGCACGTCAAGCTCGACACCGGCATGGGCCGCCTCGGCTTTTCGTGCGACGAGGCGCACTTTGACGCGAGCCTGCGCGACATTCTGCGTGTGCTCGAACTGCCGGGACTCGACATCGAGGGAGTGTTCACGCACTTCAGCGTGTCGGACGAGGACACGGCGGAGAGCGTCGAATTTACGAAATTGCAGCATGAGCGCTTCGCGCGCATGATCGAAAAGGTGGAGACGCAAAGCGGCTTCCGCTTTCAGCTCCACCACTGCTGCAATGCCGGCGGCATTGCAAGCTACCCCGAATGGGCGTGGGATATGGTTCGCTGCGGCATCATCCTCTACGGCTCGGGCGACTTGGCCGAAAAGATGGGCATGCAGCCCGTCATGTCGCTCAAAACGCGCGTGGCGACGATCAAGGACTTCGCTGCGGGCGAGCCCATCAGCTACGGGCGCACATACTTTACGCAGCGGCCCAGCCGCATTGCGGTCCTGCCCATCGGCTACGCCGACGGCCTGCACCGCGCGCTCTCGAATCAGATCGAAGTGCTCACGCCCTATGGCCGCGCCAAGCAGGTCGGGCGCATCTGCATGGATATGTGCATGATCGACGTGACCGACCTCCCGCAGGTGAAGTCCGGCGACGAGGTCGAGATCTTCGGCGAGCACATCCTCTGCGCGGACGATGCTGCGCTCTGCGATACCATCCCCTATGAGCTGATGTGCGCGGTCAGCAAGCGTGTGCCGCGCGTCTACCGCTTGAACGGCGTACCCGTCGACAAGAATTTACAGCCGCTTTAAGAAAAGCACGCGGCATCTGTCCTCAGCATACGATGGACTGGGGGCAGAAAGACGGGGAAAGTTGCGAGCCCCCGTATAAATTCCGCCCCCGCGTGGGAGAATGAAATTGGCCCCTGACAAAGGCAAGGGTACTTTCTTCCGCTCGGAGTGTGAATAGCTAAGTGGATATCAATGTGAAACGCGGCGATATTTATTACGCCGATCTCTCGCCCGTGGTCGGAAGCGAACAGGGCGGCGTGCGTCCGGTGCTCATCGTGCAGAACGACACCGGTAACCGCTACAGCCCCACGGTGATCGCGGCGGCCATCACCTCGCAGACGAACAAGGCGAAGCTGCCGACGCATATCGCGCTCTCCGCGCCGGACTACGGCCTGCCGCGCGACAGCGTGGTGCTGCTCGAGCAGATCCGCACGCTCGACAAGCGGCGCCTGCGCGAGCGCATGGGGCGCGTGGACGGCGAGCTGATGGAGCGCATCGACGCAGCCATCGCCGTGAGCTTCGGCCTGCAAAACACACAGTTGGTCTAACCCCTCCGGCGCGTACGGAAAGAGTGCGCGCCGGGGAGAAAATGAGGAATACAGCATGAAAAAGAGAAACAACGCCTTTGCCCGTCTGGTGGGACTGCTTCTGGTGAGCGCAACGGTGCTGACGCTGACCGTCGCTGCGACCGGCGGCGCGGGCACAAGCAGCGACCCGCTTGTGACGCTGAGCTACTTAAACGAAAAATTCCTGCCGCAGATCCTTTCCGAGGTGGACAAGAAGACCGCCTCGCGCGAACAGACGCTCTCGAGTAAGCTCACCGAGCAGGTGAAGAGCGAGACGCAGGCCTTCGAGCAGAAGTACGGCGCGTCGAGCGGAAACGCCTCCGGCGGCACGGCGGCGAGTTTTACGGTCGTGACGCTGAATCAAGGGCAGATCCTGTACATGGGCGTCGGCTGCGAGGCGATGCTGCGCACCGGCAGCGGCGTGTGCGTGGCGGCGAGCACCCCGGGCCTCATCGACGAGACGTCGGGCGCGGCGCTTGCGGGCGGCCTCGGTTTGCAGAAGAATCACCTTTACATGGCGACGGTCGACAGCCGCGGCGTGCAGGCGAGCGCGAACAGCACAAAGCTGCTCGTACGCGGCAATTACAGCGTGCAGTAAAATCCCTACATAAAGAAAAGAGCTTGTGCATAGAAATAGCACAGGCTCTTTATTTTGTGCCGACAGGAGGGGAGAGCGGTGGGGGACTGGAAAGCATTGCCGCGCGGCTCGTTTTTCCGTTCGGCGCGGCTCGACTGTGCACTCTCACTGTTATCTGACGCGATGGTACGCGAGGAGAAAAGCGGAAAACTGTTGGCGCTGCCGTACAGCGAGAGCGCGCCGTTCCCGCTGCCGGAGCTCTTCTGCCTTGCCCACATCGGAACGGTCGACGGGAGAAAGTGTGTGATCTATCGCGTGAATGAGAAAAATTCGCCCATCCTGTGAAAAAATGCAAATTATGTCTACCATCCCGAAAGAAAGTATGCTATACTCTCTCTGACTAAGATGAGAAAAGAGGTTCTGCACGATGAAATGTCCCTATTGCGGATACAAAGAGAGCAAGGTCATTGATTCCCGCCCTGCCGAAGAGGGCAGCAGCATCCGCCGCCGGCGCGAGTGCCTCTCGTGTGCCAAGCGCTTCACCACCTATGAGACGGTGGAGAGCCTGCCGATGGTCGTCATCAAAAAGGACGGCAGCCGCCAGAGCTTTGACAAGCGCAAGGTCTTGAACGGCATGATCCGCGCGTGCGAAAAACGCCCCGTTCCCTTTGAGGTGCTCGAGCAGAAGGCGGACGAGATCGAGCAGACGCTGCAGAACTCTCTCGAGCGCGAGGTCAGCACCGAGTACATCGGCGAACTCGTTATGGACAAGCTGCGCGCCGTGGACGAGGTGGCCTACGTGCGCTTTGCCTCGGTCTACCGCCAGTTCAAGGACATCGACACGTTTATGAAGGAACTCAACAAGCTGCTCGAGGGCAAGTGAGCTATAAAATGTTCTGAATCGAAATTTCCTGCATTTCCGACAGCACCAAAAGCTGCGATTTGAGCTCCGCGACACACGCGCGAAATTCGCCCTCGTCCTGCTCGAAGGCGAAGCTGTCCGCGCGGGCAAGCAGGGATTCGACCTCGTTGAGCTCGTCGTGCTGCAAAATGATGTGGAAATACGTCGCGTGCGCGTCCCAGCTTTCGTGAAGCGCGGAGAGATCATCGCGCACGCTGTCCCAGTTCTCCGCCTGCGCGGTGTCCTGCAATTTGTCGAGCTCCGCGCACCAGTCTGTGACAAGACCGTCGGCGACGGCGGCATTCAAGAGCGCCGCGCCAAAGAGCGCGAGCAGCAGGCAGAACGGGATCCAGAAAAATCGCTTCATTTGGCACTGTCCTTTCCGATGCACAGAATTTTGCCCGCGCCGTCGAGCGAGAGCAGAAAAATCTCCGACGGTGCGCGGTAGCCCTGCGCGCGCACGGTTTTGTCGAGCCACGCGGCATCCAGACCCGCAAGCGAAAGGTTTTCGCCCATCACCCGCCCGTCGTTGATGAAGATGTGCGGGAGGAAGGTGTCGTCCTTGACGGGCTTTCCCAGCTGTTTAGGCGTTGCGGGCTGCTCGTCGGGATAGAGGAGGACAGAGAGCTGCCCGTCGGTTTCGAGCACGGCGTATTTGACGCTTGTGAGGTCCGTCACGCCCTGAGAGCGGAGTTCCTCGATGAGCTCGTCGAGCGTGAAGCGGTTGTGGCGCATTGCGTCCTGCTGCACCTTGCCATCTAAAATGAGCGCCGTCGGGCTGCCGCAGATCAGCCGCCGCAGGCGGATGGAGCGCACGCTCCCCCACGAGAGCAGCATCGAGAGCAGCAAGAGCGTCACGATCGGGATGACGCCGTTTAAAAGCGGGATGCCGAAATCCTGCATCGGCACGGCGGCAAGGTCCGAAATGAGCAGCGTGAGCACGAGCTCGATGGGCTCGAGCTCGCCGATCTGCCGCTTGCCGAGAAGGCGCAGCCCGACCATGATGAGAAAATAGAGCACGATCGTGCGGATAAAAGCAGTAGCCATAGTCATCCTCCCTTTTTGGGAGTTTGCCCCGCGGAGGGGCGAAATAACCGCTTTCATCCGGAGAAATCCGGTTTGAAATATATTAAAAAAACGCAGAAGTGAAAGGAGCTATGGAGTTTCTCCATCATAAGCGCCAGCGCCCGCCTTTGGCGGGACGACGAGGTGGGAAGAGGATCGAAATTTCGGCGGATGCTTCCCCGTGCCCGTGGGCGCGCACACAGCCGGCAAACATGCGGGCGACCGCAGAACAAAGGGGCTGTGACCACGGGAAAAGCGACAAATGACTGTGCATTTGTCCTTTTGAAGAAGCGGCTTTGCGCCGCAAAGGGGTATTTTGCCCATTTTTCAAAAATCATCAAAAGGAGAATGTTATCATATGTGCGGAATCGTTGGATTCATTGGTCAGGAACAGGCGGCCCCCATCCTGCTGGACGGGCTCGCGCATCTGGAATACCGCGGGTATGACTCCGCGGGCGTGGCCGTCATCTCGGCGCAGGGAAAGCTGCAGGTCGAAAAAGCGGTGGGCCGGCTCAAGGTCCTCAGCGAACAGATCCACGGCGGCGCGGACCTCGAGGGCTGCATCGGCCTTGGTCACACCCGCTGGGCGACGCACGGCGCGCCGAACATCATCAACTCTCACCCCCACGTGAGCGAAAACGGCAAGTTCGCCGTCATCCACAACGGCATCATCGAAAACTACGTCGAGATCAAGGAATTTCTGATCGGTCAGGGCATCCGGTTCAAGTCCGAGACCGATACCGAGGTCGTGGCGCAGCTGCTGGAATTCTACTACAACGAGTGTCACGACTTTTTAGAGGCTGTGGGCCGCGTGCTGCGCCGCATCGAGGGTGCCTACGCCCTCGGTATGCTCTGCGCCGACTGCCCGGACCGCATCATCGCCGCGCGCAAGGACGCGCCGCTGCTGCTCGGCTACGGCAAGGGCTGCAACTTCCTCGCCTCCGACGTGACGGCCATCATCAAGCACACGCGCGACGTCGCCTACATGGAAGACGGCGAGGTCGCCGTGCTGACGCGCGAGGGCATCGAGGTCTACGACGCGCTGGAGCAGAAGGTCGAAAAGAAGCACTTTACCATCGACTGGGAGGTCTCCGCCGCGGAAAAGGGCGGCTACCAGCACTTCATGCTCAAGGAGATCATGGAGCAGCCCGAGGCGCTGCGCCGCGCGATCTCCCCGCGCATCAAGGACGGCAGGGTCATCTTCGACGATCTCAAGCTCCCCGTTGAGAAGATGCGTGAATTTACCCGCATTTTCATTGTGGCCTGCGGCTCTTCGTACCATGTCGGCATGATCGGCAAGTACAATCTTGAGCATCTGCTGCGCCGCAATGTCGAGGTTGTGCTCGCGTCCGAATTCCGCTACAGCGACCCCATCGTGGACGATAAGTCGCTCGTCATCGTGATCTCCCAGTCGGGCGAAACGCTCGATACCATGGCCGCGCTGCGCGAGGCGAAAAAGCGCGGCGGCTACATCCTCTCCATCGTCAACGTGGTCGGCTCGTCCATCGCGCGTGAGTCGGATGACGTGCTCTACACCTGGGCCGGCCCCGAGATCGCCGTCGCGACGACAAAGGCCTATTCTACGCAGCTCGCAGTGCTCGACATGATCGGCCTTGCGTTTGGCGAGGCGCTCGGCACGGTGAAAAAGGAGGAGTACAACGAGGCGGTCGCAGAGCTTCAGAAGCTGCCGGAGAAGCTGGAGCAGTTCCTCGCGAGCGAGAGCTGCGAGGCCATCCCCAAGTACGCTTCCCAGTATTTCAACCACAATTCTGTCTTCTTCATCGGCCGCAACCTCGACTATGCGCTCGGACTCGAGGGCTCGCTCAAGCTCAAGGAGATCAGCTACATCCACTCCGAGGCCTACGCCTCCGGCGAGCTCAAGCACGGCACGATCTCGCTCATCGAGGACGGCACGCTCGTTATCGCGCTCGGCACCTACGCCCCGCTTTTCGACAAGGCCATGAGCAACGTGGTCGAGGTCAAGGCCCGCGGCGCGGACGTTCTCGCGCTTGCGACCGAGAGCCACCGCGGCGAGATGGCGAAGACAGTCGAAAATGTTATCACGATCCCCGATACGGCGCAGATGCTGCTGCCGTCGCTCGGTGTCGTGCCGCTGCAGCTGCTGGCGTATTATATCGCGCTCCAGCGCGGGTGTGATATTGATAAGCCTCGCAATCTTGCGAAATCTGTCACTGTTGAATAAAAAGGGAGCACCCGAAAGGGTGCTTCTTTTTTTGCGCCCGCAGGGCGCACTCTATTATCCCCCACACCGTGTGGGGGACGCGGGAAAGGGGGATATTCTCTTTCTCGAAAGAGAATATCCCCCTTACACCCCCAAGAGAAAGGACGAGGGGAGCCCCCCTCGACCCCCAACATTGGCAGTTTGCAGCTTGAATAGCTGCACGCGCTGCGCAGTGTGGGTGCGGTGTACATGGCTTCGCCATGAATCTTCT
>ERZ1027239.248-NODE-248-length-21397-cov-38.392231_pt1 | contig 21397 bp, 23 predicted proteins | sample MGYA00519476_ERZ1027239 | MGnify/ENA primary metagenome ERZ1027239 (study PRJEB26926, sample SAMN06164636) | human gut metagenome | biome: ENVO:00009003; feature: ENVO:2100002; material: ENVO:00002003 | host: Homo sapiens | place: USA | collected 2012 ... | reverse complement strand
GGGAGTGGGAATGAAAGTTAAGAACAAGCCTTGACACAGTTTAAATTACACCCCCTTTGCTTGAGTTTTCACTGCTCTGAAGTGGCTGTAGATTCCTCATACTATTGGTACCACCATTGTCTTTTGGGTTTTTGTGGTCAACCTCCCAACCCATGGGCGACTCCTTACCGTAGCTCTGTCGATAAATCTCATTACCGCATGCGTCCTTGCGATAGCGAGCAGGGTCTTTCCCTGGAATCTCTTTGCCTTTGGCAAAAATCTGGTCTAATTGTTCTTTTGAGTATGTCAATGCTTTACACCTCCTTCCTATGCTAAGATTTGGTACGATAGATACCAAGCATATTGTTCATTCTGCAAAAATGCCGCCAAAATTCGTAGTGCAGACAAATTGTCACATTATTGTAAAAAATAGCTGGTAAATTACCGAACCAGTTCTATAGCCTCGTGACAACCAAGATCGACCAGAAGGTGCAAGGCTATGTGACCAACATCACAGAGACAGTAGAGGAAGGCAAGCCTAGCATCATCACTTCCGTTCTGGTGGAAACAGCTGTATTTGCAGACTGCCATTTTCTTCAAGAGGCGGTGGAAAACAGCGAACGCGTCACGAATTCTGCCATTGAAGACCTTTATGCAGATGGTGCCTACCAAAGATAGGGGCTTGCTCAAACATCGTATGCATGCATATAGCAGATGTATGTGGATGAACCTCCGAAGGATGGTAATATTCCAGATTTCAACATTTCAAAGATCGATATTTGCCCTTTTCGGGCCTATCAGAGAAACTTTCGGCTCTTTCATGGCTAATTCTCGAAAGATGTTCACCAGCGGAGCCGATTGCTATGTTTCACTCTGAATGACCACACTGGTTATGCTGGATTCAAAATATACCCCTTTTTAAAGTGGGCTCAGTGATTAAGCAATCTAAGAGTTAATTCTATTTTGTTTATTATGATTCATCGAAATAACCAAGATTACATTACAGCCTTTGTCGAGGGGTATATCTGTGCCATTATAGGTGAGCGGATGACAACTGCAAAGGTTTCAGAGGCAGAACTTGATAATGCAAAGCATTCAGCTGAGAAGTATGTAGAGTTTCAAATCGAGCATTCTGATTTCTCTGAAGAGGAGAAGGAAGCGATGAAGAAAGACTATAAGCTTTGGGCAGAATGTGCATTGCAAGGAATGAAGAAACGATTACGTGATAGTGGTAGATTACTATGATGCGCTAGCCGATAAACACTCGCAATTATGTTGCGTCAAACACCCAACACCAGCCCCTTGCGGGTAAAGACTCCGCTGGTGTTACCAAAACTCTGGCGGAGGCTATAGCGTAGCCAGTTACATCCTCTCGTTCCTGAGGAAAGAGAGGCTTGGTAAGAAAGGTGGAGCCTTCTTTAATGGTAAAGAAGGACGGGATGATTTTAGAAAATCATGTTATTGATCAATAAATAATAATGATATGAAAGGAATAGTATTAGCAGGTGGAAGCGGAACACGCTTGTACCCTATCACAAAGGGTATCAGCAAGCAGCTGATTCCTATCTTTGATAAACCGATGATATACTACCCAATATCAGTATTGATGTTGGCAGGTATCCGTGAGATACTCATTATTTCAACACCATATGATTTGCCAGGCTTCAAACGCCTCTTAGGCGATGGAAGCCAGTTAGGTGTGAAGTTCGAGTATGCAGAGCAGCCATCACCAGATGGCTTAGCCCAAGCCTTCATTATCGGAGAGAAATTTATTGGCGATGAGGCTGCTTGCCTCGTATTAGGTGATAATATCTTCTATGGTGCAGGATTGAACCTGATGCTGCATCAGGCAGTGGCAGATGCTGAGCAGAACGACAAGGCAACCGTCTTCGGTTATCGTGTCAGCGATCCTGAGCGATATGGCGTGGCAGAGTTTGACGAGCAAGGCAATTGCCTCAGCATCGAAGAGAAGCCTCAGCATCCAAAGAGCAACTATGCAGTGGTAGGTTTATACTTCTATCCTAACAAGGTGGTAGATGTAGCTAAGCATATCAAACCATCCGCTCGTGGTGAGTTGGAAATCACCACCGTTAACCAGGAGTTCTTGAAGGATAAGCAGCTGAAGGTTCAGACCATGGCAAGAGGATTTGCCTGGCTCGATAACGGAACTCATGATTCCCTTTCTGAAGCATCCACCTTTATTGAAGTTCTGGAGAAGCGCCAGGGCTTGAAGGTGGCTTGTTTGGAAGGTATCGCATACCGCCAGGGATGGATTACCGCCGAGCAATTAAGAGAGAATGCACAACCCATGCTGAAGAATGACTATGGCAAGTATCTCCTTTCAATACTTGAAGAGAAAGAACAAACATTAAGAAAGAATTTAGAATTTTAGAAAACAATGAATGTAACTACTTGAAAAAGTTTGTGACATTGATTTCGTGATTAACATTAATTTAAATAATATTATATATGAATATTGCACTTTTAACAGCTGCCGGTTCTGGTACAAGAATGGGGCAGGATATACCAAAGCAGTTCATGAATATAGATGATTGTCCTGTAATTATCTATACTATGCAGGCTTTTCAGAATCATCCTCAAATTGATGCAATTGCAGTAGTTTGTTTAAAAGGATGGGAAATGGTTTTGAAAGCTTATGCTAGTCAGTATGGAATAACCAAGTTAAAATGGATATTTCCAGGTGGTGATAGTGGCTTTCAATCTATACGAAATGGATTGTTAGGATTGAGGAGTCAGGGTGTTAGTGATGAAGAAACTGTTATTATCCATGACGGTGTACGTCCTTTGGTATCAGAGGAAATCATTTCTAATAATATTAAGGTATGTAACGAATATGGATATGCAGTAACTGGACTTCTTTGTAAGGAAGTAATTATGGAATTTCACGCTGATACACAGAACTTAAGTTATATTGATACTCCTCGTGAACGATTGTGTCGAACCCAAACTCCTCATACTTACCATTTGGGAACTATTTTGGCTGCACAAGAAAAAGCCCTTCAACAAGGTTTGGGAGGTAGTAAAACTGCTGCAATGTGCCAGATGGTAGGTCAGATTGGTATTGATGATCAACATTTGGTTTTAGGTTCAGAAAAGAATGGACTAAAATTAACTAATGTTGAAGATATAGAGTTATTTAAAGCGTTACGTCATGTGTCAAAGGCTCCATGGCTTAAATAATATTATTTATAATGAATAATTTTAAGAAACATATCCTTTATCAAGAGGATATTTTAAATGTTTTGTCTGCAATTGATACAGAAGAGTTATCTGGGAAAACTTTTCTTGTTACAGGAGCGACAGGTATGGTGGGAGTAATGCTTATTGATGTTTTGATGAAACTTCCACATACGAAAGTGATAGCTGTTGGTAGAAGTAAAGATAGAGCTCAAGCTCGTTTGGGGGAATACTATGATAATTCAAACTTTATGTTTATTGAACAGGATGTACAAGTCCCATTTCCTGAAGATTTAAATGTTGATTATATCATTCCTTTGGCAAGTAATACTCATCCTCTAGCTTATTCTCAATTTCCAATAGAGACTATGCTGATAAATATAGAAGGAGCTCGAAATGCTTTAGATTTAGCTGTTTCTAGTAAAGCGACTGTTATTTATCCATCAAGTGTAGAAATTTATGGTAATTCTAAAGACGGGCATTTTTTCATAGAAAATAGCAATGGTCAATTGAATTTGGCAAATTCTAGAGCGTGTTATACAGAATCAAAACGTACTTGTGAGGCTTTATGCCAATCGTATAAATCAGAACGTAATGTTACTGTGAAAATTGTTCGTTTGTGTCGTATCTTTGGTCCAACTATGTTGATGGCAGATACAAAAGCTTCTTCTCAATTTATTATCAAAGCTATCAATGGTGAAGATATTGTGTTGAAAAGTGAAGGCAACCAATATTTCTCATATATTTATGTTGCAGATGCAGTAGCTGCTATACTTTGTGTATTGCTTAAAGGCCAAGATGGAGAGGCATATAATATAAGTAATTTAGAAACAAATGTTCATCTTAAAGATTTTGCAAATCAATGTGCCTTGTATAATGATAGAAAGGTGCTTTTCGACTTGCCGTCTGAAGCAGAGAAAAAAGGATTCAGTATTGCTTCTACTGCTATCTTAGTAAATCATAAACTCTTATCTTTAGGTTTCGTTCCTTTATATAATTTACGTGAAGGGATTAAAAGAACGATAGAAATTCTTAAAACAAAATAATACATATAGAAAAGTTCTTCCAGCAGGCAAGGGAACTCGTTTTCATGGACAAAAACAATTTTTAGAGTTCCATGGGAAAAGATGTGGGAACATTTGTATGAAACCGTCTCATCTGTTATACCGAAATCACAGATTGTTGTGGTCGGAGTTGATATAATGGGGGCATACTCGTAGTGAATCTGTAAAGATAGGGTACCGTGAATATATGAGAAGTTAATCACCGTTAGCCCGTATGGCTGTACTTATATAATATATTACCTTTGCATCCGTAATCAAAACAGTTTGATAATGGAAACAAGGGAATATTTTGAAAAAGTGATGCAGGACTACAACCAAAACCGTAAAGGTCGTAGCTTGCGCAAGTGTTATATTGGACTTCGTTCTGGAAGCTGCAGAGCGTTACTCTATAGATGCTACAGGTTTGCTGGCTGATTTCATCGAAAGTAATCCTATTGCCCATACGCAACATAATATGTATATTTATAAACAAGCAAATTGATATATATATTCACTTGCAAAATTTCATTAATTTATGAAGAAGCTAACACTGAAAAGAATTTGTAATGCTTTAGATAGACGATATAAACTTTGGATAAATATTCCGTTATATCGAAAAATGATGCCATTAAAGATTAAACGTATTCGCTCTAAAAAAGTTATTAAGGTCTTATTTGTTATTACAGAAGTTGGACCTTGGAAAACGAAAGAGCTATATACAGCAATGGTTAAACATAAACGTTTCAGTCCTTTTATAGGTATCTCTGAATCATGTGAATTACCTAACGAAAAAAAAGAACTGATACATTTTTTGAAAAAAATAGATATTCCTTTTGTTGATTTAGACAAAGATACAAAAAAGGTATTTCATGATATTTCCCCAGACATTATATTCTATCAAAAACCCTATGAGGTTGTGTATAGAAAAGATATTCTGTTTTGGAATCATTTTAAATCATTATTTTGTTATGTCTATTATGCCTTCCACTTGTCTGATGTTTTTTGGAGTGTAAATTTGCCTTTGTTCGATTATTCGTGGCAGCAATATTTTGAAAACACGTTAGCTGCATCCCCTCATCGTCTGTCGTTAATGCATGATAAAGGTAAGCAAGCTGTAGTTACAGGTCTTCCAATACAAGATCAGTTGTCTCAGCCAAAAGCCAAATATGTTGATCCTTGGAAAAAACAAAAACATTCAAAGAAAAGAATAATCTATGCTCCGCATCATACAATAGGGAATGAGCATTTGTCAGGTTTGGCATTGTCTTCTTTCTTGGAAAATGGAGAAATAATGCTTCAACTCATGCATAAATATGAAGATAAGGTTCAATGGGCATTTAAGCCCCATCCTTTATTGTATACCAAACTTATCAAAATATGGGGAAAGGAGAAAACAGATAGGTATTACGATGAGTGGCGAATTTCGGAGAATTCTCAATATGAGAATGGTGAGTACGATGCTTTGTTCAAGTATTCCGATGCGATGGTACACGATTGTTGCTCTTTTACAATAGAGTATCATTATACCAGGAATCCTGTAATGTTTTTACTACGTCAGCATGGAAGGGAGGTAACCTATAACGAGTTTGGTCAGAAAGCTTTTGATTTACATTATAAAGGGTATACAAAAGAAGATATAGAACAATTTATTCAGAATGTTATCAATGGTATAGACCCGTTGAAAGAGGAAAGAGAAACATTTTATAATGAACATCTACTTCCACCCCATGGTAAAACCGCTTGTGAAAATATCATCAATGCGATTCTTGGAGAAGCGGAATATAAAGATAAATAACTATGTTTCTACTATATATTATAATAATTATCTTGCTTTCGTCGGGGATGACCTTTTATAAGACAGGCTTCTATGAAGGATATATTGCCAAAGAACAATGCAACTGCTTGAAAGGCTTCTTTATTGTGGTAGTTTTCTGCAGACATATTGCACCATACCTTTCCGATGCGGGATATGATTTTTCTTTATTGGGAGATAACTTGTTCCGTCAAATAGATGAGAGGATAGGGCAGTTGCTCGTGGTGATGTTCCTTTTCTATTCTGGTTATGGCGTGATGGAGTCAATAAAGAAAAAAGGTAGTAACTACATTGACAGTATACCTAAGAGAAGATTGCTCGCGACATTGGCTAACTTTGATGTTGCGATATTGTTGTTCTTTTTGGTAAATCTTAGTTTAGGCATCCATTATGATACACAAGATATTTTGCTATCATTTACTGGGTGGGAATCTATAGGAAACAGTAATTGGTATATTTTTGTGATATTATGTTGTTATCTTTCCACTTATCTCACTTTTAAAGTTGTCCGAGGACAAAATAAAAATAGAAAGTTGATTTGTGGGGGTAATTTGTTGATAATTACATGCATATATGTGGTACTTGTTAAAAATAAGCAAAGTTATTGGTATGATACCATATTTTCGTACCCATTGGGTGGGTGTTTTTCGTTGTACAAGTCTGAACTAGAAGGAAAAGTGAGGAAACATTATCGATTGTGTTTGGCAGCTGTATTTTTGTTGTTCTTAATTCTATTTTTTGAACCATACGAGGTGATGTGTATAAGAGCCAATATGAGAGCGTGCCTTTTGGCTATAGCTATCGTGGTACTTTCAAAGAAGGTGCAAGTGAGAAACCCGTCGTTGTCTTGGCTCGGCAAAAATCTTTTTCCTCTCTATATATATCAGCGAATAGGTATGATTATATTCAGTCGAATTAATGAGGGTGAATTTATGAAAGATTACCCATACCTATATATAGTTTTATGTGTAATGATAACTTTATTAATGGGGTATATGTATAAATATATTAAAATCAAAATATAAAATGAGTTCAGTAAAAGAAGATACTATAAAAAGTGTCAAGTGGACAGCGTTGGAGAAAATTTCAGTTCAGGGCATCCAATTTGTTCTCGGCTTGATAATGGCACGCCTGTTGACACCAGAAGATTATGGAACAGTCGGTATGCTTGCCATTTTTATAGCTATATCGACAACTTTCATTGATAGTGGCTTTTCAAATGCTTTGATAAGAAAGATTGATAGAACGGAGGCTGACTATTGTACTGTCTTTTATTTTAATATCGTAATAGCCATATTTTGCTATGCTATATTGTTTATATCGGCGCCATGGGTAGCAGACTTCTTTCATATACCACTTCTATGTGCCATCCTCAGGGTTCAATCATTGTCTCTGATTCTGAATTCCCTTATGGCAGTACAGGTGGCACGCTTGACAATAGACTTGAATTTTAAGGCATTGGCGCAACGTAATGTATTTGCGTCATTGTTGTCAGGTGTCATCGGTGTTGCATTAGCTTATTTAGGATGGGGAGTATGGGCACTTGTTATGCAGACTCTTATAAATTCAGCCATCAGCTTGGTATTTATTTGGATTTATTGCAAATGGTTTCCTCGTCAGAGGTTCAGTAAAGAATCTTTCGGCTATTTATGGGGATATGGTAGTAAACTGATGGCTTCGGGGCTCTTGAATACAGTTTATACAAATCTGACGACATTGGTTATAGGGCGTAATTTCTCTTCTAGAGACTTGGGTATATATTCACGTGGTACACAGTTGGCGTCATATCCTGCAACTATGATAAATGATGTGTTGGGAAAAGTTACATTTCCGATTCTTACTAAGATACAAAATGACGATGAACGTTTGATTTATGTTTATCGCAAATATATCTGTATAACATCAATGTTCATATTCTTTGGTTGTATTCTTGTGGCAGCAATAGCAAAGCCATTAGTTTTACTCCTGCTTACGGCTAAGTGGGCTGAGAGTATTATCTATCTACAAATATTTTGTTTTGCTATCATGTTTGATCATATATGCAGAATAAATCTGAATTTGCTAGAGGTTAAAGGACGTAGTGATCTTTTCTTCCGTTTGGAAGTAATCAAGAAAGTCATTTCGATAACTATTCTTTTTGCTTCGATACCTTTTGGTGTTATAGGAATATGCATATCAAAAGTTATCTATACTCAGATTGCTGTATTTATTAATACGTATTATACCGGCAAGTTATTTAATCTTGGGTATGTGGTCCAGATTAAGGATTTTAGTGGATTCTTTATAAAATCAATTTCGGCTTGTTTGCCAGCATACCTCATAACATATTTTGAACTGCCAGCAGTCATGTCAATCTCTATAGGTCTTGTGTTGTCTATATTTATTTACTGGCTGATGCTCAGAAAAAATACCTATATGCAAGAGGTTTTAAGTATTATAAGGAAAAGATAAAATAAAAATGATATGAATCCCAAAATAAGTGTGATAGTTCCAGTATATAATGCTGATAAATATCTTCTTCGTTTTATAGACAGCATTCATGTCAAGGCTTTCACGGTTTTTGAACTACTTCCGATATAAGAAGTGAGTAAGGATAAGTCGGGGAGAAATGATAGGATAAATATAAAACTTTTGCTATTTATTGTTAGTCAGAGCAGATTAGTCAATTTCAAACTCGTAATTTTTAAAAGGTAAAACGTAATGACTATGATTTCAATATTAGTTCCTGTGTATAAATCTGAGAAATTTATAGCACAATGCTGTGAGTCTTTGTTCTCACAATCATTAGACAATTTGGAGTTTATCTTTGTGAATGATTGCACGCCAGATGATAGTGTAAAGATTATTGAAGCTAGTTTGGAGAGATATCCAAATCGTAAGAAGCAAACAAGAATTTTAAATTTTGAAAACAACAAAGGTGTGGCTTATGTTAGAAACACATTATTACATGAAGCAAAAGGAAAATACTTGCTTTTTGTTGATAGTGATGATTGGGTAGAGCCAAAAACGGCCGAATTGCTATTTGAACAGGCGGAACGTAATGCGGCTGATTTGGTATCTTTCAATTTTTTTTGTGAAAATGCAAATAGAAAGACTATCCGAAGATTTCATTATGACAATGTGGCTGAATGCTTGAAAGATGTCGTTGGGAGTAACTGGGGTGTAGTATGGAGGTTCTTATTTAGACGAGATGTAGTGGAAAGCAATGGCATATCCTTTCCTGTAGGTTTGCAAGGAGGTGAGGATTATGTATTTTGTGTAAAGTATATATCATGCGTCAAAAAGATAGTATCATTGCATGATTATCTATACCATTACGTGACATTTAATTCCAATTCTTTAATTACAACTCAGACATTAAGAAACTTGATTCAGCAATATGAAGCAACGGAAATAGTGGAAGACTACTTGCTTCAAAGTGCTCGGTTGGAAGAGTTAAGTACAGCTTTAAACATTCGAAAATATCATGTTAAATCTGGAATAGAAGGTTGCTTGGACAAGAAATGGGGAAATTTGCATGTTGCTTCATTTTTAAGCTCTATCCGAAGAATCAAACAGAAGTTTCGTACTCTAACATACTTAATTAAGTAACGATGAAAAATCAACGCATAAGGAATCCTAAAATTCTTCTATGGGGTATATTCGCTTATCTCATCATAACAAATAGTGTTATGTCAATGATGGGATATGCCTCATTAATGGATACGAATCCTGTATTCAAGTTGGGACTTGGTCAAGTCTTGCTTTTTGTGGAATTCTTTGTTTATTTGAAGTTTTTGAAAATAGATAAAGGCGAAAAATGCATGTTTGCAGTCATTGGCATTATGCTATTTGTCAATATGGTGATAAAGGGCGAGTATCAAATTACAAATTATGTTTCAGCTATCATTTTTCCAACTTGTCTATCATGTTTGTTAGGAACATATGGAGATGATGAGCGAGTCAGGCACAAAATACAGAAAATCATATTGTATTTTTTCTATATAGAATGTGGTATGGCTGTGATAGAAAGAATATTGAAAGTACATCTTCTTGGTGAAAGTGGCGATGATACAATATCTTTTATGGAAAGTTATGAGTTCAGAAGTCAAGCCTTATGGGGACATCCTCTTTCTAATGCAGGCTTGATGACATATTTACTTGTCTTTATTTTGCAAAACGATGAATTCTCTGTAAAGAAGAAAAATATACTGTGGGGTATAGGAATGTTGGCTTTACTATGTTTCAATTCAAGAATGTCTATAGTATGTTCTGCTGTTTTATATGTTTTGATTAATTATAGAGAGTTATTTCACTCTAAGCATAAAACGAGTATCTTGTTTTTTATGTGCTTGCTTGCCACAGGTTTCTTTTATGCCCTATTCTATACCCCATTGGGTGGTCGTTTGTTAAATATGGGGTTATATGGAGATGACAGTAGCTCTTTGGCACGAACGCAGATTCTCGACATTTTTCATGGTCTCGACTTAAAAAAGTTTATGTTTATCGGTGTACCGTATGCTCAAATTGAAGCAATACAAAGAATGGCAGGTTTAGGCTATCTTATAATAGAAAATCCTTGGATTATCTTTATTTTCCGATATGGCATTATACAAACGATAGCAATGATAGTTTTCTTTGTACCTTTATTTAGAAAATGGCTACTCCCTTATGGAATAAAGAATGCACTGATAGTATCAGTTTTTTTTGTAGCAATCGTTTCGTCTTCCAATTCGCTTGCCGTGGGAAGTACGGCAATAGCTCAATTATTCTTATTCGCTTATGCATTTAAAAAACATACAAAATAAAATAAATATATGATACCAAAAATTATTCATTATTGTTGGCTGAGTGATGAGCCAATACCACAGAAACTTCAAAACTACATTGATGGTTGGAAAAAATTGATGCCTGATTATCAATTCAAAAAATGGGATAAGAAGGCTTTTGATATTCATAGTGTCAAATGGGTAGAGGACGCCTATGCTAATCGTAAGTGGGCTTTTGCGGCAGATTACATTCGTGCCTTTGCTCTTTATACAGAAGGGGGATTCTATTTAGATTCTGATGTTTTATTGCAGAAGAGGTTGGATGACTTTCTGAATGCAGGTTTTGTATCTTCTATAGAATATAATCCAAGTTGTATAGATGCAATTAAAAGTTGCATTGACGAGAATGCACATAGAAAGGAATCTGTACAGCGTGTTAGTAGTTTTGGAATTCAGGCAGCAATCATTGGCAGTGAAAAAGGACATGTGTTCCCAAAAATTCTGTTAGATTATTACCATACCCGCTCTTTCATAAAGGAAGACAAAACTTTTGATCAGCTACCAGCTCCTGCAATTTATGGCTTGTTGATGGAGAAATATGGTTTTATCTACAAGGATGTAAACCAAAAGCTCGACCATGACATTATGATTTATAATTCCTCTGTTTTTGCAGGATTTCAAACTTGTACTTTCTATAGCGTGGGCATTCATATGTGTGCTGGTTCATGGGTAGATGATGGTTCTCAATTCTCTTTTATCAAAAGAATTAAGAAGATTTTACTAGTAAGAAAAATATATAACACTTTTATACGAAAGACTGTGGGAGTGGTCTAAAATAACTAATTATGGCTCAGAATTATATAAGGAGATTGATGCCATTTGTGTGCATTAGAATCTCTATGAACAAATGGTTGGATTCTAAACATTTGCGCCCCTTTGTTCTTAAAATGGGGGGGGTAAAATTAGGAGTTCATTGCCATGTTGGTCAGAATGTTACATTTGATACCGTCGCACCTTCGCTTTTCGATATAGGCGATAGGGTTGTGATAACAATGAATTGTGTATTACTTACGCATGGTTTTAGAACTCAAAATGATGGTTCTAAGAAATGGTATGTTGATAAATTGACGATAGGCAATGATGTCTTTATAGGCGCAAACACGGTGATTGCCAAGCCATTGACAATAGGAAATAATGTGGTCATAGCTGCTGGTAGTGTTGTTGTAAACGACGTGCCAAGTAATTGCCTTGTTGGAGGAATACCTGCAAAAATAATAAAGAGGTTCAACTAATAAAGAGTGATAAACATACTATAGAACCAGGCTTCCATTTGCAGCATCGTGGATTTTGACATATTTGGAGCGGAGTCAAGATCGGTAAGAATTGCGAAATGTTACCATTGGTACTGATAGGCAAAACACACCCAGACATTACAGACTGCAATGTTACTATTGCGGCTGGGGCAGTTGTCACGAAAGATGTGACAAATAATAGTGTTGTAGGTGGTATTCTAGCAAAAGTTTTGAAAATAAAATAAAAAAATGATTAAGAATGTTCGATACAAGGTGTTTTTGCAGAACACTGTATTCTCTGCCTTTTCTTGGTTGAATCAACGAAAGAAGCATGACAAGAAGAAAATCATGCTATATTCTAATATGGGATTTCGTGATAATGTGAAGGCTTTATATGATTATTTGATAGAGAATGGGTATAATCAAAAGTATCAAATCGTATGTAGTACTAATGATTATAATAAATTTTTAAGTCATGTTCCTTCTAATGTAAAATTCATTAGTAATGTTCGAGGGATAAAAGAATTCTTTTCTTCAGGATTTGTCTATTATTGTTTTGGCAAACTTCCAATTTTTCATGGTAAAGACCAAAAGGTAGTTCAGATGTGGCATGGTAGTGCTTTTAAAGCACCTGATGAAGGAATGTTGAAAGGTCATTCCTTTGATAAGCCTTACTATACGAATGTTTTTTCTTCATCTAAGCATTTTGCCCCGATTTTTAGTTATTGTTTCTCTATACCAGTAGAGCAAGTAACAATATGTGGTCAGCCTAGGTGTGATGCTCTTTATAAGGGGAATCCACACTATGATTTTGGTGACTATCGAAAATTGGTATTATGGGCTCCTACTTTTAGAAAATCCTCAGTTACGGGATATAGTGATTCAAATACAAGTAATAGTCTTGTTCCTGTATTGGATTCTAAAGATTTTGGTGAAATAAATGAGAAGCTTCGTGATTTAGGGATTAAGGTTGTGGTAAAACTTCATCCTCTTCAAGATTTAGACCAATATAAGACAATGGATTTAGACCATTTCGTGTTGCTGAGTCACCAGGAATTTGTGAGAAGAAAGATGGATTTATATAAGTTTATGGCGCAGTCTGATGCTCTTATTACTGATTATTCTTCTATCTTTATAGATTATCTGTTGCTTGACAGACCTATAGCATTTACAGAAGATGACATGGATGACTATACTCGTGGATTTGTTTTTGACAATCCTAAATCTTATCAACCTGGTTTTAGAATAAAAACAAAAGAGGATTTCTTGGCTTTTGCTGAGAGTTTAGTAAATGGTGTTGATGATTATAAAAGTGAGCGAAAAAGAGTAATGGCTCTAGCAAATGATTACCATGATGGCAAGTTTTGTAAAAGAGCTCTCGAATGTGTAGGTATTTACTTGTAAAAAATATATTTAGTAATATAGCAGTGATCATTTCTGGTGGCTCTGGTACTCGAAAGAATACTAAGATCCGACCTAACCAATTTCTTGAATTGAATGGTAAACCAATACTGATTTTGTTACAGAAGATAAGCAGGGATATGCTAATCCTTTGAGTGCAAGAAGTAGTTATCCTTCAACAAAGAAAGTTAAGATGAAAACAGATAAGCTGGAATCTTTGGGATGGACACCAAGATATGATTTGAAACATATGTTTGAACGTTTAATCGAAAGTCTAAAATAATAATGAAAAGAATACTAGTCATAATAACAACAGCTTTTACTGCTACTGGAGGTTTGGCATCTGTAATGTTAAACTATTATAGAAGTCTTGATAAGAAAGGGCTTCAAATAGATTTTGCATCAACTAATACCATTACTCCAGCCTTGAATGACGAAATTCAAAAAAATGGTAGCAAATATTATCAGCTTCCCAAAAGAAAAAATATCATTGAATATTGGAAGGCGGTTAAGTGTTTGTCGAGAAATTATGATGTTGTTCATTTACATGCCAACAGCTCTACGGCTGTTATTGAACTTTCTGCAGCAAAAGCGGCGGGGGTGGTTAAGAGAATTCATCATAATCATACTAGCAAAACTCAACATCCGGTAATTAATGCTTTGCTACATCCTTTTTTTATGCATTCTTATACCGATGCTATTGCTTGTTCTCAATTGGCTGGAGACTGGCTGTTTGGAAAGAATAACTATAAGATTTTGAGAAATGCAATAAATATTGCTAAGTTTGAATATAATAATGATGCACGTGTACTTATAAGAAATGAGTTTGGCATAAAAGAAGAGGATTTTGTTGTTGGGCATATTGGCAAATTCATGGATGCAAAGAATCATGAGTTCTTGATAAAGGTATTTGCTGAATACCATTTGAAGCATTCTAATTCTAAATTGCTTCTTGTTGGTGATGGTGAATGGCGTTCGAAAGTTGAAACTTGGGTCGCTGATAGTGGATGTGCTGATTCTATAATTCTAGCAGGTTTACGTTCTGATATTCCAGCTATTGTTCAAGCCATGGATGTTTTTGTATTTCCTTCGATATATGAAGGAATGCCATTAACAGTGCTTGAGGCTCAGGCTTCTGGTCTTCCATGTTTGATTTCATCTAATGTGACTAGTGATGTTAATATTGGTCAAGATGTAAAGATGAAGGATTTGGCGGATGGGGTTAAGGATTGGGCAGACTCAATAGATTCTTTTGATTATGCATTAAGTCGTGAGGTAAGATGCCATAATAATTATGAGTTAATTACAAAAGCTGGGTATAACATAGAGAATGAAGCAAATGAATTGCTGAAGATTTATAATAGTTAGATCTGCAAAAGATAATGAGCATATTGGTAGATAAAATATTATCAACGGAAAAGTCTTCCGTTCATCAAATATTTGAAACAAGGGGTAAGGTTTATACTTACCTCAATCCTGTATCTTATCTTACAGCTTTGGATAATAAGGAGCTGTTTGGTAAGATGGATGGTATTTTTGCCGATGGTGGCTTTTTGGTGAAAGCCATCAAATTGGTTTATGGCAAGTTGGTGACTCGAAGAAGTTTTGACATGACTTCGATGGCACCGGAGTTGTTCTCGTATGCAGAGGAGCATGGAAAGACCATCTATATTGTGGCTTCTAAGCAGGAGCAGGTAGAGAAGGCTGTGGAGATATTCCGTGAGCGGTATCCTAAGGTGAAGTTTGCTGGTTATCGTAATGGTTACTTTGCTTCAGAACAAGAAATGGATGAAGAGGCAAAGCATATCGTTAAATTGAATTCAGATTTCTTGATAGTTGGAATGGGAGCTTTGATGCAAGAGAAGTTCCTGCTAAAGGTGAAGAGCGTCGGTTATCAGGGTGTCGGATTTACCTGTGGTGGATTTATTCATCAGACTTCCAGGAATGAGATAGATTACTATCCTGCATGGGTGGACAAAACGAATCTTCGCTTTGTTTATCGAATGTGGAAGGAACCGCATACCCGTAAGCGTTATGTGATGGCAGGCTTGCTGTTTCCTGCAAGATTTATCGCAGAAAAAATCTTCGGATAGTATTCGCTTTGTCGAATATAGAATCGAAAACATCATTATAGTTAAAAATGGAAGGTAACAAAGAAAAAGTTAGCTTATACATTAATTTTATTATGTTTCCTAATTCAGATTTTCCTTATAGTTTCTTTTGGGGATTATAAGCAATTATCTGATTATGGTGAGTATATAACATTAGCACAGGACTGTATTGCACGTGGTAATTGGTATCCTGATTCGGCTAATATGCACGATAGTTACATTTTTGCACCAGGTTTGATAAACTATTTCATCTTGCAAATGAAGTTGTTTGGAACTATGTCGGTAAATTTGTGGTTAAATCTTCTTCTCAATCTTGGTATTATCTATTTTGTATATGGCATAGCGGATAAATTATTTAATAAGAATACAGCTTATATTTCTGTCATCGCATACTCTTTGTTGTACTCCACATGGTGGATTGTAATACCAGCAGGTACAGAAGTTCCTTTTTTGTTTTTGTCATTATTGGGACTTTGGGCTGTTGTAAATCAAAAGAATATTGGTTATATTTTCTTGGCAGGAGTTGCTTTTGGATTGGCCAATTGGATTCGGCCTCTGGTAGTTATATTCCTCATTACGGCTCTTGTCATGATGTATATGAACAAGGTTAAAATAAGCAAGTATATTTCTTTGGCAGTTGGATTTGTCTTGGTGTTGAGCCTTATAGGAACGGCTTCATACAAATCGGCTAATCGAGTTATATTGCAGTCTTCTACATCAGGTGTAAATCTTGCCTACACTTCTAATGATAAGGCATATGGAGGAGTTGCTTCTTCTCTCTTAAGTGACACAACAAATCTGTGTTATATCAAGAATGCAAATTCATATACTTATGCACAAAAGGATTCTATATGGAAAGCTAGGTCTATAGAATGGATAAACGATCATCCTATAAAATTCGCTGGTTTATATGCCATCAAGATTCCTGGCTTATTTGCAGAAGACACTTGGCCAGATAGGGCTGTCTTACCGGGAGCAGGTTTTATAGACAAGTTTGCGCATGGACAAATCTCATTACCCGAATTTATAGGAAGAGTACTTTTATTGGTATCTAAAAGTATTGTTTTCTATATGATATGCATAGTCTTTCTTATTGGGCTATGGACTAAGCGAAAGGAAATTCTGTCATCCAAGGGTGTTATATTGATTCCTGTTATTCTGGGTATCACTATAACTTGCATTTTTTCAGTTTCACCAAGGTATCACTATCCGTTCTTATTCGCAATGGTAATATGGGCGGCTTATGCATTTGAATGTTATTTAAGAAAGAAAGGAGTTCTGAAATGAAAAACTTAATCTTGCTTCTTCGCCCTCAGCAATGGGTAAAGAATACATTTATCTTCTTGCCTTTGTTCTTTCATGGGGATTTAGCAAATGTCCAGATGTTGATAAATGCAGTAATTGCATTCTTTTGTTATAGCTTTGCGGCTAGTAGCATATATTGCTTTAATGATATATATGATGTAGCCGCTGATAGAAAGCATCCTAAGAAATGTAAGCGTCCTATTGCATCTGGTGCTGTTAGTATTCCGCAAGCTTATGGATTAATGGCGTTGATGCTATTTCTTTCTTTAAATCTTGCGTTTTGGACTCTTGGAAATTCCAGTATACAGGTGATTGGTGTTATTTGTTTCTATTATCTGATGAATATAGCCTATTGTGTAAAACTTAAGCAAATAGCCTTAGTAGATGTTTTCATCATAGCAATTGGTTTTGTCCTTCGTGTTATTTTAGGAGGTATTGTCAATGATATCATTCTCTCTCATTGGATAGTCCTAATGACTTTCTTGTTGGCATTGTTCCTTGCTTTTGCCAAAAGAAGAGATGATGTTGTATTGTATCAAGAAACGGGAGTGTTGCCAAGAAAAAATGTCAACCGTTATAACTTGGACTTTATGAATCAGGCTTTGACTATTGTATCGGCAGTTACTTTGGTTGCTTATGTAATGTATACTGTTTCGGATGATGTTATGAAGCAGTTTAATTCTCATTATATTTACCTTACTACAGTATTTGTATTGGCAGGTATCTTGAGATACTTGCAGATTACAATCGTAGATGTTAAAAGTGGAAGTCCGACCAAGGTGCTGATGAAAGATAGATTTGTTCAGTTGTGTATTGCTGGTTGGATTATTTCTTTCTTGGTTTTGATATATCTGTAAAGCTATGGTACTCGATTGTATGAATGCAAGAACTGCATGGTTAATGCAGCCGATGAGAGCATGGTGGTTGTTCATGGCTTGGATGGCTATATCGTAACTGGGAAGAATGGACAACTGCTTGTTTTTTTTGAAAGAGGAGCAGAGGATTAAAGAATTTGGGGAATAATGAAATAAAATAATGAAACTAATAGCAGATTTAGAAAAACTAGGTCAAGATAGACCAGCAAAATTACTTGTAGATTCTATTGGAAAACTAATAGATGATGATACTCATGTCTATTATAATTTTCCCTTGTATAGAGGTGATTTACAGGAAGATTTGCGCCAAGTAGAAATTATGATGATTTCACGGCAATGTGGTGTCATCTATTTTAAATGTTTGAGTTCTTTTAGAAGACTTTCTAGGCAAGAAAAAGATTATCTTAATGACCTTTACGAGAATATTTATAGTAGATTGAGCAAGGATGCTCAATTTCGCAAAAATCGAAAGGAATTGAATGTTGGATTGTCTTCAGTAGTTGTTGTTTGTGATGGTTCTAACACATTTGATACAACAGATTCTGAATTTATTTATGTTTCTCTTTCTCAGTTAGATAAATTGCTAAATGAAGTTAGACAGGATACTCTTTCCCAAGAGATTTTTAAACATTTAGTCACTTGTGTTGAAGGTACAAGAAAAGTCATTCAAAAGCGAAATAGAAATGTTGTAAAAGGTCTAAATGGCAAAAGAACTAAATCTGAAATCCTGAATGATATTCAAAATCAAGAGGCGACTTTTGACATAGAGCAAAAGAAAACAGCTTTAGTAACTATTGATGGACCACAACGAATTAGAGGTCTTGCTGGTTCTGGTAAAACTATAGTGCTAACCATGAAAGCTGCCTTGTATCATTTGCAAAATCCTGATGAGGAAATTCTATACACTTATTATACAAAGTCGCTTTATGAGCTTATACATGGACTCATAGATAGATATTATAGGGATTTTTCTGATAATAGGGAGCCAAATTGGGATAAAATCCATATCCTGCATGGATGGGGTGGTTCAGGTGTAAATGGCGTGTATTATCAAGCCTGTTTGGATAATGGAATATCACCGATTACATTTAGTAGTGCTGTTGGTCATGGAATGCAGCCATTTGATTTTGTTTGTACTCAAATGTTGAAAAACGAATTAAAACCCAAGTATAATTTAACTCTTATAGATGAAGGTCAGGATTTTCCTAACTCATTTTATAGGTTGTGCTATAAATTGTCTGAGAATAAAAAAATAGTATGGGCATATGATGATTTTCAAAATATATTTGATGTAAACTTGCAGGATGAGAAAGAAACGTTCGGAAAGGATGACATGGGTAATTATTATGTGGATTTCAATAAAATGACCAATCCATACAGGGATATTACTTTGCATGTATGTTATCGTAATCCTCGTGTGGCTTTGATTTTTGCTTTTTGTCTAGGATTGGGTATTTATAATGAACATGTTCTTCAGCGCTTGACGGATAATGATCATTGGAAAAGCTTAGGCTTTATTGTTGAAAAAGGAGATTCTTCTGTAGGTTCAGAAATGATAATCTCTCGCCCAGAAGAAAACTCTCCGAGTTTTATGAATGAAGAGTATGGCTTTTCTGTAGAATTAATTGGGTGTGAATCTTTAGTGGATGAATGCGCTCATATATGCTCAATGATAGTGGATGATATTCATAAAGAAGGATTGAATCCGGAGGATATTTGTGTAATTTGTTTGGACGATAGAAATATTGGTACGTACTACACTAATTTATCGAATCTATTGATAGAAAAAGGTATTCGTACATACAATTTGCTCCATGCTGCCTATACAACCACAAGTTTTATGCAAGAAGGGCATGTAACGCTGGCTACTTTGAATAAAGCTAAGGGAAATGAAGCTGGTATGGTATATATCATGGGCGTAGATAAAGTCTTTAATGATCGCAATAATGTTATTCTTAGAAATAGGTTGTTTACAGCTATTACTCGAACGAAAGGCTGGGTTGTCCTCTCTGGTGAGGATTCTATTAGCTATTGTAAGCAAGAAATGGATAAATTAAAAAAAGAAGGTTTGAAACTGCATTTTAGACAGCCTAGCGAAGAAAGTACCAAAACCATTTATGGAGGTAGTGCAAAAAGACAGAATCAGTTTAATGATATTCAGCGAATTATTCAGGAATTACAAAATGAGGGTATGTCATTTGATGATATTATAAACCATGTCAAAGCTAAATAAATCAAGAGACGGTAAATTCGTAACCTCTATTCATGATGCAAGTATTGTATTGAAGAAACTTAATCTTTTGCGTGGAAAGAACCTGTCTTGGAGAAAGGCCTCCGAGGACTTCTTGAATGTATCTAAAAAAGATGACTATAAGTTGATGTATGATACGGCTGTGAATCATATGGACTACAATCTTATATTGGAAGATGGTTCTATCTTTCAATTTGAGAAAGAAGCTAATGATGATTTGCGTTTTGCTTATATACAGACTCCATACAATTATATCTCTTTCTGTGATTTTTTACTTTCGTTCAATGATGAACAAGAGATTCCTACAGATTTAAAAGACTTGCAGCAATTAAAAATTTTGTATGAGACTGATTATGAACAGATGCTAGCTGAGCAAGGATGTAATAGTAGAGTATCATACTTTAGATATGATGTTGATAGCGCAAGATATATGCCCAATATACATTCTTATGCGCATCTTCATGTTGGGATTGGTAATGATATAAGGATTCCTTGTGCCACCATACTGACGCCAGTAGCTTTTGTTGTCTTTGTTATCAAGCAAGTTTATAAAGATTCTTGGGAGAGTTGTTTAAAAGATGACGCTAAAAAAGAAATAGTTTTGCATTATGCTCAGGACAGAATACTGCTTGATGATGAAAAGTGGAATGATATAGAAAGAAAGGAATTGGCATTAGTTTGAGAGGTATGTTATTAACCTATTATTAATGAATTTGTTGTTATGATTATAGCGATGGTGCGAGCAGAATATTCTTTAGACATAATAGTGACCAAATTACAGGAGATTTTAGATTATGGTATTGGATATAGCGATGTTGTTGGACAAATCTCATTTCCATTGCTTATAGCTCTTTTCGCTTTTGCTTTTCCTTTTTTGTTTTCTGTAATAAATCATATCAACTCAAAGTATGAATCAAAGAGTATATCTGAGCTTTTTACAAAAAGTTTGTTGTACAGATTTTTTTGGTGGCTTTCAATTATAAACATCTTCTATATATTTGCTTTTGGCTTTCTTTCTTTGTACTTAAAAGGTATTCAAAGGAGGGTGTTGCTAGAGTCTGGAACTTGGGGTGCTCTTCTTGTAGTATTTTTGTATTCTCTAACAATTCTTTGTTTCGTGGTAACTACTCAGCACCCCTATAGAAAACTTCTCGTTAATAAAGCATAAACTTGATTTTGCTTATTTTCATCATCATTACAAACTCTTTAATGATTGAGTCGGTGAGGACGTAGGTTGTTTAAAACAGCTCATTTTGCGAATTCTTTTTCGGTGATGCTGCCAGCAAGTCTCCTTTGGCTATTATCGCCCTTCAACAATTTATCTGGCAGGAGATACGTTTTTGCATTTTCCGCAAGTCAAAAGTCTGCGTTAAGGGATGTA
>ERZ1027239.230-NODE-230-length-22101-cov-4.014198_pt1 | contig 22101 bp, 9 predicted proteins | sample MGYA00519476_ERZ1027239 | MGnify/ENA primary metagenome ERZ1027239 (study PRJEB26926, sample SAMN06164636) | human gut metagenome | biome: ENVO:00009003; feature: ENVO:2100002; material: ENVO:00002003 | host: Homo sapiens | place: USA | collected 2012 ... | reverse complement strand
GAGATCATGCCTAGTCTCGTGGGCTCGGAGATGTGTATAAGAGACAGGTTCCAAAACCTGATTACTCAACTGGCGGGCATCGAACACTTGATATTGGTATCCCTTGGGACCTCCATGCAGGCAATGACCGTAATTGTTGCGCGGCAGCTGATACTCTACCCCATCCACTGTAATCTTACCCTGGTTGATACGGTTGGCATAACGTCCGATGGTAGCGCCGAAATCCGAAGGGAACTTGATGTAGTCCTGAATGGAATCGAAGCCCAGCACCACATCACGCATAACGCCATCCTTATCCGGCACCATCACTGATACAATACGTCCGCCGAAATTCGTAATACAAACTTCCATACCATTCTTATTCTTCAAAACAAACAAGTCTGTCTGCTTGCCATCCACTTCCGTACGGAAGTTCGCAGGTTCCAGTCCAGAAGCAGTCTTTTCGCTCGCCTGCTTGCCCGTGCAAGCCGATGCCAATAGCATCACGCTTGCCAACAAAGTCATCATCTTATTCATAAATACAATATTGGTTACTGTTTAGACTATCATTTTTTCAACAAGAACAGCTCCGCACGTCCCGGAGTGAACAGCTCCCACAAAGAAGCGACCGTCCAGCCCGGAGCGAAGATATTGTTGTAATATCCCTTTCCATTACGTCCGTAATCCCAATTGGTATGCTGCACCACTTCCGGGTAATAGCCTACTTTGGCAATGCCGCACATGTGTCCTTCATATGGCAGTAACTGGCGCATGGAAGTGGAAATCACCTCGGCAAAGTCAGAGAAGCGCGGCTCGTTGTACTCCTTGGAGAGCCAATGCAGCACATCGGCAAATTCGAAGATAAATACATCAATATGGTTATTCTCTACCGACACATTTCCCCAACCACGGGTTTTCAAGCCGATATCTCCCAGCATCTGACCTTCGGCAAAAGGAACATCCCAAGTATAATACCACGACAAAGCAAAATAAGCGGCTTTCTTCGCCAGACCGGCATAGTGCGCACGCTCTTCTCCTTTGGTAACCAAAGCCAGATAATAAGCAGCCGTAGCAGCATACAAGGAGGCTTCCTTGTCCTCGCAGTTGGCATCCAGCGTAGAAGAGAAATAATCGGCTTTGGATATCAGTTCCTTCTCCAGATAGTCTACCGTACGCTTGGCGCTTGCCAGATAACGCTTGTCTTTGAAATACTTGGACGCCATCACCAAAGGCAATGTTGCCGAAGGCGTGCTACCACCGCTGGCATCCACGACAGAGAAATCATCCTTGAACTTGCGCGGGAAGCTGCCGTCCTCGTTCTGCAACTTGAGGAAGCTGTCCAGCATACCCTTGATGCGTTTCTCCCATTCGGGGTGTTTACGCTTCTGCTGTTTCTCGTAGTTCAAATAGTTCAAGATGGCATACACTCCCTCGGACTGACGGCGGATGCTATGTCTGGTTTCCTTGAAGCCGCGGTTGTAGTGTACCACTTCGTTGAAGAAACCGGCAGGCGAAAAACCGTTCTGGAGATAAGTGTCAAAGATATGGTTGGCATTGTCCACCAGGTCTTGGCGGTTCTGCTGTTTGCCATACTCCAAAGCATTGAAAGCGTTCAGCAATGTACGTCCCACAAAGCCCACTTCGGCAACATCGGTATTGGCACAAGTAGCAGTCTCCAACTCTACACCGGAATAATAATGAGTGGGGGTATTGCCAACATAGCTTTCCACGAAGAAGTTGCTCATCACCTCCTTCATGCGGTCTACCGTGTAAGGTGTGTCAACCGGTTTCGGACGGTTAGTGTCATAACAATACTCCCAGGTGCGCTGTACGCATTCCGAAAAATCGGCAGCATTCCTTTCGGACACCTCCCAAGTCATGGAGATGCTGTCACCCTTACGAAGCAACTGGAAAGCCTCAACGGCAGGAGCCAGCGTCAATTTGCGGATATATGTCTTCGGTGCTTCCTTATAGGGGAAACCGTATGCCAAGACAGTCATACCATCCACATTGCAGAAACCGGTATATCCGATGGAAGTCTCACCGGACAAGATTACCTCTCCCTCCTTATGAGTGGTCAAAGCTTCCTTGTCGAACTTGTCAATACGGATAACCGACATGGACGTACCACTTGCCGGATTGAAAGCTGCCGTCAGCGGAGTGCTCAAACGGTCCTCACGCACCAGCCAACTGTCCGATGTGTGGAAAGAAGGAGCTTCCTTCGGCGAACGCAGGTTGCGGCGATACCAGAAGCCCGGCATGTAGAACTGGCAGTCCGAATGCTTGTAACCGGTCTTTATCTGTTCCCCGTAGTTGAAATACACATTTTCCAGTGCCTTGAGTGTGACGGTAATGCGCAGTTTGCCATCCTTGTCCACCACCTGGCGGATGATGTCCAATGGCAACGTTTCCGAAGCCCGGCAGCTGTACATACCATCCTGCATCTTCTGCAAGGCCAGCGGATATTGCTTGGCATCATTCCCCGGCACTTTCAAGGAAATAGAAGCAGAGATGTCTTCCGGAGCAGCATTTGCCGCTCCGGCACCCGTAATGCCCACCAAAAGCATTACCCCCAAAAACAATCTTTTTAGTCTCATAGTTACATCTGTTTTATTGTTGTTAGAAAAATATCATTCAGACATGAATACATACTTGCCGGAGCCCAATTCGACTACCAGCTTACCGTCAGCCTCCTCCACGGAATGAATCCCCGCCTGACCGGCATCTACCTGTACATGGAAGTCAAGCGGCAGCTTGACCGTAGCGGTTGTATTGGCAGGAATCTCAACGTTCCACTCCAGCTTATTGCCATCACGTTTCCAGGAACTTCCTATTCTGCCATAAGGCGATACATGCGAAGCATTCACATAATTCAGTTTTTCCGGGAATACCGGTTCCATCAGAATTTGCTTGAACCCGACGGAAGCGGGAGTATTCTTTATGCCGGCAAGATCCTCATAGAACCATATCAGCAGATCTCCCAAAAGCATCACATGGTTTCTTGAATTCATCGCCGGATTTGCCGTGTCACCATTCCATAATTCCCAAATGGTGGTTGCACCCTTCTTAATCATGTAGCCCCATGAGGGATAAGTGTCATTGGTCACTATCTTATAGGCAAGTTCCAGTCCACCGTACTCGGTAAGTCCGCGCATCAGATGCTGGATGCCAAGCACACCGGCACTGACATGTCCCTTACAGTCTTTTTCCGTCTTCTCCACGACATTGGCAAATACTTTATCTTCATATCCGTCGGGAACCAGACCCAGTCTGAGGGAAAGCAGGTTCGCCGTCACCGTATTGTTGTCATACTGTGCAGTCCCGGGATTGAAGAATTTCTTGTTATAAGCGTCCTTGATTTTAATAGCAAGTGCGGCATACTCTTCGGCATCTGCCGGAAGTCCGTTCATTTGCGCGAACTTCTCCATCAGTTGCAGAATGCTGTAAAACACCGTTGTACTCAGCACTTCGCCGTTCGTCTTCCGGGCAGGGTCCTCCGAATGAATCAGCTCCGGCGACTCGGGAGGCATGCACCAATCCCCGTATTCATCCTTCACCAGAATATAGTCCTTCATTTTGGTCTCCGTCATGTGGTTTACCCAGCGCTTCATGGACGGATAGCGCTCTTTGATGGAGCTATCATCGCCAAACTGGCGGTAAAGCATGTCGGCTACGTAAAAATAGGCAGCCGGCCAAGTCACGTCATCATGGAAGATAGTCCAGTAACGGGGAGATACCACAGAGATACTTCCATTTTCATTCATGGACTCTTCTATATCCACCAGCCACTTCTTATACATCAAGGCATTGCCGAAAATGAAACTTTCACCATAGGCACCGGTAGTGCGGTCGCCCAGCCATCCAAGACGTTCATCACGCTGGGGGCAGTCGGTAGGCATACCGCGATAGTTTCCACGGATTCCCCAATAGGCATTCTTGTGAAGTCTGTTAATCAACTCCTCGGAAGTCTCGAACGTACCGTTCGTTGCCATTTCATCATACACCACCTTACCGGTGAAATCATCCGCTGCCGGTTCATAGTCCAAACCGGATATTTCCATAAAACGGAAACCATGGTAAACAAACAACGGTTCCCAAACAAACTCACCGTCAGCGGCAGGAGTATAAATATCCGTGACAAGGGCACTGCGCAGGTTGTCAAGATACAGTTCCGTACCATTGTCCTTCAGCACTTCGGCAAAACGCATAGTAATGGGCTTGTCCTTCTTGCCACGCAGTTTCACCTGCTGTATTCCTACCATATTCTGCCCCATATCCACGATATATCTTCCATCACCTACCGATTTAACGGATATTGGCTTTATCTCCTCCATCACCTTCAGACTCGGAGAGAGCTGTGCCACAAGTTTTCCTTTGGGAGCCTCCATCCGTTCGGCCAACTGCCATCCGGAATCATCATAGCCGCTTTCCGTCCATTTACCCAATTCCAAGCGGGCATCGTAATGTTCACCGTCAAATTCGTTGTTCGCAGTTATAGGACCGTGGTTCGTCGCTTTCCAGGAATCATCGCTGACTACCGACACCGTCTCACCATTGTCGTACTCTATATTCAACTGCGCCATGAGACGGGGCAAACCAAAACCTACCATCCCATTGGCGCGCATGGAAAGATAGCGGCCGTTGCCCAGAGCCACGCCTATCGCATTGGTACCGGACTTCAACAAGGGGGTGACATCATAGGTCAGATAAGATACAGAAGCATCGTACCAGGTAGGCAAAGGACCGAATACATCGTTTCCAATCCTCTCGCCATTCATATAGCATACGGAAGAGCCTACTCCCGAAACATAAAGGACTGCACGCTTCGGCTGTGACGGCAAATCAAACTCCTTCCGCAGATAACGTGCCGGAAGGATGGTCCGCTCACCGTCCAGTTTCAAGTTTGTACTGTCGTTCAGTCCAATCCAGCCGGCTTTCCAGTCCGAACTGTCCAGCAAAGCCATTGACCAATATTGGATACTACTTTGCGCCTTGTCACCGGTATTTGTCCATACAGTGACACGCCACCAATATTTCTGTCCCGACTCCAAAGGCGCCCCTGCGTACTTCACCAGCACCGATTGGCCAGACTCCACACGACCGCTGTTCCATACCAGCCCGGAGCCGGCCTGCAAGCCCTTGTCCGAGTCCGCCACTTCAATCTGATAAGCAGTCTGCATCACATCCTGCTTGTCGGTTACCAGTTGCCATGAGAAACGGGGAGCCGATACAGCCACTCCTTCGGGATTCTTCCGCATTTCAACAGTGGTTTCCTCCACTTTCAAGGAACTGCCACCCGATACTTGACAGCCCATCATCAATAGGGCCAACAAGGAGATTAAAATAGATTTCTTCATACTTGTCAAAATTTCGGTTTCTCCGCTTCCGTGGATGCAACGGAGCCTTCTACCGTCGGCCATCCGTCTTCCCAGCTAATCTTATCCAACATCAATACACGGCCTTCAGGCTTCTTTGTGCTCACCGCATGATAGAAGAACCAGTCATTGCCGGCATTGTCCGTCACAATCTCCGAATTATGACCGGTACCCACAAAGGAATTACTTTTCTGAATCAGCACTTCGTGCTTGTTATCCATCATGCTACCGCCATTCTTGTCGACATAGGGGCCGAAAAGATTATCTGAACGGCCTACAACAGTAGTGTAAGTACTCTTCAATCCCTCACAACAACTTCCTATGGAAGCAAAGAAGTAGTAATGCCCGTCCTTCTTGTGAATATAGGTACCTTCGTAAGCGGTTCCTGCCACTTGCTGCGGTGTGGCGCCGTCCTTCAGAGAGAGTCCGTCATCAGACAGTTCAATCGCATAGATTCCTCGAAAACTGCCCCAGAAAAGATATTTCTTCCCTCCATCTTCTATATAGAAAGGGTCGATGGAGTTCTGTACATTGATTTCATTGCTGCGGAACATCTTTCCGTGGTCCGTAAAAGGTCCCTCAGGCTTATCGGCAGTAGCACAACCGATGCCGCAAGTTAACTCGCCTCCCCAAACAGACATAGAATAATAGAGCACGTATTTATCACCTATCTTGTTGATGTCCGGCGCCCACAAACCGCCGTTCGGCTCAAAATCAGGCCGCGTACGGTCGGTAAAGGCAGTACCTACATACTCCCAATCCACCAGGTTCTTGGAACGGTGAATCGGCAGATTGCGTATGTCCTCGGTGGCATACAAATAGTAGTATCCATCATCTCCCTCAATGACAGAAGGGTCTGGCAAACTATAATCTATCACCGGATTGCGATAGACATTCTTCGGCTGTTGTTCTTCCGGTTTATCCTCTTTTGTAGCCGATGACGAGGAACAGGCTATCAGACTGCATAACACTGATAATACAAGAAACTTCTTCATACAATGTATTCTTTTCATTCTTTCATTTTACTTTTCGGGTGATGTACTGCCCAATACCTGCGGACGGATAAGAGAGCCACCGATAGAAACCGTTCCCTGGTCGGAAATGGCAAAATCCTTGATATACGAAGTGCGCGGCTGTACTTTCGTGGAATCCCAATGTGCATGGAAAATGTATTTCCAGCTACCGTCCTTACAGCAGAAGGGTGCTCCATGACCGGTACCCATCAAGCCGTCGGCATGTTGCAGAATCGGATTTCCCTCGTATTTCTTCCACGGTCCCATCGGGCTGTTCGAAGTCGCGTAACCCACTCCGTAGTTCTTGCTTTCAAAGTGATTGGCTGAATAAACCAGGTAGTAGACACCCTCTTTCTTCAAAATTGAAGGACCTTCGGCCACCTTAGCAGGCTTGTCCTGCGAAAGTTCCCAAGGCTCTCCCACCTTAATGCACTCTGTCAGCGTCTCCTGCTTGATCCCGGTTAGGTCATCGTTCATCTCTGCCACCCAGATGACGTTGCCATCTGTAAAACGCACGAAATAAAGGTAAGGCGTACCGTCATCATCAATGAATAGAGAGGTATCGATACTCTTCTCATCCCATATCGGCTGCTTCACTTCCTGACGGAACGGACCTTGGGGAACATCTGCCGTTGCCACGCAGATATGCTCCTCGGTGGAGTAGAACAGATAAAACTTCTTTTTCGATTCGATGTAGTAGACCTCCGGCGCCCAGAATCCCCACGTACCGTAGGAATCTGCTGCCGACAACGCCTGGCCTTCACGCGTCCAGTTTTTCAAGTCATCGGAAGAGAAGCAGGCAAAGCCTTCTCCTTCTACCGTACCTCCAGTGCCGTAAGCATAATACTTGCCTTCGTAAAGCATTACGTAAGGGTCGGCAATCGGCAGATAGTCTGATTCTACAACCGTCTTCTCCTTGCAGCCTGCAAAGCAAAGACAAAGCAACAGTAGCAATATATAATTCTTCTTCATATCCATCTCTTATTTTACTATTTTGGGCGTCATATAGTCCTTGCTGATTCTCATACGGTCCACACCGTCCACTTTCTCGAAAGAAACGTCACTGATGTACATGGCACGTGGGTGGATACTACTCTTGTCCTTATGGGCATGGAAAACTATACGAAGCTTGCCTGCCTTGTCTGTGAAGGTGGCACTGTGCCCCACCCCAACCAGTTCTCCGGGTTTCTGCAGCAAAGGATTCTCCTCGTATTTGGTCCAAGTACCCATCAAATCGGTAGCTGTGGCGCAACCTATGCCGTAGAAAGGACTTTCATAGCTATTGGCAGAATAGGTCATATAGTAGAGCCCATTACGCTTGATGACAAACGGGCCTTCATTCACACGGGGCCATACCTCCTCCCATGCCTGAGAGACGTGGATGCAAGGGTGCATGGTCTCCTTCTTGATAGTCATGAGGTCTTTCTCCAATTCGGCCACCCAGATGTTGAGCCCGTCGTTGAAACGGTCGAAGAAGAGATAAGGCGTGCCGTCATCATCAATAAACAGAGAGTTGTCAATGCATTTCTCATCGGCAATCATCGGTTCCTTCTTACTTTGGGTAAATGGTCCTGCAGGTGAGTCTGCTGTTGCCACACAGATATGCTCGTCTGCCGAGTAATACATATAGAACTTCCCGTTCACTTCGTAGACCTCCGGTGCCCAGAACCAGCGGTCGGCCCAGACATCCTTCTTCTGGAGCGCCATGCCCTTATACTTCCAAGTCTTCAAATCATCGGAGGTATAGACTTCGATGCCTTCATCCGCATGGGTGCCATAGGCATAGTAAGTGCCATCGTGCAACATGATGAACGGGTCGCCCAAAAGCACCGGCGTTTCAACTCCTTCGACAACAATATCGTCCACATCCTTATAGTCTGAAGAGCAGGACTGGCAGGAAGCCAGCGTGGCCAACAGAAACAGATACATACATATAAAATTCTTTTTCATGATTCTTTCTTAAACAATTGTTATGATGATAAATATTTACTTTCAAGAAGATGTTCCGTTACACCCGTATATTGAACCCTATTCAGTCGTATACTGAATCCTATTCAATCGTATACTGAAATACATTCAGTCGTATACTGAATCACCCCAGTCCATCACACTGATTCACAAGGAAATACAAACACCGGCTTCTATATACATCTTTCATTACATATATACGGAACGGCACATCCCACGATCGCGTCTAATCGCGCCTCTGCCCTACATGATAATACAACGTACCACTATAAACCGGAGAGCCGCCCTCCGAACAGAATCCGATGCGGGATGCAGGGTAGCGTATATCCAAAGCTCCCAGCTCCCTGCCGTCGACAAACAGATACAGCTTGTCTGCACGACGCACGGCACGAAAATTATAGGATTCCTTCCACAATTCATGTACACCTATCTTATAGATATGGCGTTCCAAATCCTCCGCCTCCTTGTTGATGAAGCGGATGCCTTCTGCCTTTACCGGAGTAAAGGTACAATAATTATATGCAGGATGTTCTGCTATCCCCCTATCTTTGTTTTCTATCGGATGCCATTCGCCGCCATTCAGGTATTCTATGTCGAACTTGCCGAACATGTCATCCACAAATTCGGATTTATTGCCTGCTTCGTGACGATTCAGGTAAAGTGTATCCAACCATGCAGGTGCGGCAAAACGATAACCTTTCTCAATGAAGTCGGTATACTTCACATCCGGATAGAGCGTTTGCAGGCATCCCAACGGGAATTCCTTCTTCCAGGCAGTTTTCCCTTTCTTCACGGCTGTCACCTCAAGCATACGGGTGATGCCATCGAACTGAGCCTTCACATAGTTATCCTTATCCACATAAACCGGATAGCTTCCTGCCTTGTCTTGTCCGGACAAGCCGGACAACTGGAAGCTGAATTCATAATCGTTCAAGAAATCGCCCTTCAACAACTCCTCATTCCCCGAAAGCTGGAAATGCACATCATCGAAGCCGATGGTATAGGTAGCCCCTTCGAACAAGGCAGACTTTGTCTCGTCAAATACTCCGGGAACACCCGCTTCTTCTACCGGAAGAGCCTCTGCAAAGACATGTCTCCCCGGTGCGGGAATCTCATCCAGCCAAATCTTCAGACAGCCACCGTTACGCTCAATGCGCAGATGATGGTACACACCCCAACGGAAATCTTCAGGCAGGGCATAGGATTCCTTATTTTCCTTACCGCCGACAAGTGTACGCAGGTACCAGCTCCGGTTCTCGGCATCCAGACCGACATAGGCACAGTTATCCGCATCCTTCCACCAGGCAACGATGCCGGCTCCACCCTCGGTCTTGACTCCCGTCTCGAACAAGTAAGCCACGGACGGCTGTACTTGTTGCAACACACCGAACGAAGCTGTCTCGCCTTTACCCGCAAAGGTAGGCATCGAAGGTTCGGGATGATAACCTGCCGTGCGAGGGCCGGTGATACCATCCACAAACAACGTCTTGTCGAATAACTGGACACGGTTGATATATTGCCCCCGATGCTCATCGTTCTTGTTTGCCATATAAATCAGCCACCATTCAAATCCGTTGGGGCCTCTCAAAATATTGGGCTGACCGGGAGTCATCAGAATATCATCGGCAATACCGTCTTTCATATCGAACAGAGAAACGTCGAAGAATTGCGAACGTCCCTTGTTTGTTTCTACGGCAAGCAGATTCGTGCCTTCCTTCAAAGCAGCACGCAGCTTCTTGTCCAGGTTCACGATACAATAATCACGCCCCTGCTTCTCGTAGACAAGTGTTCCGTTCAGATAAATCCGGGTATCTCCGTCGTGAGCGACACGCAATGCCAGGTTGCCGGTTTCGCTACCGGCAGAGAAAGTCTTTCGCAACCATAAGGAGGGCGTATTCCACAAGGTGCCCAGATGCCGGGTGGTGGAACCTTTCACTTCACGGGACGAAAAGCCGGTCTCCCCCCTCGCCCAGCCGGAGTCATCGTAGGTCGCCTTTGTCCAGTCGCCCTCCGGCTTGTCCTCCGTATAAGCAAACAACGGCTCATACGTGCGGCCATACCGCAATAAATCCACCTGCTTCTCCTCCAGTTGCGTCTGATTGCAGCCTACAACCGGATAGCTATATTTATTACCATTTTGAAAACCTAAAGGAGAGTCTGCCTCGGCAACTCCCAACTGATAATTGCCCCACTCTGTAGAGGTGTGGTTGGCATTGTACATCATATAGTAGCGGTCTCTATACTTCATGACCCACGGTCCCTCCGCCACTCTGTTATCCATCGTTTCCCATGTGTCCGGCAATGAGGCGAACTGGCACACCGGTTCGCCGGCAAATTCTGCCGGGTTCTTCATTTTACGTCCCCATATGGTATTTCCATCAGTAAAACGTACCATATACATGTATAGTTGTCCATCATCATCTCTGAATATTTTGGGGTCGATACGGTTATCCATCCATGTCTTCTTGTCCGGTTCTGTATAAGCGCCCAAGACATCTTTGCTCTGCGCATGTACAATGTGAACGGCATGCTTGTCCTTTCCCCAATAATTGACTGACCAGTACAAATGAAAATCTCCATTCAGATAGAACATGTCATTGGCATGAATCTGGTCATCTCCGGCTCCGCTGCCTCTGGTCCAGTCATTGTCCATGGATACGACATGGATAGGTTTCCCCCAATGAACCAGGTCATCGGATACATAGAAATCCCCGTTTGTACGGACCCCGCCAATATAATATTTGCCGTTGTATTTCATTACGCCGGCATCCGCCACTCCCGGAAGTACCGGATTCTGGATGTTCTGCGCAAACAAGCTGCCGCAGCAAGCAAAAGCGAATGGTAATAGTAGTTTTTTACAGACAAGCATATGGTATAAGATTTAAGAAAGAAAAGGCTATGCCGGAAGCATCCTGAATGAGAACAGGCTTCCAGGCATAGCCTTCTTTAGTTATTAATAGTTAGGATTCTGAGTAAGATGTGCAACACCACCTACCGTGCTGTTCATCACTTCATCTCTCGGAATGGGCAAACGTCTGTGCTTACCGACGATGAAGTTATTGAAGTCCTTGTCACGGGCTTTCAGCTCATCAATTCCAGCCTGAGAATCAAGTAATCCCCAACGCTTCAAGTCAGCCCAACGCCAACCTTCGAAACAGAGTTCCAAAGTACGTTCCATCTGCAGGCGCTTGATAAAGGCATCTTTAGAACTCAGGCAGTCTTTCCACTGACTGTCTTTCAACTTGGCCAGACCGGCACGTTCTCTTACCTTATCCACATAAACAGCAGCATCGGCAGGATTAGTACCCGTTTCAACAAGACATTCTGCGTAGTTCATCAAGATATCTGCATAACGCATGATACGATAGTTGTTACGGGCAAAGTAATCTTCTGCATCACGATAGTAAGCAGTATTGTATTTACGTATGTAGCAGTCTTCCGGGTCAGTTCCCCAACCGTCATTCCAATCGGCATTTTCAAATCCATAATATTTCTTCGGTTGATCGGGGAAGTCTTGTGAGAATCCACGGTACAGAATACTACCATACAAACGCAAGTCATTCTTTCCGTCAATACGTTTCTCTTTCAAGAACTCATCTACCAACCAGCGACGTGCCTTACCATCTCCCCAACCTATACCACTCGGAGCATAGAACTGAGTACGCTGGAAACCGAATGCCATACTGGCATCATTACCCGTACCACCCTTGTTTTGGTCATCGAACTGAATTTCAAAGATACCTTCCTTGTTGTTCTCATCCAAGTCAGTGAAATTATCTTCACGATTGGCGATAAGATCGTACAAAGAGCCCTCTTTATCAATCAGCCATTGCAATTGTTCCTTCGCCTTGTCATACTTATGTTGTTGCATATAGGCCTTGCCCAACAATGCTTTGGCAGCGCCTTTGGTGGCACGTCCCAAATTGGCAGCATCCCAAGATTCAGGAAGATAATCCATAGCAAACAGCAAGTCTTTCTCCACTTGATCCCATATTTCCTGCTCGGAAGCGTCTTCCGGAATATAATTGGCATCTTTAGGTTCCAAAGGCATCGTTCCTTTGTCCCACAACAGATTTACCTGAAAATACCACATTGCACGTAAGAAAGAAGCTTGTGCCAATACCTGGTTCTTTGTAGTCTCGTCCATTTCAATATTAGGCACATGACTCAACACTTGGTTGCAACGGAAAATACCTACGTAGAAATGTTCCCAATGTATATTGTTGCCTTCGTAAAAATTATAATTGTTGTAAAGAAAACGTGTCCAGTCACCCAATTCAATCCAAGGAGAAGAACTCCATCCCTCGTCCGAGGTCAAATCGTAGCGAAAAGAGAGCCAACGCATCCAAGTACCTTCCTTATAAAGAAAACTGTAGCAGGCATTTACACCAGCTGTAGCATCTTCCGGCTTATTCCAATAAGTATCGTTGGTCACTTCATTGGGATTATCAATATCCAATAAACTAGAACTGCATCCAGTGCACAATGTCAAGGCACCTGCGAGCATTAATCCATTATATATCTTTTTCATAATTTACAAACTGATTTATAAGTTAAAAGGTCAAATCCAATCCAAACATCACCGAACGGGTATTGGGATAAGCAAAGCTGTCCGTACCACTGTTCCAAACGGAATTCGCACCCTTGAAGTCAGGATCCAGACCGGAATATCCGGTAATAGTAATCAAGTTGCTACCGGTAGCAAACAGACGGAGTTTCTCAACGCCCAAGTTGGTCAGCCACTTCTGCTTGAAATTATAACCGATAGAGATATTCTTCATACGGAAGTAAGAACCATTCTCCAGGAAACGGTCGGCATCACGCGAGTTGCGGAAGTCACCGTAAATGATACGTGGGGTATTGGAGTTAGGATTCACCTGATAAGGCTCTTCGCCCTTCTCAAAGCGGATATAGTTGGAGTTGTCTGCAAACAGACGTCCTTGCCAACGGGATACGTTGTATATCTTATTGCCAAATTGACCGTTCCACATCATACTGAAATCGAAGTTCTTCCACTCTGCATTCAATACCAACGACATTTGCATCTTGGCCCATGGACTACCACAATAATCACGGTCAATATCAGTAATTTGACCGTCATCATTTAAATCAAGATACTTAACGTCTCCCAATTGCGGACGTTTCCCTTCAATCATGATCGGTGTACCGGCAGGTACTTTATCTTCATTAGGTCCCGGTACATGGTTACCTTTCGTCACATAATTGTCTATTTCCTCTTGTGTCCGGAAGATGCCGTCTGTTTTTCTCAGATAGAATTCGGCCAACGACCTTCCCGGCTCTGTTCTGGCTTGACCGGAATCAATAAAGTTTCTTTCCGACCCATCCCGTCCCAAGCTCAGAACTTCGTTATCCATCGTAGTCACATTCAGTAAAGCGCTGTACTTAAAGCCTGAAATCTGGTCTTTCCAACCAAATGTAAACTCGAAGCCCTTGTTGCGCAAGCTGGCAGCATTTTTCCACGGAGAGCCTCCTTGATTACCGGTAGAAATGGCAATCGGAGTCTCAGCCAATACGTCACTGGTTTTTGAATTATAATATTCCGCACTGACAGTCAGGCGTTGGTTCAGGAAACTGGCATCAAAACCTACATTCACCGTTTCTTTTGTTTCCCAAACAAGACCTGCATTCACCAGTTTCACCTGAGTAGAACCCGGAACAATAGCACCACCGAATACAGTTACAATACTCTGGTTGATAGTTCCGATATAATCCCAATCACCAATGGAAGAGTTACCAAGACGACCCCAGTTACCTCTAATTTTCAAGTCATTAATCCAAGGCACATCAAAGAATTCCTCCTTTGAAATTCTCCAGGCACCGGAGAATGAGGGGAAATTGCCCCAGCGGTTTTCCTTAGCCAAGCGAGAAGTACCGTCACGACGGAAAGTGGCAGTCAGATAGTATTTATCATCATAAACGTAGTTTGCACGTCCCAAATAAGAAATCATCGCATTCTCGCTGATGCTGTTTGAATTCTGCTGATTGCTCTGTCCTGCATTCAAAACTGTAAAGTAATCGCCGTTACCCGTCATCGGAAAGTTCAGACGGGAAGCCCACAAACCTTCCCACTCATGGTGCTGGTAAGTAGTACCGACCACGGCATCCACATGATGCTTACCAAAATCCTTATTGAAGTTCAACGTGTGCTCAATCAACATGTTGTAGGTGTTGTCACGTGCCTTCTGGCTTTCCGGATCACGGTGTTCCTGATTCTGAGTCCAGTTACCTTCTCCACGGAACCATGAGTTCTCATAGAAATAAAGGTCAATACCACCATTGAATTTATAAGAAAGGAATTCGAAAGGCTTGAATTCCAACCATAAAGAACCATTCAAACGATTCTGGCGGAAATGACGGTATTCCAAATCTTCACGGGCAATCGGGTTCACACCAAAAGTATTGTATTTGGCAGCATCACCATAGCCATATCCACCCGGATTATTCTCATCATAGATAGGAATAGTAGGCATCATACGCAAAAAGTCATTGTAGGTATTGGTCTGGTTCGGGTCTGTGTTTGTGAGTGAATAAGCCAAGTTTTCACCAAAAGAGAACCAGCCCTTTTTACCTTGTGTATTGACACGGAAGCTATAACGGTCGAAAGTATTTCCATAAGAAACGCCGTCATTGTTATAGTAGCCGGCTGATACAAAATAACTACCGGAGTCACCGCCACCGGAGAGTGATACGTTGTAGTCCTGCACCAATGCGGTCTTCAACACTTCATCCTGCCAGTTGGTATCATACTGTGAGTGTTTCTGAGTGCTGTTTACAGTAGCAATGCCATCTTTGATAGCTTCATTATAGGCAATATCATTATACTTGATATATTCTGCCGCATTCATCAAATCAAATTTCGGGCTCCATTCCAATGTTTCCTTTACGCTTACATTCACCTTCATGGGACCTTTCGTACCCTTCTTGGTAGTAACGATAATCACACCATTGGCAGCACGCGAACCGTAGATGGCAGCAGCAGAAGCGTCCTTCAGAATCTGGATGGATTCTGCATCTGCAGGGTTGAAGTCAACTCCCGGATCTGTAATCATACCATCAATTACCCACAACGGAGAGTTATTACTCAAAGAACCGACACCGCGAATTTCAATAGAGGCATCTTCGCCCGCCCTACCGCTACTGCGTACGTTAATACCGGTTGCCAAACCCTGCATCTGGCTGACCAGTGTTCCTGCAGCGCTTTTCTTCATTTCCTTGGTATCAACAACGGCAACCGCTCCAGTCAAGTCGGACTTCTTCACGGTCTGATAACCGATGACAACCACTTCTTCCAGTGCTTTCGAATCATCTTTCATCACCACGCGCAAGGCAGTTCCCTTATAGACAACTTCCTGCGTAAGCATACCGATATAAGAGAAAACGAGTGTACTTCCTTTTTTTCCACTCACTGAGAAATTACCGTCAATATCGGTAATGGCACCCGTGGTAGTACCCTTCACCAATACATTCACGCCCACCAAAGGCTCACTATTTGCATCCGTCACCGTTCCCGTTATGGTCACATCTTGTGAATAAGCGGTAGCTGCAAACACAACAAAGAATAAGAATAAGATTTTCTTGATCATTTTTTATAGAATTAGATTTTAAAACTATGCGGAAACTAACGCCCGCTTTTTAAATACACCGCAGAAAGTGATTAGTCACTTCTGCCAATCATAGAACATTGATTAGGATTTGTTACGTCATAGGCATAGGGGTCATAGTATTATAAATTGTTGGCTTTCGGATGCAAATATATCCGCATAAAGCTAAAATTAATGCAAATATCGCTTCAATCTATGCAATTATAAATCCAAAAAATGCCCCTGAGAGACACCTCAGGGGCATTTGATTGGATTGTTATATTTAGCAAGCATTCCATGCTATCATTTCACGAAGTCTTTGGGCAGAATACCAAATTGTTTTTGGAAGCACTTGGTAAAATAGGAAGGAGTATTGAAGCCGGTCATATAGCAAACCTCATTGATTTTACACTCTCCTTCCTTTAAAAGCTGCGCCGCTTTCTTCAACCGCTCCAGACGGATGTAGTCATTGGGAGTCATATCCAATATGCCCTTTATCTTCCGGTTCAGGCTCGACCGGCTCATGTTCAGCAGGCTTGCCATATCATCCAGGCAGAAATCCGGATTCTGCATATTGGCAACCACCACTTCCTTCAATGTTTTAAGGAAAGATTCATCTGCCTTTGTCATTGCCATACTGCCCGTCTGCACAAAGGGAGAATTGACAAAAGAAGCCCGTAGCTTCTCACGGTTGTTCAGCAGATTGGCCACACAAACTTTCAGATATTCCACGGAGAAAGGTTTCTCTATATATACGTCAGCCCCCAGCTTCATTCCCTCTATTTTGGCTTGAAGAGTCGTCTTCGCCGTAAGCAGGATAATCGGTATATGGCTATAGTCAAGCTCGGACTTCAGATGCTCGCACAGCTCCAATCCATCCATCTCGGGCATCATAATGTCTGAAATGACAAGATTTACAGTATGTTCCTTCAACACCTTCAAAGCTTCCACCCCATTCACGGCAGTCAGCACACGATATTCCGAAGAGAGCTGTTTCACAACAAATGCCTGCATTTCCAAACTGTCTTCCACCACCAAAAGAGTATACCGGTGCTGTTCCAAGGCAGTACCTGCACCACTTTCCTCAGAGGATTCCCCGCCCGTTACCGGTTCTTTATGCTCCATAGCCACCGTCTGCTCGTGCTTCAGCGGAAGTGACAGCAAGAAACAGTTGTTCTCCATCGAATCTTCCATGCACAACGTACCCTCATGGAGTTCGGCCAATGAACGGGCAAGTGCAAGCCCGATACCGGTGCCGGGCACAGAGCGCAAGGTACCGGTTTTATACTGGATGAACGGCTTGAAAATCTCCTCGCGCATCTCTACCGGAATGACAAGGCCGTCATTGCATACGGAAAGCAGCAGCCTTTCACCTTCCGAGTACAGCCTGATGCGTATATAGGTCTCCGAATACTTTATCGCATTGGTCAGCAGATTGCTGATAATCTTGGTAAGCCCTTCCCTATCAACCGAAGCATACAAGCTTTCGGGAGTCTCTATACTCAATGCCAGCCCCCTTTCACGTGCCAAAGGCTTGAAACGCTTATACGTCTTTTGTAAGAGCTCAGACACGTCACATTCCACAAAATTCAATTGGAAGCCTTGTGTCTCCGTCTTCCGGAAGTCCAGCAACTGGTTCACCAAATCAAGCAGTCGGTTGGTGTTCAGTTCCATGGTCTCCAAATCATCCCTGATGTCATCCGAAACAGAACGGGAAGCCAATACATTCTCGAGCGGACTCTTTATCAGTGTAAGCGGTGTACGTATCTCATGCGCCACATTCGTGAAGAAGTCTATCTTCGCAGTATACAACTCCCGCTCCTTTTCCCGCTCAAACTTGTCCATAGCCTGCTGATGCTTCTGCCGGGTCTGTTTTCTGAAATAGATGATTACAGCAGCCAGTGAGCATAACGCCAATACCGTATAACCGGCATATGCCCAGGTGGAGAGATAGAAAGGAGGACGGATATGGATGTCGAGCACACGTTCCGTAGCGTTCCACTTGCCATCGCTGTTGGAACCTTTTATACGCAACGTATAGCTTCCATAAGGAAGGTTTGAATAGTTGATGATGGAATTCCGTCCTACCGTATACCAGTCGCGGTCAAAACCTTCCAACTTATATTCAAGACTGTTCATTTCGGGTGCTTGATAACTTAAAGCCGCAACCTGGAAAGAAAAGGAGTTCTGGTCGGCATCCAGTTCTATTTCATCCGCATAGGTGATGCTCTTCTCCAAAGGAGAATCCGGACTGTCCACCGAAAGCCGTTTATTGAACAGAAAGAAGTCTGTAATCACCACGGGAGGGAGGAAAGTGTTCTCCACAAAGGTTTCCGGGTCAAAGGCTATGAATCCGTTGATACTTCCCAAATAGATGCGTCCCTTCTTGTCAATGTAACCGGACTGGAAATTAAATTGGTTGCTCAGCAGCCCGTTTGCCGTGGTATAGACATGTTTGCTCTCCGTATCGGGATTGAAGCAGACCAGACCATAATTGGAAGTAATCCATAAGTTACCCCGCTTATCCTCGACCATCTTGTAGATAGTGTTGCTCGGAAATCCTTTCGACATGTCATAACGGGTAAAATTGTCCGTTTCCGGATTGTAGCGGCAAAAGCCCTCACCCAGCGTCATGAACCACAGACGCTTCCTGCTGTCTTCGTAGATACTGATTACCTTATTGTAGGGAAGAGAGGTCGAATCATTCTCATTAGACAGATAATTCCTCCACTGCTGGCTTCTTACATTGTAGCAGAACACTCCATTGGAGAAAGTAGCAAACCACAGATTTCCGTTGAAGTCCTCCAGAATGTTATAAGTAAACATATTCTTCAGCTGAGGAATCCGGGTAAAGTCATCTGTAGAGCGATTGTACTTCAACAGACCGGACGTGGTGCCTATCCACACGTCTCCCGTAGTGGTCCTGCAAATGGTAAAGGCGTCATTGGCGACCATGGAATTCTCACTCTCACCCTTGGCATAATGTTTCACCTGCCTGGTCCGAAGATTCACCCGGTTCAGACCACCGGAGAACGTACCCACCCACAAATCATCCCCGTCCAGGCAAAGGCCGTGGACATTCTGATAAATGGCCGGATGCTCAAAAGGCTCTATCTTTCCGTTTTCCGGATTGTAATTGAACAAGCCTTTGTCTTCGGTACCTATCCACAAGGTGCCATCATTACTTTCACAGATTTCCCGTACACGACGGCCGAAATGCCTGAGATTGTCTCTCGGATAGAATTTCTCGAAATAAGTCCACTGATAAGGACAATAATTCACTCCACCGAAATAAGAACCTATCCACATGCCGTTCTCCTTGTCGCAACAGAGCGAATAAATGGCATTGTCCGACAATGCATACAAATCATCCTGGTCGGGAACGGTTAAATGGGTAATCTTGTCATTCGTCAGATTGTAAATATACAAGCCGGACTCTGCGCCCACCCACAGCTCGTTGTCAGATTTGAACTGCAAAGCCCTCACATAGGTGTTCAGCAGTTTCCGCGTCTTGCCTGTAGTCTGATTTATCTCTGTCAACCCGTTCAGCGAAGCGATATACACGCAGTTATGGGGTCCGCTGACCTGCCAGTTGATAATATCATTCTTGAAAATCTCATTTCCTTCCGCGTCCTTGAAAGGCTGCAGAGGAGTTTCAAAGTCAGCTTTCGTATAGTAAAGATTATCCGCATACAAGGCCAGCCAACACGTATTCCCATTCAGCCAAAAGCGGGTTACATTGGGCAGTCCCGAATCGTGCAGATGGTTCAGCAGCCTCCCTTCATCCGGTTTATAGCAGAACAACCCCTGGTTTTCTACCGATATCCAGATATTATCGTCCTCGTCACTTCCAATCATGGTGACGAAATCCCTGATGATACTGCCGTTATCACTGGCCTCATCGAAAGCGGTAAAGGAATCCAGTACCGGGTCGTAAATAAAGACTCCCCCATCGGTACCAATCCAGATATTTCCCCGGCGGTCCTCGTAGAGCGCAGTTATGAAGTTCTTTCCTAAACCGGAGTTCTCTTTCTTGTAAATACGGAAAGACAATCCGTCATAACGGTTCAGACCGTCCTTGGTTCCGAACCACATAAAGCCTTTCCTATCCTGCAAAATCTGATACACGGTGTTCTGCGAAAGACCGTTCCGGATATCCATCGTTCTGAAATAGTAATGAACAGCATCCTGCGCACAGACCGGCAATACCGCCCATAGGCACAGACTAAGGAAAAGCTTTATAATCAATCGTTTCATAACAACATTTTTAATGTACAATTTACCATTTACAAAGTACAATTTAACTATGCAGATGACAGCGCAGCCAAATTGTACTTTGTAAATGGTAAATTGTAAATGCCCCTATTTCTTAAGTGAATTGCAGATACGTGTATTTATCTCTTTCACGCGTTTCTCATCCAGCTTTATCACCTTGCGGTCGTAAGTCATCAGACCGTTCACTTCCACCTCCACATCCGTGGTCTGTGTATAGACGGCTGCCGAGAAACCTCTTTTTATCATCTGATACAGCATATCGGCATATTTCACGTACTCATCAGTCACTTCTTTGGAAGAGTTGAACTGAACATATCCCCAGTTGCGGTTCGGTTCCCAGATATGGTCTTTCAAGACAAGGCCGATGCCGCCATACTCACCCAAAACCGTGGCACGCTGTGCATCATACAGATACATCTCCGGTTGGGGATAGTTGTGGAGGTCGAGCATGTCACCGCAAGTATAATGGTTACCGCCACTTGCCGGATTCACCAGACGGGTCGGGTCATACTGTTTCGTCCATTCGGCTATCTCTACCGTCTTGAACTGCCCCCAGGCTTCGTTGAACGGTACCCATGTACCGATACACGGATAAGAGTAGAGACAATCCATTATTTCCTTCCATTCCTTGTGATAATAGGCTTCGGATTCGGCGGAGCGTTTCAGTTCTGTTCCGTCGAAATAGCGGCGGTTCTGCCATTCCGGATTACGGTCACCGCTCGGCATATCCTGCCATACGATGATACCCAAACGGTCACAATGTGTGTACCAACGTGCCGGTTCCACCTTGATATGCTTGCGAATCATATTGAAACCGAAATCTTTCGTCTTCTGTACATCATACAGCAAAGCCTCGTCTGTGGGAGCTGTATACAGTCCGTCGGGCCACCAACCCTGGTCCAGCGGTCCAAACTGGAACAAAGCCTCGTTATTTAGTTCCAGGCGTACGATGCCATCCGCGTCACGACGGGTGGAGTACTTACGCATGGCAGCATAGCTGTCCACCTTATCCACTACCTTGCCTCCGCTTTTCAGAGTCACTTTCAGCGTATAGAGGAAGGGGGAATCCGGACTCCACAACTTGGCATTCCGGGGCATGGACACCTCCACCGGCTCTGCATTGATACTTTTGCCGGTGGCTACCAGTTGATTGCCGTCATACACATTCACTTCCACAAAGTCGGAAGGACATGCACTATTCAATTCAGCCTTCACTGTCAACAGATTACGGTCAATATCGGGAGTGATACGGAGGTTCTTGATATGTTTTCCGGCAACCGGCTCCATCCATACCGTCTGCCAGATACCGCTTACGGGAGTGTACCAGATACCTTCCGGATTGCTGACCTGCTTTCCACGGGGTTGAGGTCCTTTATCCGTTGGGTCCCAAACTTTTACGACCAACTGATTATTGCCTTTGCCAGAAAGGGCGGCAGTAATATCGAAAGAGAACGGAGTAAATCCCCCCGTATGGCTGCCTACTTTCACATCATTCACCCATACATCCGTTTTCCAGTCGACAGCGCCAAAGTGCAACAGCACTTGTTTTCCCTTCCAGGCAGAAGGAATTTCAAAACTGCGCTGGTAGACCAGTTCCTGGTTTTCATTGATTCTTTTTCCAACTCCGGACAAGGAGGATTCGATGGCAAAAGGAACAAGTATCTGCCCTTCGAACTCTGCCGGAAGATGCTCACCTTTATTTATAACGGCATAATTCCACAGTCCGTTCAAGTTCTTCCAGTCACTCCTTTCCATGATGGGACGAGGATATTCGGGCAACACATTCGCGGGATTGATCTGGGATGCCCAGTCCGTTTTGATTTTATCACCTGCCGGCTTCCATTGCGCCGAGCTTCCGATTGCAAACAACGTCAAGAATGACGATATGAG
>ERZ1027239.228-NODE-228-length-22142-cov-14.321139_pt1 | contig 22142 bp, 11 predicted proteins | sample MGYA00519476_ERZ1027239 | MGnify/ENA primary metagenome ERZ1027239 (study PRJEB26926, sample SAMN06164636) | human gut metagenome | biome: ENVO:00009003; feature: ENVO:2100002; material: ENVO:00002003 | host: Homo sapiens | place: USA | collected 2012 ... | reverse complement strand
ATTTAGCGAGCAATGAGATGGCGAAACCACCACCACGTGCTTCATTAATCTTCAAGACATCACCCTTCTTCACAGTCTTGTGGATGATCTGGTAAGATTTAGGATTTTTCTCGTAATCTGCATTCTTGCCGTCCTGATAGATGGCGCAAGCATACTTCTTGCCCTTATCCAGAAAGTCGAGCTTTACTACGGATGTACGGGCAGCATCAGTCTTGCCACCAACAAACCAGTTGTCTGTGCCCTTAGCCTTGCGGGCTACGGTGATATACTTAGCTGGCTCTGCTTCCAGGTACTTGGAGTCGTCCCAGTCGCAAGCTACGTCACGGATGAACTGGAAGGCATCGTCGTACTTCTCATAATGCTCTGGAAGATCGGCTGCCATCTGCAGCGGACTGTACATCACGAGATAAAGAGAAAGCTGACCACAGAGTGTGGTATGAACATAGCTCTTGTTGTTGCTCCACTCAGAAAGCTTGGTCTCGAAGATACCAGGAGTGTAATCCATCGGACCACCCTGCAGACGGGTGAATGGCAACATCACGGTGTGATAAGGCTTGCTACCGCCAAATGCCTCGTACTCTGTACCACGGGCACTCTCGTTACCCACCAGGTTAGGCCAGGTGCGGCAGATACCAGTAGGACGGGTTGCCTCGTGGGCATTTACCATGATATGATGCTTGGCTGCTGTCTCGATGACACGCTGGTAGTGATTGTTCATCAACTGACTGTAGTGATACTCACCTCTTGGGATGATATCACCCACATAACCGGTCTTCACGGCATCATAGCCATATTTATTCATCAGGTTGAAGGCATCCTCCAGATGGCGCTCGTAGTTGAGAGCAGCAGAAGAGGTCTCATGGTGCATCATCAGCTTCACGCCCTTGGAATGAGCATAGTCGTTGAGCATCTTGATATCGAAGTCAGGATATGGAGTTACGAAATCGAAGACATCGAGCTTCTGATGGCCGAACCAGTCTTCCCAACCTTCGTTCCAGCCTTCTACCAGCACCTCCTGCAAACCGTTCTTGGCTGCAAAGTCGATATAGCGCTTTACTTCCTCGTTGGTTGCACCATGAGTGCCATTAGGCTTGCACTTGCTGTAATCGGTTACACCGAGGCGAACAGATGGCAAGTCGTTGGTATAGCTCCAGGTCTTGGTGCCAACAATCATATTCCACCATACACCGCAGTACTTGGTAGGATGAATCCAGGAAGTATCCTCGATCTTGCAAGGCTCATTGAGATTCAACGTCAACTTGCATGAAAGCATATCACGGGCATCATCGCTTACCATCACGGTACGCCAAGGTGTATTGAATGGAGTCTGGATGAATCCCTTTCTGCCCACGGCATCAGGAGTAAGCCAAGACTCGAAGGTCAATGTCTTCTCGTCGAGGTTGAGGTGCATGGTTGGATAATCCAGGCAGGCAGCCTCGTGGATATTGATATAGAGACCATCCTTGGTCTTCATCTGGAGAGAGGTCTGAACGCCGGTATCCGAGAAGACGGTGGTAGATGAATTGCTCTTGTAAGATTCGCGGTTCTTGGCGATGATTGGACGGATGCCGGTCAATGGAGTAATGTTGTAGTCATACTCCTGGGTATCGTAATCACCAGGAATCCAATAGGCAGTATGATTGCCTGCCATGGCAAACTGTGTATGTTCCTCCTGAATCACGAAATAGTTAAGGCTTTCCTGCTGAGGGAACTCATAGCGCAAACCCATACCATAATCATATACGCGAAAACGGATAGTGATGTTACGCTTGGAAGATGCCTGATTCAGGTTTACCTCCATCTCGTTATAGTTGTTGCGGATGGTAGCAGTCTCACCCCATACAGGCTTCCAGGTCTCATCGAAGGTCGATGTCTTGCTACCGGTCTCTGTGAAACCATCCATCAGGCTGGTTTCTTCCATACCCTTAGAGGCATGCTTATCCTTAGCCAGCTCCAATCCGAGATGAGATGGCTTGCACACAGTCTTTCCCTTATAGCTCATCTCGTAGGTAGGCTGTCCCTTTTCGGATAAAGAGAAAGTTACCGAGACGTTGCCGTTAGGCGACTTGACGGTCTGGGCTGCTGCCAACATCGGGAGCAAGAGACCCATCACTAATAAATTCAGTTTCTTCATTCTGTTTACCTATTGTTTATTCTTTTGTTTATTCTTTAGACTTTAGGATATAGCAGCACCGGCAATCAGGAGAACAGCTTCCGTTGCACGCACTTGCATTATTGCTTGCAAAGATACGAAAAACAAAAATACCCTCCTAAAAATAGAAGGGTATTTTGATGTATAACAATGTGCAAACGGTTGCACACCTTTATTCCTTGTTTGAAGAGTCACCCGCTTAATTGCGTCCGCCCTGTGCCACAAGCTCTGTAATGTTAGCCATAAACTCCTTGTTGGCAGCCAACTCCTCCAGACTGAGGTGCATGCGATAGCGCCAGTAGTGCTTTGGATTGGCAGGAATGTTGATGCGCTCGGCTTCAGCATCCGGCAGACGGAGCTTTTCATCGATGGCGAGCCAATCCTGTACGCTCAATACGCAGAGCATGGATGGAGAGGTCAAGTGGCGGGCGATGATGTCTCTTGCCAACCAACCTGGGAGCGGATGAGGAGCTGGTCCCTCACGATAGAGCATCGTGTTGTAATACTCCTGGGTGCGGGAGGTGTTCTCGTCCCACCACATACGCAAGGTTGGCATATCATGGCTGGAGATGGTGCAGACTGAGCGGTATGGATTACGGCTCAGATGACCGAACTTAACCGTTGGATCCTTTGGCATGCTCTGGAGTTCCAAGCTCAGAATCTTCAACTCGTTCATCACCCATGGCACGCAATCAGGCACCATACCCAGGTCTTCGGCACAAACCAGCATACGGGTAGCCTGAACCAGCTTAGGCAACTTCTTCATCGCCTCGCCATACCAGAACTGGTTGTTGCGGCGGTAGAAGTAGTCGTTGTAAAGGCGGTTGAACGCAGCCTTGTCGTTATCATAGAGCGACTCGTAGATGAAGTCGAGCTGTGCAGAGATACGTGGGTGGAAGAGATCAGGATCCTTACGGTCACGCACAAAGAGCACATCGCTGATCAGGGCATACAAGCCGTCACGCAACCAGATTTCCTTCTCATCAGTTACATCCTGGAAGAGAGCCTCTACCTTGCGCTGGGTATCTACCTCAGGCTTCATCTGATAGCGCTCCTCATCCAGACGGTCGAGATATTTCTCCTTCACTTCGTCGGCACGCTCATGGAACATACGGTCCAATACCCAGTCGGTAATGAACGGACGTGTGAAGCGGTCCTCCTGGAAGTTCAAGCCGTAACTCTGAATTTCACCACGGGTCATGGCGAGAGCTGGCGCAAACTGTCCGAGCAAGCCATGCACGCTATGCACAGGGATTTCCCAAATTCGGAAGAAGCCGAGCACGTGGTCGATGCGGTAAGCATCAAAGAACTTCGACATATTCTGGAAGCGGCGGGTCCACCAGAGGCAGCCGTCCTTCAGCATCTCATCCCAGTTGTAGGTAGGAAATCCCCAGTTCTGTCCATTGACAGAGAAATCATCAGGTGGAGCACCCGCCTGACCATTCAGGTTGAAGTACTTAGGCTCCATCCACACATCACAACTATGGCGATGCACACCGATAGGAATATCACCCTTCAGGATGACACCCTTAGCCTTGGCATGCTCGTGTGCCTCCTGCATCTGCTTGTTCAGAATGAACTGCACGAAGTAGAAGAACTCCACGTTCTGGTATGCCTCGGTTTCTGGGTTGGTCAAATCCTTGCGCTCAGCCTCATCCCAGACATTATGGTCTGGCCACTGAGAGAAGTCGGCAGTGCCATTCTTGTCGCGCAGGTAAGAATACTGTGCGTAAGGCACGAGCCACTGTTGTGTTTCCTGAAAGAAAGCCTTGAAATCGGCTCCCGACATCATCTCTTTACCTTCCTGTGCAAATATCTGTTGCAGATAATCCTGCTTGAAATCATTCACCTTCTCATAATCAATCTGATGCAAGGCATTGAGCTCCTGGCGGGTCTTCTCTGCCTTCTCGCAAGCCTTCTTGTCCTTCAATGCAGGTAAGGCATTCAGATCGGCATACATCGGATGGATAGCAAAGACGCTGATGCAGCTATATGGATAGCTGTCCGTCCAGGTATGGGTGATGGTGGTATCATTGATTGGCAGAAGCTGAAGAACCTTCTGACCGGTAGATGCCACGAGATCAATCATCGTCTTGAGATCGCCGAAATCGCCCACACCGGCACTCTTCTCGCTGCGCAGAGAGAATACCGGCACCTGTGTTCCGGCAAGCTTGCGGTTCCAGTGAGCAAAGAAAGCCTGGTCAAGCTCATAGGAAATCATGTCACCCGTCTTCATTTCCGGCAGGACGATACTTCTGTTCATGCCTGTCTCCCAGAGGAGTCTGTCTTCTTTGTGATTGATGGCAACAAACTTCAGTTCCAGATGATTGGTCTGCAAGGCACTGGCATCAATATCCACAACCCACTCACAGAAAGAATGCTGCACCATAGGAATCACCTTCTGAGAGTTCCAGGCTCCCAGAATATTGTCAGATCCTATCACACCCAGGCTTTCGCCATCACGAAGCTGAGGAGCACGAACAATGAAACGCACTACCTTGCTGTAATTCTGAGGCTCCATCTGGGCTACAGCCTGATGGTTGATGCAATCAGTAAAGGCACTGCTATAGAAATAAGCATCCTCTGGAATCACTTTCCAATGGTCATAGAGGGTAACGTCCTCACATCGGGTGGATGTCATATCCAAGCGATGCTTCAAGAGTAACCATTCTGTTTTACAAACTATGCCATCACGCTCTACACTATAATAATAGGTATATTCAGTATCTGGTTGTTCTACACTCCAATCGAGCGACCACTTCTCTCCATTGAGTGTCGTCATCGGGAGCTTCTGTATTGCGTTCTCCCTTTGGATGTTCAGGACAATCTGCTCACCGAACACCGTTTTGTATTCAAGATTAAAATGTAACGTCATAAGTCTTCACCTAGAAGTTAGTTAATATTTTATTTTCGTTGCGAAATTAGCAAAAAAAAGTAGAACCTTGCATTTCTTTCAAGATAAATACGAAAAAAGCGAATGCAATCGGTTGCACGTGTTTCTTTGCTACACTTATTTTTTTACTTTGATAATTCCAACAGACAATGCTCCGGCGATAAGCAACACGCCAGCCACAATCATCATATCGCTCTGATGAGAACCGATCAGGCTCAGGATGGTACCACCGCAGATGGCAGCCACAATCTGAGGAATACAGATGGTTCCGTTGAACAAGCCCAGGTAGGCACCCATGTGTCCATAACCCTGCAGAGCATTGGTTACGAAAGTGAAAGGCATCGCCAACATGGCAGCCCAGCCGGCACCAATCATCAGGAATGGAATAAACTGCAAATACTGATCGTGCAGGAATGGGATGAGAGCGAAGCCCACACCACCTATAATCAAGCTCACACTATAAGCCATCTTGGTATTCTTGAACTGAGGAAGAACCACTGCCCAGAGTACACTACCTACTGCCTGAACGGCAAAGAGGATGCCCACCCAGTTGCCTGCCGCCTGGAACTCTGCCGACTTAGGATCGGTGGTATTCCATACAGTCTCAGCGATGGCACCTGTAGAATAGTTCCAGAGATAAAGGAAAGCAGCCCAACAGAAGAACTGAACCAATCCCACCTTCCAGAAAGTAGAAGGTGCGTTTTTCAAGAGGGTAATCCAGTCTGCCTTGCCCTCTTCTTCCTTTTCTACCTCGCCTGCTACACCATTATAGGCAGCATACTGCTGAGGATTCCACTCCTTCACCTTCATCGTGGTATAGATGACACAGAGGATGAGGATGGCAGCGCCCACGTAGAACGACCAGATCACAGAATCAGGCACCACGCCCTCTTCGGCTACATTCTTGATACCCAGGAAAGTAAAGAGGAATGGAAAGATATATCCGGCTACAGAACCGGCATTGCAGAGGAAACTCTGGATAGAATAAGCCTTTGCCTTCTGCTTCTCGTTCACCATATCGCCTACCAGCATCTTGAAAGGCTGCATCGCCATATTGATGCTCGTATCGAGGAACATCAGGGCAATCAAGCCGAAGAGCATCGCACCGCTTACCGTCAGACCGAGAGAACCGGAATTCGGCAGCAGGCACATCACGAGTACGGCTATCGTGGCTCCCACAAAGAGATAAGGGATGCGGCGACCAAAACGGCACCAGGTCTTGTCACTCAATGTGCCGACAATAGGCTGTACAAGGATTCCCATCAATGGAGGGAGAATCCAGAAATAACTCAAGTTGTGTGGATCAGCACCCAACGTTGCAAAGATTCGGGAGATGTTGGCGCTCTGAAGAGCGTAGGCAATCTGTACTCCGAAAAATCCGAAGCTCAGGTTCCAGAGCTTCCAGAAACTTAAATCAGGTTTTTGTGTCATATTGTTGTTATTTAAATATTTCAATTTTATCTTGTTGTTCCTCGAACCACCAGACGAGTTCTTACCACTCGTTTCTCAACGTCATGCGTAGGGCTGGATCCTTCCACCAGTCCGATGAGAATATTGGCAGCCTCTTCGCCTACTGCCACTCCACGCTGTTCTACCGTAGTGAGCATCGGATCGCAAGCCTTGGCTCTGTCGCCATTGGTAAAGCCGCAGATACTGATGTCATTCGGCACATCGAAGCCCATTCGCTTGGCAGTATAGAGAATGCCTATCGCCGTATCATCATTGATGGCGAAGAAAGCATCCGGATGATTTTCCTCCCTCAATATCTCTGGTGTAACCACCTCTGCCTGGGCACGGTTGTCACAGATTCTCACCCAGTCGGGGTTCTCCGTCAATCCGTGCTTCACCAGTGCATCATGATAACCGTTATAACGGTTCTTGGAGATTTCCAGATTCATCGGCGAACCGTAGAAGGCTATCTTCTTGCAGCCCGTATCCACCAGATGGGTAACGGCGGTAAAGGCGCCCATATAGTCATCTACTACCACTCGGGAGCAGTTCACGCCCGTACAGATTCTATCGTAGAAGACGAGAGGCACGCCATTGTTCATCAACTTCTCGAAATGTGCGTACTGCTTGGTATCCTTCGCCTGTGATACGATGATACCGCATACCTTATTCTTATAGAAGTCCTCGCAGATGGACACTTCCTTGTCGTATCTTTCGTTACTCTGTGCCACCATCACACGATATCCGCGGGCTCTCGCCTCCTCCTCTATGCCCGAAAGGACGGACATAAAATAATAATGTACGAACTCCGGCACAATGACTCCGATGACCTTCATCGGCTGTACCTTGCTATGGCGCAAAGCCTCACCAAGCATGTTTGGAAAGAAATTATGTTCACGTGCAAAAGTCTGAATACGCTCCTTCTGGGCAGCACTGATTCTAGGACTGTCCTTCAATGCCCGGCTCACTGTAGCAACACTGACTCCCAGTTCGCGAGCTATATCTTTCATTGTTATGTTGTTATTTTCGTTCATGTTATCTTAAATCACGCTGCAAAATTAGGCAAATATCCGTTATTTTGTACCTTTTTTGTTGACCTAAATCAAGCAAAAGGAATGCAAACGTTTGCGCATAAGAAATAACGGAATTAACTGAAAAATAGTACATCGTATCGAAAAAGACTTTAATTTTGCACCCAGAAGAATAAACAATTAGACAACTCGACCTCTTTTATAACAGGTATAAACAGGCCAGAGACTAAAAGCAGAATATTCATTTTAAGAATAACAATAGTATAAACATAAACTTAAAAATCAAGCAAAATGATGAAGCAGGTAAAATTTAAATTGCCTCTCAGAGCATTGACCCTCGCAGGTGGTCTGCTTCTGACGGTGAGTTCCTTTGCGCAGACTAATGCGATTAAGGGACATGTGAAGGATGCTTCCGGTGAGCCTGTCATGGGTGCTACCATTACAGTGAACGGTAAGGCAGTAGGTATTACCGACATGGATGGTAACTTCTCTGTTGACGCAGCTCCAGGTACCAATCTTACTTTCACCTATCTGGGAATGACTCCACAGACCGTGAAGGCTTCTAAAGAAATGAGCATTACCTTGCAGGATGACTCAAAGTCTTTGAACGAAGTCGTTGTCATCGGTTATGGTGCTGTTAAGAAGTCAGACTTAACCGGTTCTGTTACAGCTATCAAGCCAGACTCTAAGAACAAGGGTGTGGTTGTCAACGCACAGGATATGCTTACTGGTAAGGTTGCCGGTGTAAACATTACCAGCAACGACGGTACTCCTGGTGGTGGTGCCAAGATCCGTGTTCGTGGTGGTTCTTCCTTGAACGCTTCTAACGACCCATTGATCGTTATCGATGGTCTGGCAATGGACAACGATGGTGTTAAGGGTCTTTCTAACCTCCTTTCTGTAATTAACCCACAGGATATTGAGTCTTTCAGTGTCTTGAAGGATGCTTCTGCAACTGCTATCTACGGTTCCCGTGGTTCTAACGGTGTCATCATCATTACAACCAAGAAGGGTCGCAAGGGTCAGAAGCCTACCGTTTCTTACTCTGGTAGCGTAACCATCAGCGAGAAGAAGAACACGGTTGATGTTCTTAGCGCTGACGAGTTCCGTGCAAACGTTGAAAGACTGTATGGCAAAGACAGTGAGGCTTATAGCGCACTGGGTACAGCCAACACCAACTGGCAGGACTTGATTTACCGTACAGCTATCAGCCACGACCACAACATTACGGTTTCTGGTGCAGCTAAGTCTCTCCCATACCGTGTTTCTGTAGGTTATACAGACCAGCAGGGTATCGTGAAGACATCTGACTTCAAGCGTGCAACAGCATCTTTGAACTTGAACCCATCATTCTTCCAGGATCACTTGACATTGAACCTGAATGCCAAGGGTATGTATGCTAGAACCTTATATACTGATGGTTCTGTAGTTTCATCAGCTGTAAGAATGGACCCAACCCAGGATCCATACAAGTTTACATCTGAATATCACAAGAATCAGTTGGGCAGCAACATGGACCAGACTCTCAAGAACTATGGTGGCTATTTCCAGTGGTCAAAGAAAGCAGAGTATGGTGACAATACATGGCCTTACACTTATGACAGCACCACACAGATGCCTAACCCTCTGTCTTTGCTGGATCAGAGCAGTCAGATTGCTCACAGCCGTTCGTTCATCGGTAGTGCAGACATCGACTATAAGGTACACGGTTTCGAGGACTTGAGATTGCATGCTACCTTGGGTGCAGATATCTCTAAAGGTCGCCAGAGCCAGTCATTTGCTCCATCATGTACTAACGCATTGTACTATGGTAGCTATGGTGGTGAGGAAATTCTGAAGCGCAACCTCTCTTTGAGTGCTTACGCTCAGTACTACAAGGATTTCAACAAGATTCATCACTTCGACATCATGGCTGGTTATGAGTGGCAGCACTTCTGGCGCAGCAAGAACAATGACTATGTAGGTTATTATCCTGAAACAAATAACGATGCAAGTCTTGCTGGCACAGAGCGTCCTCATACTCCATATAGCGAGAAGAGCGAAAGCTACCTGGTATCTTTCTTCGGACGTGCCAACTACACATTGCTCGACCGTTACTTCCTGACAGCAACCGTTCGTGATGATGGTTCTTCACGTTTCAAGGAGCACTGGGCATGGTTCCCATCATTCGCTTTTGCATGGAAGGCTAACGAAGAAGCATTCCTGAAGAACGCTGACTGGTTGTCTGACTTGAAGCTCCGTCTGGGTTATGGTAAGACTGGTCAGCAGGCTGGTTCTATCGGCGACTATGAGTGGATTCCTTCTTATGCTATCAGCACTGGTACAAACGGTTTCTATCCTGTTACTGGTACAGGTGAGCTCTACAGACCAAACAACTACCGTCCTGACTTGAAGTGGGAAACAACCTCTACCTACAACGTAGGTTTGGACTGGGGTATCATGGATCAGAGATTGACTGGTAGCGTAGATTGGTACTACAGAAAGACTACCGACTTGTTGAACTATGCTCCACTTTCTTCTATGGCAGGTTACAAGAACCAGGCATGGCAGAACATCGGTTCCCTGAAGAATACCGGTGTTGAAGCAGCTATTACCTGGCGTGCTATCCAGACCAAGGACTGGTTCTGGACCATGACATACAACTTCACTTACAACAAGAACGAGATTACCGACTTGAATGGTGTATCTGAGAATGGTGCTCCTGTTGTTAATACAAACATCAAGGTAGGTGATGGTTCTGGTGCTTATCTGCAGGCTAACCAGGTGGGTTATGCTATGAACTCATACTATGTTTACCAGCAGGTTTACGACAAGAACGGCAAGCCAATTGAGAACTGCGTAGTTGACCGTAACGGTGACGGTAAGATCAATGAAAGCGATAAGTATCTCTACAAGAGCCCAGCTGCTCCTGTAACCATGGGCTTCTCTTCTCGTCTGGAATACAAGAACTGGGACTTCGGTTTCTCTTTGCGTGCAAGCCTCGGCAACTATGTATATAACAATGTTGAGCAGGGCATGAGTAACATGAATACAGGTGAGTGGTTCTCTAACTCTTTGAAGTACTTCTCTAACCGTTTGAAGAGTACAGTTGAGAGAAACTGGCAGACCTACGAAATCACTTCTAAGTTGTCTGACTACTATGTGAAGAACGCTTCATTCCTGAAGTGCGACAACATCACATTGGGTTACAGCTTCAACAACCTGTTTAAGTCAAGCGGCTGGCATGGACTTTCAGGTCGTGCATACGCTACTGCATCAAATGTATTCACAATTACAAATTATGATGGCTTGGATCCAGAAGTAGGCGATGGTAATGACAACAACCTCTACCCACGTCCATTCTCTGTTGTAGTTGGTCTTAGCTTGAATTTCTAATAAGAAAGGATTTTCATTATGAAAAAATATATTAAGAATATTGTTCCTGTAGCAGCACTCCTGCTTTCGATGGGAACAACCTCATGTGTCAATGATTTGGACGTTACTCCGATTAACCCAAACATTCAGACAGACCTTAACATCGATGGCCTTTTCAACAAGTGCTACGCTAACTTTGCCATGGCAGGTAATGGTGGTGCTAATGGTGACTGCGACATTGATGGTATTGACGGTGGTACATCCGGTTTTGTACGCCAGACGTTCAACGCAAACGAATTACCAACCGATGAGGCTATCTGCGGTTGGGGTGATGATGGTATAGCCGGCTTCTGCTATAATAGCTACAATGCCACAAACCCAATGTTGACCGGTTTGTACGCCCGTATTACAACAGGTATTGCTTATTGCAACCAGTATCTTGCTGAAGCAGGAGATCAGGATGCAACCAAGCTTGCAGAGATCCGCTTCCTGAGAGCATACGAATATTTTAGCTTGATGGACGGATGGGGCAACATCCCATTTACACTTCAGCCATTGACCAAGCCTGAAAGATATACCAGAGCACAGACTTACGAATGGCTCGAGAAGGAACTTCTTGAAATCGAGCCAAGCCTTTCTGAGGCAAAGGCTAAGAAGTCATCAGATGCCGGTTACGGCCGTGTAGATAAGGCTGCATGCTGGTTGCTTCTCTCTCGTCTCTACCTCAATGCAGAAGTATATACAGGCACAGCTCAGTGGGAGAAAGCAAAGGAATACGCCAAGAAGGTGATGGATTCATCTTATAAGCTGAACACCACAAGCGTAAACGGTTGGAGTGCTTACCAGATGCTCTTCATGGGCGATAACGGTGAGACAGATGCTGCTTACGAGGGTATCTTCCCTCTCTTGCAGGATGGTTTGAAGACCACAAGCTGGGGTACTACACTCTTCCTGTTGGCTTCTACCTACGATCAAGATATGCACGCAAATCCAAACAACCCTAAAGCTACCAATGGTACTGACCAGGCTTGGGGTGGTAACCGCGCTCGTCCTGACTTGGTGAAGAAGTTCTTCCCTAAAGGTAACGTTCCAAATCTTGAAAGCTACGCTACAGCAGAAGCAGCTGGTGACGACCGTGCTCTCTTCTGCGGTGTAAACCGTACATTGGATAATGATGACGTTTCTACTTTCAAGAGCGGTTTCGCTGTTGCTAAGTTTACCAACTTCAAGACAGACGGTAGCGCAGGTCATGATGCTACATTCCCAGATGCAGACTTCTTCCTGATGCGTGCAGCAGAGGCTTACCTGAACTTTGCAGAGGCTGATGCCCGCCTCAATGGTGGAGAGACTACAGAGGAAGGTACCGCAGCTATCAATGCTATCCGCAAGCGTGCACATGCCTCTACTCGTGAAGACAAGGGCTATTCTCTGAGCGATATCTGCGATGAATGGAGCCGTGAGTTCTACTTCGAGGGTCGCCGTCGTATGGATCTGATCCGTTTCAACCGTTATGGTGGCAATGTCAACTACAACTGGCAGTGGAAGGGCGGCACCAAGGAAGGCCGCAACTTCTCTGAAAATTTGAACATCTTTGCTATCCCAACCAATGAGTTGACATCTAACAAGAATCTGACTCAGAATCCTGGATATTAATTTGCAAACATAAAAAGGAATTCATTATGAAAAATATAATTAAATCAGCTCTACTCGTTGTCATGAGTTTAACTCTCATGACAGCTTGTAGCGACGACAATGACTCTAATCCGTCTATTCAGACACCAACAGAGTTCAAATTGAATACTCCAGCATTGGTGAATACACCAATCGATCTGGCGAATTCGTCTAAGATTATGTTGACCTGCTCACAGCCAAACTATGGCTATACAGCTAGCGTTCAATATACAGTACAGGTTGCAACAGATGAAAATATGACTGATGCTGTTGAGCTTTCAGAAACCAGCTCAAGTGCCAAGGTTGCAATTGATGCAGCTTCATTGGCAAGTGCCTTGACTAACATCTATGTAGAAAAAGGCAAGACTGAGGCTGATTTCCCTATGGACGTAAAGGCTTACTTCCGCTTGAAGGCAAATATTGTGACCAGCAATGGTAATGTTGTAGAGGGAACAGAGATTCTTTCTAATGTAGTTTCACTCAACAATATTCACCTCTTGTTCTCATTGCCACCAGTCAACTTGCCTAGCCATGTATATACTGTAGGCAACTTCTGTGATTGGAAATGGGACAATTGCTTCGATATGGTTCAGGTTTATGGTACAGAGGATACATTCTGGCATCTTGTCTATATCGACGATAGCGGTATCAAGTTCAATTCTGCAGCAGAATGGAACGGCAGCGAAGTTGGTTATGCTGGCATCACTGTTTCCGGCGACTGCAAGGACGACATCATTGACAATGGAGGCAATATCGCTTCCAAGAACCCTGGCTGGTATCTGGTAATCGTAACAACATCTGTTGTAAACCGTGAAATCCACTATGACGTTCAGTTCAACAAGCCAACAATCTGGCTCATTGGTCCTGCAGCTGGTAGCGACGATTTCGCAGAGGAAGCTGAAGGCTGGTCATTCACCGTACCTACAACCAAGGACGGAGAATTCGTATCTCCTGCATTCGTAGGTTCAGTTCCTGCTGGTACTGATAAGGGTGTACGTATGTACGTTAAGATTCCTGGACACGACTGGTGGCATTCTGAGTTCGTCACATTAGACGGTAAGATCAAGTACCGTGCAACAGGCGGCGACCAGGATAGAGCTACAGGTAATGTAGGTCAGCAGGTTCACCTCAACATCGCTAAGGGAACTGGTGAAATCAAGTAAATAACGATTTAAAATCGAAGTAAAATGAAAAAGTTATCATTATATATCTCTATCGCACTTGCAGGCCTCTTTATGGGGTCCTGCAGCGAAGATTTCAAAGACTGGGCAGATCCTCAGACTAACCCACAGGAAGATGCCATCACAATTCCTGGCTTTACTGCAACAGCAGCTCAGGCCATCGACTTTGCCAGTGTGACTACAGATAGTGTCAACACCTTCTCTTTGAGCAGCGCTGCTCTTCCTGAAGGTTTTACTTTGGCAAATGCCCGCTTGGAGCTTACTCCTCAGGGTGTAGAGAATGCAACCAAGACAACTGTCAATACTGACCTTAATGGTAAGGGTGCAGTAGCAGACCTCGCACCTGTTGTAGAATCAGCTTACGGCAAGCGTCCTACAGCCCGCACTTTTGATGCTCAGGTTTATGTAAACGCAGTCAAAGATGGTCAGGCTGTTCTTATCGATGCTGGTAAGATAAACCTTGTAATGACTCCAAAGGCTCCATTCATTGACACTAACTACTATCTGGTTGGACAAATGACAGATTGGAGTTTGGACACCAAATTCAAATTCACCCACTCAGACGCAGACGTTTATGAGGATCCAGTATTTACCATTATGTTTACTACAACAGACGATAACCAATACTGGAAGATTATTCCTCAGGGTAATGTAGATGCAGGTAATATTTGGGCAGTAGAAAACAATCCTAAGGGTGTTGTTGGTGTAGAAAAAGATGGTGACGACGCAATGAGCGGTACACTTCTCACTACCACTTCAAAAGGCGAAAAGGCTAACGCAGGTAAGATTGCAAAGGCTGGTATCTATCAGATGACAATCAATATGATGGACTACACTTATTCCATCAAACAAATCGCACCAGAATACTATCTTGTAGGTGCTTTGCAAAGCTGGAGCGACCAAAACATGTCTTGCTTGATGACTGCTGAAACTGCTATGGTTCAGAACTTTACTACGAAGTGGACAGGTGATGCTAACATGAAGATTTGGCTCGGCAGTGACTTTGGCAAATGGGATAATGCCTTTGGTTCTGCTTCTGGTGATGGCGTAAATACAGCTGAGGGTAAGTTGAAGGCCGGTGGTGGTGCTATCGTTTGCCCAGAGAAGGGTGCTTACTATACATTCACAGCCGACTTCTCTACCATGACTTATAAATGGACAAAACTTGCCAACCAGAATCCTACAGAGTTTAAGCATGTTAGCCTGATAGGTGTAGGTGGCAAGTGGAATGAAGGTGATGACATCGACTTGGAGCAAGTGGCTCCTCACAATTGGTATCTTGCCAAGCAAGAGATTCCGGCTGGTGGCTTGAAGATCCGTGCTGATCACAAGTGGCGCGATGATGGAAACTGGGGTTTTGCTGAAGGTCAAAAATATGAGAGTAAGGGAACTCTTATCACTTCTGGTGGCAGCAGCAACATTTCTGTTCCTGCAGGTACATATAATATCTACTTTAATGATATCACAGGTGCTTATGCCTTCGTTGAAGTGAAATAACATTTTGTACAAATAGTACACACATATATGTTGTGTGTGTTCATAATTAAAAGGCGGCTCTCGCATTCCGAGAGCTGCCTTTTTTCGTTTCAACCGTACAGTTAGAAATATTTAAGGTGAATCATAAATCTCCTTTCACGAAATGTGGATTGCATTGAAAATAAGAGAGTTAAGTGTGAAAGGAAAAATCTCTTTAATTTGAGATGGTAATTGATGGCTAAACTTAAATATGGCGGTGTGCCTTGCTCCAATAGGGAATAGTGGGTGCTTTGATAATGAATAGTGGGTGCTTTGATAATGAATAGTGGGTGTCTTTGTTATGAATGCTGGGATAAAGGATAGTAACCGGAAGGATGAGGGATAGATATTGGCAGGAGAAAAGGGGTGAGTTATCGGCTGGACGACTAAGTTCGTCTATATGGATGACTCGGGTCATCTATATGGCTCACTCCCGTCATCTATATGGATGACCCGGGTCATCCGATACAAAGAAGCCTTTTCTATTCCTTTTGTGATAGTTGCTTTCTCCCTTAGACTAAGTTGCTTTCTCCTTATATGAATAGTCCTTTCTGCTGATTATTATTGTTGTTTCAGAGAATTCTCCTTTCACACTTAAGCAACTGATTATAAGCATATTCTGATGATTGTGAAAGGAGAATGAAATTTTAATTGTTATTTTTGAGAAGCTATTTCTGAAGGTAACTTTATGTTGAAACCCTCATTTTCATTATTATCATCCCCACATTTTTCCCAAAAACCTTGGAAGTTACGAGGAAAAGTCGTATCTTTGCAGAAGAAAAGCTGCACTCGGCAAATTGAAAGCAAGCTTTCTTTGCGCTCGTTTGCATTTTCTTTGCAGATTGAAGCTAACAATCTTCTATATGAAACAAGAAATTGAACAAAAAGAATTAGGCATGGGAAACTTCCAAGGTTATCCATCTTTGTTGAGACAAATCAAGCATCGTGTTTCTTTTGCCCAACAGAAAGCCATGTACGCAGCAAACGAGGAGTTGCTCCGTATGAATTGGGACATCGGTGAAATGCTTACCAAAAGCCAAGAGACTGATGGTTGGGGCAAGAAGACTCTACAGCGCCTAGCTGTAGATCTTAAGAATGAGTATCCTGAAAGGAAAGGATTCTCCGTAAGAAACATGCAGTGCATGATGCAGTTTTACAATGAGTACAACAAGGAGTTGACCATGGTTAAAGTTGGATATTTTTCAATTGCGCAACCAGCGGTTGCGCAATTGAAAAATAATGTAAACACATTACCCATCAAGCACTTAAATTGGACTCATAACATAATTTTACTCCAACGAGTTAAAGACCTCAAAGCTCGCTATTGGTATATGGTACAATGCATTACAGGGCATTGGAGCAAAGACTATCTTGCTGAGGCCATCAAGCTCGATTATTATGGCAAGCATGGCACTCTCGCCAATAACTTCGACACAACGCTCCCTGCTACTGAAGAGCCAAAATTTGTAAATGTTTGGTAACATGAAGCCTCTAAATATAGATAAAGTCAACATCGTGATTTATCCAAACAAATCATCCATCGTCAGTTGACCCTGCTGATGGCTATGGTGTCATGTACCGAGGATTATACCGACTGGGCTAACCCACAGATAAATCCTGAGGAGGAAGCTGTAGCTTTCGGAAATGGTAGCGTAACTCCTGTTGATGTCATCAACTTGGCTAATGTGACAGAAGATAAGGTTCAAGTGGCGAGCATTGTTGCTCCCACTTCCTCCAACGCAGCTTACACTCCAACCATCAAGATCAATCTGGGCGATAAGACCTTTGATATTGATAATGAGGGCAAGATGGCAACTGCCGACTTGGCAACATACATCTCTGACAAGTATGGTAAGCGCCCAGTAGAGCGTGACATCAATGCTACTCTTGACGCATGGGTAAGCAACGGTTCTACAACTGTGAAACTGGCTACATCAGAAGCCTTTCAAGTGAAGGCCATCCCTGTGGCTCCCGTTATCGATGAGGGTTACTACCTCGTAGGCGATATGTTTAATGTAGAAGGCGTTGGTGATGCCAAAGTTGACGGTTGGAATACTGTAAGTGCTAAGCAGGCATTCAAGCACAGCGACAAGGATGTATATGACGATCCTATTTTCACTATCACTTTCGAAACAACCAAGGCAGACCAGTATTGGAAGATTATTCCTAAGAAGAACATTGATACTGATAACTTCTGGGCTGATGGCGTAGTAGGACCTAAGATTGACGGCAACGACAGCATGGAAGGTCTGTTGGTTAACGTTGATCCTAAGGCTGGTAAGATAGCAGAACCAGGCAAGTACAAGCTCACTCTCAACATGATGGATTATTCTTATACCATTGAGCCAGTGAACTACGATCCGTTCATCTACTTCATCGGCAGTACAGACGCTTGGGGATCTTCAGACCAGAAGCTTGCCCTTGTAGACGATGAGAAGGGTACATATACTGGTTACATCTATTTAGCCGATCCTAACAATGCCGGCTTTGAGTTTAAGTTCCAGCGCGAAGCAGGAAGCTGGGATAACGCTATCGGTGCAAGCAACTTCGTAACATTCAAGGAGGCTGCTAAGGACCCAGAACACGAAAACAACCTCGGTGTAAAAGCAGGAGAAGGCGTTTACTACATGGATGTAAATCTTTCAGAAGGCACGATTACTGCCACAAAGGTTGAGTCCATGGGTATGGCTGGTCAATTCCAAGGTTGGGATCCGTTAGCCCCAGCTACCATGACCTGGAATGCTGAGGAGTATTGCTTCGAGGCTACTATGGCAGCAGGCGTAACAGCCGATGGTTGGAAGTTCATTGTAAATAAGGGTTGGACAATTAACCTCGGTGGAAGCATCGATAACTTGGAGCAAGATGGCGCCAACCTTACAGTTGCAGGCAACACGATCAAGTTGTATCCTACAAGAAAGACAAAAGACAATATCTTCTGTACAGTAGAATAAGCAACTTCACCATTGCAAACTTATATATTAAAGGCGGTTTCTATTCAGAGACCGCCTTTTTGTATGCCCTTCATTCTTTCCCTCATTTTCCCCAAAAAGTTTCCTCTAGGCTATGTTATTGAGTTGAATAACAGAGAGAAAGATGAACTGATCAAAAATTTTGATCGGCACTACCATTGCCATCATTGATACTTTCACTAAACTTCGCAAGTTGGCAGAAATAGGCGACCTCCGCAAACTTTCCCGTGAGGAACTTGAGTTTTATGACGAGGACATCAAGAATATGCGTGATATATATGCCACCAGAAAGTTTGATGAGAAAAGATTACCAGGCGGCTCTTGCATTCCGAGAGTTGCCTTTTCAGTGCTTTATTCCCCTCTTGCTAGCCATTTAGCAAAGAAGCGGTCGCTGACAAAGTAGCCTTTTGGTGTCTTGTTGACTAATTGCTTGTCCACTAAAGCCTTCAGGGCTGTCTTTACGCTGCTGGTGGCAGGTAGGTGGTGGGTCAAGATGAACTGTTGACTAAGTGGGGAGGAAACCATTTGCTCCTTGGCAATTGCTAACAAGAGTAACTGCTGGTTTTCGGTCAGCCATGCACAATAGTTTTGGTATGCCATGGCTTGCTCCTCTATCAACTCTTGAATCACTTCATCCACTAAGTCCTTATTGATATGCTCATCACGATGTTCGTAAATACCATGTAGGATGGCTTGTACATACCAAGTTACGCTGTCGGCTTGCGAGTAGATATAGGTGAATGTGTCTACATCCACTTCTCGTTTTTGTGACGACAAAAGACGATTGGCAAATGATAGATAATTTGACACGGCGATACATGGTAGTGACATGACAAGGGAACTTTGGAAAAATGGGCGATTCGCCGATAAGAACATCTCTTCCATCATGTGTTGTTGACTACCAGAGAATACAAAATATACGTTCGGGAGGAATTGGATGTATGAGCGTATCAATGCTTCGACACCATCCTCAGGATAATTCAATATCTGCTGAAACTCATCAATCGCCACGTAGCATCGTTTTCCAGATTGCTTCATATACTCGAAGATTCGCTTCAAGCTCTCACGTCCCTCGCTTGGTTTGATGTCCAAAGAGAAGGTTGGAATACCAGTCAACTCGTCTATGGTTAGTGTAGGTCGCCAACTACTAAAAAACTCCTGGACTTTTCGCAATGCTGCTTGTGAGACAGTATCAAGCTTTCCGATGATTTCCGAAGCCATCAGTTGCACCATTTGCTCCAAGTTCTTGGTGGCAAAAATGTCTAGGTAGAAGCATTTCACATCTGGATATTGATCTTCCAATTGATGGAAAACATGATGTATCAATCCCGTTTTACCCATACGACGAGGTGCGACAAGCGTGATATTTCGCTCGTTGTGGAGCGAAATCATCATCTTCTCGGTTTCTTTCTCACGGTCGCAGAAGTACTCTGCGCCTTTGTATCCATACATCACGAAAGGGTTGTTGATTGTTGCCATAATCTTATTGCGCTTTTTACGTTGCGCAAATTACGCAATAATTATCGAGACTACCAAATGTTTTCAAGTTTTTTAATATTAATTCCTACTTTGACATTTGGTGGTTACGATAATTTGTCGTATATTTGCAGATGAAATGTGGCATTTAATAAAATAAGATATTATGGCAGAACTGAAAGACAGATACATTCGCTTCGACTGGGCTATCAAAAGATTGCTTCGTCAGAAAGCCAATTTCGGAGTGCTGGAAGGATTCCTCACAGTATTCTTGAACGAAGAGGTGAAAATCTTGAAAGTTCTAAAATGCACTGAGAACCATAAATATTTTGATTTCCTTGATGTTGCAAACAGAATAGACTTAAAAGTTGAAAACGATAGAGGAGAAACTTTGATTGTAGACATTCATGCATTTAGAAAGTTGCATTATTTTGAAACTTCATATTTTAGATGGGACGAATCTATTTTTAAGCACATCAACCTGGAAAACAGTTATAAGGAGGTGAAGAAGGTCTATTCCATCTGTATCCTTTACTTTGATTTGGGCAAAGGTTCTGACTATATCTATGTGGGGCAGAACAGTTTCGTGGGGCTACATACGAAAGACCAGCTTATCATCAGCACCAAAGAAAAAGACAATATCGTTAGAAAATCACCTTCAGAGATTTTCCCAACCTACATTCTTGTTCGTGTCAACGAATTCAACAGTGTGGTCAAATCGCCATTGGAGGAATGGGTTAACTATCTCAAAAATGGGGTAATAGCTGCTGACACCAAGGCACCTGGGCTTCAAGAGGCTCGTGAGAAACTGAAATATTATGAGATGTCAGATACTGAGCGCCACGCATACGATGAGCATCTTAACGCTATCATGATACAAAATGACGTGCTAACAAATGCTAAACTTGAAGGTCGTGCAGAAGGTCGTGCGGAAGGTCGTGCGGAAGGCATAGTGGAGGGAGAAGTAAGAGGAGAGGTCAAGGGTAGGGCTAAAGAGAAGAAAGCTATTGCTCTCAGCTTGCTAGCTCAGAAAGTTTCTGCCGAAATCATAGCACAGGCTACAGGATTGAGTGTTGAAGAAATCAAAAAGTTATAATGACTAGGCGGCTCTCTTATCGGGAGCCGCCTTCCTAACATTTTCATTTTCTTCACAGAATGTCATTATTGCATCGTGATTTATCCAAACAAATCATCCATCGTCAGTTGAACCTGCGCAATGGAAGAATGAGCTGTTTTCCGAACGCCAAAAGTTGTTATCAGTGTTGGCAATACGCCATGTCGCACACCTGTCTCATCCACAAAATCTGCCATACGAGTACGAATGCGCGCTTAATCTCCGTCTTTCTGCCTACGATTTGCTCCATAACTGATAACATTAACTATTAATTACGTTGCAAATTTAAGGAAAATATTTGAAAAAGCAAGCGATTCTTTAGCCAAATCGAACGATTTCAACTCGATTTGGCTAAATGATAGAAGTACAACATCCACTGCATACAATGCAAACGTTTGCACTACATATTCACTTGATTTGCATCAATTAATGATACAAGCTAATTAAAATAATAGTAACTTTGTCAACGTAATAACAATACAAACCTATACGATAAAAATAGATTAACAATCAAAAGTATATTAACATGAAGAAATTATATTTCACCCTCCTCGCTGCAATGGCACTCACTCTCGGAGCTTGTTCAAGTAGCAACGACCCTGATATTCCAGAGCCAACTCCTACTCCTACCCCAACTCCTGAACCAGAGCCTGAGCCAGAACCTGGTCTCACTTCACAAGGTTGGGCAAACAACTATAGCGGTGTGATGCTGCAAGGATTTTCCTGGGATTCTTATAATGAGTCACAATGGAAGGTCTTAGAGAAGCAGGCTGATGACCTGAAAGGCTACATTGATCTTGTATGGCTTCCACAAAGTGGAAAATGTATGGAAACCACTCAGGTGATGGGCTATATGCCATATTATTATTTCAATCAGAACTCATCATTCGGATCTGAGGCTGAACTCAGAAGTCTGATTACCAAGTTTAAAGCCGCTGGTATAGGCGCAATAGCTGATGTAGTGGTCAACCATCGTAATACGGAGGGCTGGTATAAATTCCCTGCTGAAACATACAAGGGTGTGACCTATCAGATGCAACCTACAGACATCTGCAAGAATGATGATGGTGGAGAAACTGCTACACATGCTGCCACAGACGGGGTAAGCCTCAGCCAGAACAATGATGAGGGAACCGACTTTGGAGGTTGCCGTGACATCGACCACAAGAGCGAAAATGTGCAGAAGGTAATCAAAGCATATCTGAAATATCTGAAGGATGATTTAGGTTACACCGGTTTCCGCTATGATATGGTGAAAGGTTTCGATGGTAGCCATGTTGCCGACTATAATGATGCCACAGGTGTAGAATACTCTGTAGGTGAATACTGGGATGGTA
>ERZ1027239.225-NODE-225-length-22289-cov-10.722857_pt1 | contig 22289 bp, 19 predicted proteins | sample MGYA00519476_ERZ1027239 | MGnify/ENA primary metagenome ERZ1027239 (study PRJEB26926, sample SAMN06164636) | human gut metagenome | biome: ENVO:00009003; feature: ENVO:2100002; material: ENVO:00002003 | host: Homo sapiens | place: USA | collected 2012 ... | reverse complement strand
GGCAGCGTCAGATGTGTATAAGAGACAGCCATCTACTACGTTTTTCTACACCATCATAATTATTAATTTGTCCATGCCATAATACATCCCTTAGAGATAAAAAGAAGTATACTAGTTTCGCAATCGTGCTTTTTCCCGCTGCCTGCTCTCCTGTAAAAACTGTAACTTGTTTAATCGATAAATTGCATTCTTTTATAGGTCCAAATTGTTTTATCTCCAATTCTGCATACATATTTATCACCAATTCCTTCATACAAATGAACTATTCCGTTATTTTGTCATGCTATTCACTAATATTAATGCTGCCATCTGGCGTCAAATAATTCATCAATTTCGATATGTATTTATCGAAATCTAAGTACTGTCTATCTTTTTCTGCTAACAGGATGTAATCATATTTTCCCGTCAGCAGAATGAAGATATCCTTTTCCAGATTAGGACAATAACTAACATCCAGATACTTACCTGCCAAAGCGGCCTCCATCCAGTTTTCTGTGGCTCCTGATATTTGTGCATAAGGATACTTATTTTGCAGATAGCAAATATCCATCCCCATATTACAACCAACTACAAAGATTCTGGCAACGCCCTCCTTTGGTATGCTGACATCAAAAATAACATTGTGAGATGCGCCATAATCTGGCGTTACCTGCCATTTTTCGATAAACAATCCTTGATTGCGTTGTAGCAAAGCTGCGTATTTGCGCGCTTTTTCTGCCTGCTCCTCTGGGGCAGTATGCTTACCAAAGGAAGCACTGCCATAATGATGAATAAAGGTGTCTCCACACACTAAGAGCTTGTATCTAGCCATTATCAGCTTTAGGGAATAATCATCATCCTCGTAATTTCCTGGTGCATATCTTTCGTCCAAGAATCCTGCTATCTGATAAGCTTCATTCTTGATAAGATAGCAAAAACCTACCAATCTTGGCCGTATCTCCCACAAGGCTGGATTAGAGTGATTTATTTTTTCTGCAAAAGCAATTAGTTCATCATAATTTTGATAGCTTACTTCCACCTGTTGCCAATTGGAACAACTATTAGTTATGCAGCTAACAGCTCCCACCTTTGGTTCGCTGTACAAGGCTATCTGCATATTCTCCAGCCACCTAGGAGTAACAATGGTATCACTGTTCAATAGCAGGATATCATTGCCCTCTTCTGCTAGTTCCATGCCCTGATTGCAACCACCTGGAAAACCTTTATTTTCTTTATTGCAAACCAGCTTTATATCATTCTGCCTTTTTAGCCATGCCACAGAAGCATCCTGAGAGGCATTATCTATCACAATAATCTCATAGCTGCCTGCAGGAGTAAATTTGCGAATACTCTCTATGCAGGATTTTGTTAAATTATATGTATTATAGCTTAATATTACAATGCTTGTTTTATTCATAAATATCCCTACCTCACGATGTTACGGACATTGATTTTGTTTCCGTTCTGTTATCTGTCCACCTATAATTCATAGTATACTAATAGTCTACATAGAAGTCTAGAAAAATCTAATAGTATCATTTATACAACATGTAAAATTATCCTTGGCTCTACCCATGCCATGCTTTAACAAACGGTTATGTTCCCAAAATGTAATTCCTATATACATTTTAGGAACCAAAAAGTATTCTGCCGACTACATTTTGCTACCATAAATTTAGGTGCAATATTTACCATTTCCTAAATCCCTGCATATCAAAAGACTGGTCTGATTCCTCAGGCCAGCCTTTCTGCTACGCTTGTTGTGTTAAACTTGAGTTATTTTTTTCTAACGGATCTCTTACCAACATGCCTTCATGTATAACATCAGGAGCAATATCTATACATTCTGTGGGATTTCTATCTCCTCGTAAATCCCATGCCACAGTACCACACAATACCGTAATTTTATTTCTAAATATTTCTATATCATTCAAGGCAGCAAAAACACTATCAGAACTAGCATTTTTTATCAATTTTTCGGCATCGTAATAGTGTACTGTGCCATCATTGAAATATGCATAAAACGAATATGGTTTTTCTCCCAAAACTACTTGTAGTATCTCATCGCATAATTTTAAAGGTCGCATAATAATACTCCTATTTTTTCATTGGTGGTACTTGGTTAGGTTTTCTGCCATCCTTAACCAACTCCCAATTCTGCATAAGTTCATCCTGATACATCACACACCATGCCAATACAATTTTCAATTGCCTTCCCGGCAAATAGCCGCTAATAACACTGGCTTCCTGTATATCAATAATTGCCTTGTAGCCGTTATATTCTGCATGTATATGTGGCGGATTATGGTCATTGTAATATATTGTAATCCGAATTCCAAAAAAAAGACTAATTTCTGGCATTAACAAAAACCTCCCCCATGCTTTTTATATATCAACCTTGCGTTTAAATGTTATACAAGCCCAGCCTTTGTTTTCTAGCCGTTCTACGACACCGTAACCGTGCTTTTCGGCGGCTGCTAATACGTCCTCTATTCTGTCTTCAATAATACCGCTGGTTAGCAAAGTGCCGCCCTGTTCCAAATGTTCATCCAACTGATCAAATAGGCGGATAATGATGTCTGCAATAATATTAGCAATAACCAATTCTGCCTTGCCATGCACATTCTGCATCAAATCGCTCTGAGCTACAGAGATTATATCCTGTACATTATTCTGCTCCAGATTTTCTTCTACGATTTTCAACACAGAGTCATCATAATCCACCGCCTGAATATTTGTTGCTCCCAGTTTGGCCGAGATAATGGAGAGAATGCCAGATCCTGTGCCCACATCAAAGGCAGTCATGCCCGGCTTTACCAGCTTCTCCAGCTGACGGATGCACATGGAAGTGGTGGCATGGGTGCCTGTACCAAAGGCTGCTCCTGGATCCAGCTCTATGACAACCTCATCACCCTGTGGTGCATATTCCTCCCAGGTAGGCTTGATAACCACTCTTTCTCCTGGCTTTTCTGTATGGAAATACTGCTTCCAAGTGTCTGACCAATCCTCGTCCTGCAGCTCTGCGGTAGTCAGCACAGCAGGAGCCGTATTGACACCACGGCTTTCCAAGGCCTTAATCTCCTGCTGCAAGGTCTGGATTCTTCCCTCCAGCTCTCCATTAACTGGCAGATAAGCCTTTTCCACAACTACCTCAGTTTCCTTGGCAATAGGAATATCTGTATAGTCCCATTTGCCAGAGGTTATATAGTCATTTACCAGCTCTGGATCCTCAATAACCACGCCAGAAGCACCTAAATCCCGAAAAATCTCAGCTATCAGCTCCACTGCCTCATGGCTGGTCTGAATACTTATTTCACACCACTTCATCCAAAATCCTCCTCTATATGAACAAAATAAAAGACAGACGTTACCCTTATATTGTAACATCTGCCCTGTATTTCGTAAACTTCAGAATTTAATCCTTAAACAGCTTTTTAATTTTATTCAAAAAGCTATCCTGCTCTGGATTTACCTTATTCCCGCTTAACTCGCCAAATTCCTTCAGCAGTTCCTTCTGTCTGTCAGACAGCTTCTGGGGTGTGAGCACCTTGATTCTTACATGCTGGTCGCCGTTGCCATTTCTTCTCAGCATAGGAATACCCTTGCCACGGAGACGCATTACGGTACCAGACTGAGTACCTGGTGCAATCTTCATCTCCACCTTGCCATGAATGGTTGGCACCTCAATAGTATCACCTAATGCTGCCTGTACAAAGGTTATAGGCACCTGGCACATTACATCATATCCCTCACGGGTAAAGAGCTCATGTGGCTTGATATATACATAAACATACAAATCACCGCTAGGGCCGCCACGCCGGCCTGCCTGACCGCCACCAGCAACTCTGATTCGCTGTCCCTCATCAATACCGGCTGGAATCTTTACCTTGATATTCTTGGTAACCTTCTTCTGACCACGACCGCCACATTCCTTACATGGAGTCTTGATAATCTTGCCGGTACCACTGCAACGCTCGCAAACATGGGAATTTACCATCCGGCCAAATGGGGTATTGGCATAGGACTGAACCTGACCAGTACCATGACACTGAGGACATTCCTCTGGGCTGGTTCCCTTGGCTGCACCAGTACCGCCACAGGCAGTACAATTCTCAGTGCGAGGAACCTTTAGCTCTCTCTCCACACCGAAGGCTGCTTCCTCAAAGGTCAACTCCACATCAATGCGCAGATCCGCACCCTGCTCTGGGCCATTACGGCGAGCCTGACTACGGCCACCACCAAAGAAGGTGTCAAAAATATCGCCGAAATCGCCAAAGCCGCCGCCACTAAAGCCACCGCCGCCAAAACCGCCGAAGCCACCAAAGCCGCCACCAGCACCACCGGCACCGCCACCATGAGCAAAAGCATCATGACCGAACTGGTCATACTGAGCCTTTTTCTGAGGATCCTTCAGCACATCATAGGCCTCATTGATTTCCTTCATATGCTTCTCAGCATCTTCCTTGTTGTTCAGATTGCGGTCCGGGTGATATTTAATCGCCATTTTACGATAGGCTTTCTTTATTTCATCATCAGAGGCTCCCTTTTTGATACCCAGGACCTCATAATAATCCCGCTTTTCGCTCATTTATCTCACCTTTACCTATTAACACAAATATGAGCTGCCACCTCTAGGCAGTGAACATTGACACATACACCAGGGCGGCAGCCCATACTCAAAATTTCATCTAATTATTTGCTCTCAGTAAACTCAGCATCGATTACATCATCATCCTGCTTGCCGCTGGACTGCTGCTGGCCTGCCTGACCACTCTGCTGACCGCCGGCTGCCTGCTGAGCCTGCTGTGCCTGCTGATAAGCAGCTGCGCTGATAGCATGCAGTGGCTCCTGCAACTCCTCGGTAGCCTTCTTGATAGCCTCAGTATCGGTGCCCTTCAGAGCTTCCTTTACCTTCTCAATAGCAGCCTTGGCCTTGTCTACCTGGCCAGCTTCTGCCTTGTCGCCCATTTCCTTAATGAGCTTCTCAGCCTGATATACCATGGAGTCAGCATTGTTGCGAATCTCAATGCTTTCCTTCTGGGCCTTATCCTCAGCTGCGTGAGCCTCAGCTTCCTTAACCATACGGTCAATATCATCCTTGCTCATGCCGCTGTCAGACTGAATGGTAATGTTCTGAGACTTGCCAGTACCCAGATCCTTGGCAGATACATGTACGATACCATTGGAGTCAATATCAAAGGTAACTTCAATCTGAGGAACTCCACGAGGAGCAGGTGGGATATCGGTCAGGCTGAAACGGCCCAAGGTCTTGTTGCCAGCAGCCATTTCACGCTCGCCCTGCAGAACATGAATCTCAACAGCAGGCTGGTTATCAGCTGCAGTGGAGAATACCTGACTCTTGGAAGTAGGAATGGTGGTGTTACGCTCAATAATCTTGGTGCAAACGCCGCCCAAAGTCTCAATACCCAGAGACAGTGGAGTTACATCCAGCAGAACTACATCCTTGGCGTTGGTCTCATCACCGGAGAGAATACCGCCCTGGATAGCAGCACCAACAGATACGCACTCATCAGGGTTAATGCCACGATGAGGCTCCTTGCCCAAATACTTGCGAACAGCTTCCTGAACAGCAGGAATACGGGAAGAACCACCAACCATGAGAACCTTGGTAATATCGCTGCTGGAGATGCCTGCATCTTCCATAGCCTTACGGGTAGGAACCATAGTACGCTCAACCAGATCAGCAGTCAGCTCATCAAACTTTGCACGAGTCAAAGTCAGATCCAAATGCTTAGGACCGCTGGCATCAGCAGTAATAAATGGCAGGTTAATATTGGTGGAAACCATGTTGGACAGCTCAATCTTAGCCTTCTCAGCAGCCTCGATAACACGCTGAGCACTCATCTTGTCCGCAGACAAATCAATGCCGTTCTCCTTCTTGAATTCCTCTACAATCCAGTTCATAACTGCCTGGTCGAAGTCATCGCCGCCCAGATGGGTATCACCATTGGTAGCACGAACCTCAAATACGCCATCCTCAATATCCATAATGGACACATCGAAAGTACCACCGCCCAGGTCAAATACCAGAACGGTCTGAGTCTCGTCCTTGTCAATACCATAAGCCAAAGCAGCAGCAGTAGGCTCGTTGATAATACGCAGCACATCCAAGCCGGCAATCTGACCAGCATCCTTGGTTGCCTGACGCTGGCTATCATTAAAGTAAGCAGGAACAGTAATAACTGCCTTGTCTACCTTTTCACCCAGATAAGCCTCAGCATCAGCCTTCAGCTTCTGCAGAATCATAGCAGAAATCTCAGGTGGAGTGTAGCTCTTACCATCAACAGTTACTGTGTAGTTCTTCTCACCCATATGACGCTTGATAGAAGAAATGGTGCGGTCAGGGTTGGATACAGCCTGACGCTTTGCCAACTGGCCTACCAGACGCTCACCAGTCTTGGTGAAGCCAACAACGGATGGGGTAATTCTGCTACCCTCTGGATTTGTAATAACTGTAGGCTCGCCGCCTTCCATAACAGATACTACAGAGTTAGTAGTACCCAAATCAATACCAATTACCTTAGACATAATCTATTTCCTCCTTATAAAATAAGAACCTTTACAAATTTATTTTAGCTATTTGCTACAACCTGAACCATAGCAGGGCGGATAACCTTGCCCTTAACCATATAGCCCTTTTGCAGCTCCATAGCAATGGATTCATCCTCAAGGTCTGGATTTTCCACTCGCATTACTGCCTGATGGAAATTTGGATCAAATTTGGCATCAGAGGTGTCAATCTTCTCCAAGCCCTTGTTTTTCAATATTTCTGCCAGCTGGTTGTAAATCATCTCCACACCCTGCTGAAACTTGGCGCCATCAGTTGCTTCTGCAGCCATGGCTCTATCAAAATTATCCAGCATTGGCAGCAGATCCTTGATAAAATCCTGCACTACCATATTGGACAATTCTTCCTTTTCCTGACGGGTACGACGGCGGAAATTCTCAAAATCTGCCTGCAAGCGCTTCATGCGCTCCACACCCTCAGACAACTGCTTCTTGACAGCTTCCAATTCCTCGGCAGCCTCCTGGCCCTCTACCTCCTCAGTAGCCTCCTGAGAAGCTTCCGCCTCTCCAGCCTGAGTTTCGGCGGTCTGTGGCTCTTCAGCAGTGTTCCCTGCTGTATCTGCCTCAGCCTGCTCAGTGGTCTGCTGCTCTATATCTTCATTTTTCTTCATTTCTTCATTCTCCAAAGGCATTAACCTTCACCTCTTCATATTTTCTATCTTTCCTACCAATGCAATCTCTTGATTACCTCAGTGAGATTTTGATTCATATAATTCAGCAAGGACATGGTCTTGCCATATTCCATGCGGGTTGGCCCCAGCACTGCCATAGATCCCAGCAGCTCCCCATCCAGATGATAGGTGGCAGTAATAATGCTGCAATCCTTTATGCCGCTGTAATCGTTTTCCTGACCAATGCTGACGGTAAGGCCATCCCCTAAATGTGCTTTGAGAATATCCTTCATCAGCTGATCCTTTTCCAGCATTATCAGCAAGTCCTTTACCTTGTCCACATTGTGGTACTCAGGCTGCTCCAGCATTTCCGTGGTGCCTCCCAGATAAAGCCTTTCCTTCTTCTGGGAATCCAGAGCCTTGTTAATAAGCTGCAGGGCGGATTCATAAAGACCACTATCGCCAATCTCTCCCTGAATCTGCTTTAGACTGCTCTTTTGGATTGCTCCTAAAGTATGTCCCGCCAGACATTCATTTATCACCGCTGCCATGCGCTGAAAATCCTCAAAGGCAGCCCCGGCTGGCATTTCCATAATCCTGTTTTCCACAAAACCTGCATCTGTCATCAGCACTGCAATAACACGATGGTCATCTAAGGGCAGAAACTGCATACAGCGAAAAGCTGCTTGGGAAATCTGAGGTGCCAGCACCAGAGAAACATTTTTGGTGAGCCGAGAGATTATTTTAGCTGTTTCCTGAAAAACCTGATCAACCTGCTGTACCTTGTTTTGGTACCATTTGTTGATAACAGCCTTTTCCTCCTCGCTCATAGGCTGGACAGGCAAAAGTGAGTCCACATAAAGCCGATAGCCCTTGGAGGAAGGAATCCTGCCAGAGGAGGTATGAATATGCTCCAAATATCCCAGCATTTCCAAATCCGCCATTTCGTTGCGGATGGTGGCTGAGCTAACCCCCAGGTCATATTTTCTGGCCAAGGTTCGAGAGCCTACAGGCTCAGCAGAGGATATATAGTCCTGAACTACAGCCTGCAAAATTCGCTTTTTGCGATCATCAAGCCCTTTCAACATTTTTCAGCCTCCTCTTGTTAGCACTCCAATCAGGTGAGTGCTAACTTCTGAAAATAATATACCTCTTATTTGTCAAAATGTCAATAAGTCAAAGTAAAATATTTTTTACAATAAAAATTCCCCGAAAACCTGATTGCCGTATTTCATGCCCAAAGTAGTCAAAGCAATGCCCCTGGCTGTATGCTGCAGCAAGTCCTGCGTCACCAGCTTCTCGATATTTCTGCCATAAACCGTAAACAAATCCACCCCAAATTTCTGCTGAAAGAGATTTTTGTCAATGCCTGCCGCAGTTCGCAGGCCCAGAAAACAATACTCCTCCATATGAGCCTGTCTATCTACCTGCTCCTCTATGGTGGCTGGCAACCTGCCTGCTTCCAGCACAGAGATATAATCATCTATACTGCTGGGATTTTCATAGCGGGTTCCCTGCCAATAGCTATGAGCTCCGGAACCTAGGCCAAGATAGTCCACATCCTGCCAATAGGATAGATTATGCTTGCTTTCATATCCTGGCAGGGCATAATTGGAGATTTCATACCGCTGATACCCAGCCTCTGGCAATTTTTCCACTATATAATCATGCATTACCTCCACCAGTTCATCTGTTGGCAAATGTAGCTTGCCCATATCCGCCATTCGCTGAAAAGCTGTGCCCTCCTCCAGCTGCAGGCCATAAATGGAAACATGTTGAACCGGCAAGGTCAAAGCCTTTTCCACCGACTGGGTTAAAATCTCCCTATCCTGCTGTGGCAACCCATAGATTAAGTCCAAGCTGATATTGCCAAAGCCTAAATTATAAGCCAGCTCAATGGTATCTGCCGCTTCCTGAGCTGTATGTATTCGGCCTATTTTTTGCAAGCAATTATCATCAAAGGACTGTACCCCTACACTAAGGCGATTTACCCCTGCCTGTTGCAGGAGCAATAGCTTTTCCCTATCCACAGTGCCTGGATTCATTTCTACCGTAAATTCCTCCGCCTTTGCCACCACTACATATTTTTGGACAATTTCTAATAGCTTTTCCAGCTGAGGGGCGTTAAGGGCAGTGGGCGTACCTCCCCCTATATATATGGTTCGAGGAGCAAATTTACTTTCTGTATCTCTGACATTATCTTTTGGGTACAGCCTTTGCCTTAATAAAGCAAATTCCTGCTCCAAGGCCTGCAAATACTTATCAATTTTTTTCTCCCGGCCCGCAAAGGAGGGAAAATCACAATAAAAGCATTTTTGCCGGCAAAAGGGAATATGTATATATAGACCAAATTCCTTTTTCATAAATTATCCCGTCCTCGATTGGCCAGCATGATAATCACAGCCTCCAACTCCACCAAATCTGCCTGGCCGGTTTTCAGCCCATAATCCGCATCAGACAGTGCCAGCAAGGCTTTCTTTAAGAGTCCCGACGGAAAGCTGGCCGCCTCCCGACCTGTTTTTTCGGCAATAAAAGTAGGCTGTCCCAATTTGCCAGCCAAGGCACGGCCTCGAACACCTTGTGCCTGCAAGGCCTGGGCCTGCCACCACAGGCGGATTTGCCTAGCCACCAAACCTACGGTCAAGGCAAAATACACACCATTATCCAGTTGTCGTTGAAATAATTGCAAAGCCTTGGCGGTTTGCCCTGCCCCAATGGCATTCAGCATAGCAAAGCTGGAAATTTCCGGCACGTCGGAAAAAGCCTGCATCAGATGCTGGCGAGTAATCTGCCGCTGCTCCGGCCCTAGGAACAAAGCCAGCTTTTCCAGCTCCTTATTAAGAAAAGCCAAATCCACCGTCTGCATACTGCTTACAGCTCCTACCATGTATTCGTAGGCCTGCCTATCCATATTTTTATTTAGCTCCTGCAGCTTACCCTGTAACCAGTCCCCAATATTGCTGGCCCGAATAGGCTCCGACTCCATAACTATGCCAGCCTCAGCTAGAATCTTGTACAGTTTTTTTCGCTTGTCCGGCTTGCCATGATATTCAAAAATCACATAACTGAATTCAGGTATATTATGCAGCATAGCATGAAATTTTTCTTCTAATGTCTTACTGCTGCTTTCCCCCTTATCCTTAAAAAGAGCCGCAGATTTAACCCATATTACATTTTTATCTGTCAAAAATGGCACAGACTCCACCAAGGTCATAATCTCGCTAAGAGATGTGCCATCTGCCACCTGCACATCCTCCATAGGACATTGCCATATCTTCAGCAGTGCCTCCCGAGCCTTATCTATATAATAGGCTTCCTCTCCTGCCAGCAGGTACAAATGACCAATTTTTCCCTGCCTCAACCCTGCCATCAGCTCACCATAATTCATATTTTTTCACCTGCCTACTTCTCTCCGTTTTTTGCCCACTGTATTAATTATATGCAGAAACCAGTTTTCTAGCAATGAAAAATCCGCCTGCATTCCCCAATACAGACGGATTTCACGGGACCACACGCCCCATTGCCTATCAATTACTTTTCTCTCACAATAAAGCCATAACGCTCCAGAAGATTGAAAAACTGTCCCAATCTAGGCAGCAACGGCTCAGCCTTTTCCCCAAAATGACTGTGCACAGCCTCAGATACAGTTTTCACATCGTGGCTGGATTCCAATTCCTGCCACACAAAGCTGCCCAGCTCATCCAGCTTGATATAGCTGGTAGAGGGCCGCTTAAAAACCTTGTGAGCTATGGCAGCAAAGAGCCCCCTATGCTCCATGGCCAGCTCCACGGTACCATCCTCCAACACCTTCCATTGCAGGTCAGGGTTGCGACGATACCTTAGGTCAAAAATATTCTTGGACTTAAGCATTCTTCTTACCAGACTCAATGGTGTAAATCATTACACAAATCAAAGCGATAAAGGCAACAATAGAGCCAATTTCACCCAGATTAATAGTGCCAGAGATATCAGTATCTACATTCAGCACTGCCAACAGAGCCAGTACAATACCTACAATACCCTCGCCAGCAATCATACCAGATGCCATCAGAGTACCGTTGTTAATAGCAGCTTCCTTAATCTTGTCAGACTGATACTTCTTAGCCTCCCAGATACGGCGAATCAGACCACCGATAAAGAGAGGAGCTGTCAGATAGATTGGCAGATACAGGCCGATAGCGAAAGCCAATACTGGCAAACCCAGCAGCTCAACCACTACTGCAATAGCTGCACCCATGAATACCAAATCCCAAGGCAGGTTAGCAGTAATAACGCCCTCTACAATCATCTTCATGAGCATAGCCTGTGGTGCTGCCAGCTCCTTGGAACCAAATCCCCAGGCAGCATTCAGCAGATACAGTACGCCACCAACAGTCAGAGCAGAAACAAACACACCAACTAGCTCACCCATCTGCTGCTTAACAGGAGTTGCACCCAGAATATAACCAGTCTTCAAATCCTGAGAGGTATCACCAGCAATAGCTGCTACAATACAGATAATGGAACCGATAGCAATAACTGCCATCATGCCCTCCTGGCCTACATTGCCATTAGCTACAAAGATAATGCTGATGAACAGCAGGGAAGCAATGGTCATACCGGAAACAGGGTTGTTACTGGAGCCTACAATACCTACGATACGGGAGGATACAGTAGCAAAGAAGAAACCAAAGATAACTACCAAGCCAGCACCCATTGGGCTGATTGGAATAACAGGTACAGCTACCATCAAAGCAGCCATAGCAATAATACCGCCAATAATGAACTTCAGGGAAAGATCCTGATCAGTACGCAGAGCAGTATGACCGCCACCAAAGCTGCCCACGGACTTCTTGAAGGTATCAACAATCAAAGGCAGAGCCTTCACCAAGCTGATAATACCGCCAGCAGCCAAAGCACCAGCGCCGATGTAGCGACCGAAGCTGCTCCACATAGCACCAGGACTCAGCTCCTGAATCATCTTGGTTGCAGGGAATATTACCTCATTGGCACCATAGAAAGCAATACATGGCAGGATGCAGAACCACATGAGGATAGATCCTGCAAACAGCACGGAAGATACACGATAACCACAGATGTAACCTACACCCAGCAGTGCTGGCAGTACATCTATACCAATCTCGGAACCCTTGAAACGCTCAAAGCTATAAGCAATTTCACTTGGGAATACCTTCAGGCCATCAGTTACAAACTTGTAAACTGCTGCCAGACCAAGACCTGCAAAAATAGTCTTGGCAGAAGATTCCTTGCCTTCGCCAGCCAGCAGAATTTCTGCACAGGCAGTTCCCTCTGGATATGGCAGAACACCATGCTCCTTAACAATAAGAGCCTTGCGGAGAGGCACCATAAACAGTACACCCATAACACCGCCGATAAAAGCTACAATTGCAATCTCTACCATGGATGGAGTCTCAGTGCCCCACTCCTGCGCCCACATAAACATAGCAGGCAGGGTAAAGATACAGCCTGCTGCTACGGACTCACCAGCAGAACCAATGGTCTGAACCATATTGTTCTCCAGAATGGAATCACGCTTCAACAGGACACGAATAACAGCCATTGAAATAACAGCTGCTGGAATAGATGCAGATATGGTCATACCTACACGCAATCCCAGATAGGCATTGGCACCACCAAACAAAATAGCCAGCAGCATACCTACCACTACAGAAACCGCCGTTAATTCCAAAGGAGTTTTCTCCGCAGGAATATAAGGCTTGAATGTTCCCTTTTCCACTTAAAATACCTCTTTTCATAAAAATATACACTTAGACTGAAAAAGGGTATGCTCTGTCTAACAATAATGGATTTTGTCCATTATAACTAGACATTGCATACTCTATTCCATTCCATACATACTTTGCAATTTTATCACATTTAAGAAATTCTTTCAATACTCCCATATTTTACGAGACTTAACAAATAACACATTTCTATGCATACTTTGATATTCCTTAAATATTTATACACAACTATGCATATTTTTAGAAAATTTTAAAATATCTCCGAAAATAAAGATTTTTTTATGTTTAGCAGAAGCTTTCAACCTTAATGCTCTTTCCATCGGTTCTAAAGACAATGGCCCCCTGCTGATCTGTCCGCAAAATTTTCGCCTTAGTACAGCTAGTCAGTCGATTGAGAATTTCCTTATGGGGATGACCAAAGCTATTATTGTAGCCACAGGAAATAACCGCCCAGCCAGGATTGACCGCTGTCAAAAACTCCTGACTGCTGGAGGTACGGCTGCCATGATGGCCTACCTTTAACACTGTACTGGCTACATTGGTACCATTAGCCAATACCTGCTGTTCCTGCTCCGCTATCAAATCCCCAGTAAACAAAAAAGAAGCCTCCCCATAGCTCACCCGTATCAAATTAGAAAATTCATTGCCAGTGGCCTGCAACTGACTTTCCTGCACCTTCCTTGACTCTGGAGAATAAAGCATATCTATCCGTACTCCATCCAATTCTATACTACTGCCCTCCTGCAAGGGCACCAGCAGCTTTTTTATTTTTCCCAGCTCTCCTGTGCCAAAAGTTTGAAGATAATCCCCTGTTCCCTCGTGACCAATGCCGATAGCACCCACCGGTATTTTGGTCAAGATACCTTTCACCCCTCCCGCATGGTCATCATGAGCGTGGGTAAGAAAAATATAGTCCAGCTTTTCCACGCCATAATGCAGAAGATAAGGTACATCCACCCTGCTGCCAATATCATAGCTTCCTTCCCGTACTCCCCCTGTATCCACCATAAAGGCTCTGCCGTGTGGAGTTATAACTAGGGCACTATCTCCTTGGCCCACATCAATAAAATGCACCTGCATTTCCTTATTATTGCACCCCATCTGCCAACAGCAGAAAAATACCACCAGCATTCCCAGTAAGAAAACAGCTTGCCACCCTTTTGAATCCCTTAGCTTCTGTCCCATAGCCAGCAGATATGTACTGCCAGCACAGTACATCAGTCTTTTCCTGTGTTCATCACCAATAACCAGCCAGCCTAATCCCATATAGTACAGCATTCCTCCCCACCAACTAAAGGTAGGCATATAGATTTGACTTCCCGGCAAAGCCGCCACCCAACGGGAAAGCTCATAAACCAAGCCCAGCACCACACTGGCCAGAAGAAAAACCACCTTACCTGCCAAAGGTAGTAGACTGGCTAGCAAGCCTGCCAGCAGTCCTGCCACAATAATCCATTCCACAATGGGAGCAATAACCAAATTAGCCAATAAGGAGCTAAGGGAAAGCACATTGAAATACCAAGCGATTATGGGAAGTACAGACAGCTGGGCACCAATAGTCACTGCAAGACTATCTGCCACAAATACCGGCAGTTTCTTGCGCAGGCTTTCCCTAAGAGGGGGAGCTAAATACAAAAGCCCTGCTGTAGCCCCAAAGGACAGCTGAAAGCTAATATCAAAAAGCCAAAGGGGAGAATATAGCAACAATCCCAAAGCCACCAATCCCAGGATATGCTGAGCATCCCTTTCCCTGCCGGCAGTTAAGGCTAAGAGTGTTAAAATTCCCATTAAAGCAGAGCGAATAACCGGGGGAATAGCCCCTGCCAAAAGGCTATAAAACAATATAACCCCTGTAGCCAAGGCTGCTGTTGCCCTGGGGGACATATGCAGAAAACGCCCTACAATATTTGCGGTACCAGCCATCAAAGTTATATGAGAGCCGGATACAGAAAGAATATGAACAATGCCGGTTACAGTAAAGGCCTCCAACAATTCTGGCCGTATCCCCTGATAACCACCAAAAAGCATGGCAAAAATCGCTGCCGCATCCTGCTTTGGCATAGCCTGAGCCATATAGGCCTCATATTGCTTCCGCACCTGCTCCGCCAGCCTTGCCAAGGAATTTTCCTGTCTTGGCTCTATAACCAGACTATATTTGCTAATCATAGCCCTGCCACAGATACCCTTGGCTTTATTGCTCATAACCGTATTCATGCGTCCTGGATTGCCATAGTCATGAAATTCATTAAGCGTACCTACTAATTGAATACCATCTCCCACCTGTCCATAGATGCCTTCTATGGACTCAACAGCAGTATCATCTTCTAAATCTGTTGCCTTATTTTTCCCCTGCTGAGATGATTTTTTGAGAGATTCCTCCCCGCCATATACCAATAATTTTCCCTGCATGACTTGGCCTGCTTTGCCGTATTTGCTTCCCTGCCAAGCCTTCTCCACCTCTACCACATATTGCAGATGAAGCTTGCCCTTTTCATCTCTAGTAACATTGGGTGGCTCAGCCAATTTTCCCTGCAGCTTTACCTGCTGGCCAGCTAATTTAATTATATTGTTTTCTTCTATATTTATAGCTAAATAATATCTGCCTGCCCCTAACAGAACCAGGCCAAGCCACAGGCAAGCCCAGGACATTTTATGTTCCTTCTTAATAAGTACTGCTCCTACCAGCAGTAACAGCAAAGAGCCTAGAAAAAATGCTCCTTGATATGGCTGGAGCTTCATGGCATCAGCCAGTAGAATCCCTATCACAAGACCAGCCAATAGCAGATTTACAAAGGCCTTGGGATGCTGACCATATTTCATATAGCTATTTGCTCCTTCAGCTTGGCATATTTGGCCTTGCCTATGCCCTTAACCTGCATAATATCCTCTGGAGCTTGAAAGCTGCCATTGGCCTCCCGATAATCTATGATCCGCTGAGCCATAGCCGGCCCTATGCCCTTAAGCTTTTTCAGCTCCTCCACATTTGCAGTATTAATATTTACTATTTCACCACTGGCATTTTTTCCTTGCTCAGGGGAACTGGTCTTAGAAGCCCTGCTTGCAACACTACCTTCTGCACTAGATTTATTAACACCGCTTCCCATATTGCCATCTTTAGAGACAGCTTTCCCCTTTACTCGAATTTCCATGCCATCCTTAACGGTAGCCGCCATGTTCACCTGACTGCTATCGGCGGTAGGCAGCAGTCCCCCACATTGATTAATGGCATCTCCTACCCGTCCTTCCCAGGGCACATATACCACCCCTGGCTTTGCCACCTCTCCTGTAACATATACAGCTACCTGACTTTCACTGGCAGTATTCTTTTCCTCATTACCAGAAGATAAAGTAGACAAATCTACAGCCTGACCAGACTGCTGATAATCATAAAAACTAATTCCCGCCACCAATAGCAATATAATCCCCAAAGCTCCCATAACCTTCTTGTACATAGGCATTTTTCTCACCTCCGAATATTTTCTTCAATATAGCATTAACTACTTTATTTTTCAATACTTCCAATTATCGTCATATTATATATATAAAGAAACATGATTTCTTCAGCAAATTTCTAATAAAATAAAAAAAGACCGCTTCCCTGCTGATTTTCAACAAGGAAACAGTCTTTAACGCAAAATATTTATCTATTGTCTACCTTATCCATAGCCACCAAATCATGCTGGCTGAATCTCTGCCAAGCCAACTCCTCAAATTTGGTGCCAGGCTTACCATAATTAGTATATGGATCTATGGAAATTCCCCCTCGTGGCAGGAACTTACCCCATACCTCCAGATATCTTGGCTCCAGCAGCTTCACCAGATCTTTCATGATAATATTTACCACATCCTCATGAAAATCCCCGTGATTGCGGAAACTGAAAAGATACAGCTTCAGGGATTTGCTTTCTACCATCTTAATATCCGGCACATAGGAAATATAAATGGTAGCAAAATCCGGCTGACCTGTAATAGGACACAGGCTGGTAAACTCAGGACAGTTGAATTTTACCCAATAATCCCGATCTGGGTGCTTATTGTCAAAAGTTTCCAGCACCTCTGGCTTGTAGTCAAAATCATATTTAGTATGCTGATTGCCCAAAAGGGTGATGTCAGGCATATTTTCTCTATCTCTACTCATAATTATTATATATACCTTTCTTTTATCCAATAACGAACGTACTCTCGCCTATAGAGGCGGGAGCTTCCTGCTTAAAAACTGGTATAAGGATTGTCCGGCTCCACAAAGAATTTTTTTTCAAACTCCTCTGGTGGCTCTGGCCGGCCAAAATAATAGCCCTGAATAGTATCCGCATGACAGAAATCCCGTAGCAGCAAATATTCCTTTTCGGCTTCCACGCCTTCGATGCAACAAGTAATATTCACACTATGACATAGTTCAATGGTGGATTTCACCAGCTGACGATCAAATTCATTATCTGGCTCCATAATATTTATAACAAAAGCTCTATCTATTTTTACAATATCACAGGCCAAATGCTTCATATAGGCCAGAGAGGAATACCCTGTGCCAAAATCATCCATAGCAATACTCATGCCTAAATCCCTAAACCGCTGGAACTGGGCATTAACATTGTTCCAATCAGATACAATGGCTGTTTCTGTCAGCTCCAAAACAATTAAATAAGGAGGCAAATCATATTTTTTTAGACACTCAATGGCAAAATCCTCAAAGCCCTTTTCCTTAATCTGTTCATAGGAAAGGTTGATGCTGATTCTCATGCCGGGCCACTTCTCCTGCCAAGCCTTGCACTGCTTTACAGCTGTTTCAAATATCCAGCGTCCCACCAAAATAATCATCTTGGTTTCTTCCAGTATCCGCACAAATTCCATAGGAGAAACCATGCGGCCCTTGGGACTGCGCCAACGAAGCAGAGCCTCTGCCCCGATGAGCCTCTGGGTTCTGGCGTTAACCTGTGGCTGATAGAACAAGGAAAAGCCTTCATAATTATTTTCAATGCTATCATGAAGCATTTCCCGCATATTCACAGAACGAAGCCAGCGGTTATACTGCTCCTTGCTGAAAATTACATTCTTGTTTTTGCCTTCTCGCTTGGCCTGATCCAAAGCAGCCTCGCAATGCTTGTGCAGTACCAGATAGTCCTTGCCCCCCTGGGGATAGGCCACCGCACCGGCAGAAATGGTGCAGAACAGGGTTCGTCCCTCCACCATATGAGGATGACAAAAGGCTTTTTGAATATCCTCGTAAAGATTCTTCGCTGAATCCTCATCCAAACCTGGCATTACTAAGCCAAATTCGTCTCCATCCAGCTTATAGAGGCGAACGCCCTCTGGCAAAACCTTTTCTATAGCCTCTGCCGCCAGCTTCAACATAATATTGCCATAACGACGATTATAGGATTCATTGATAATCTTGAAATTATCCAACCCCATAATCATAATTATGCCCTTGCCATATTCGCCATCTATTCGCACCAAGGCTTCTTTGACAGCTTTTTCAAATCTGTATTTCCCCAGCAAGCCTGTATTGGCATCTGCCTGAATCTTTTGCTCCATCTGCTTGATAACACCAGCAAAAAGCTCCGGCTCTCCTGTACGGCTGTCAAAGGATACTACACCGTGGCAATGAACCCATATATAATTTCCCTTTATATCTCGCACTCTGTAAAAGGCATCATGGACATTATCCTCCGGAGTATAATTCTTGTGCAGCTCCTTCAAAAACACCTCTACATCATCAGGATGGATAACAGGCAGCCACACAGTCTCTATATCCGTAACCACTTCAGCCGGCAGACCAAAATCTGCTACCATATTGGGAGACAGCGTCATGAGATTTGCCTTGATATCCTGAACATAATAATATTCACTAGAGGCGGCACACAGCAATCTAAAATAACCTTGAATACGCTTCAATATGGAATCTTTCGGAATCCGACATCGTTTGCTCATTCGTAACAACTCCATAACACAAAATCGTCAACTAATATAAAACAGATACATTTTATACAATATTCACTATAATAGCAATGTTTTTCCAAAAAAATTACCGTACCATAATAGGATGGCACGGTAATTAGAAAGTTAAATTTATCCTTGCTGTTTCCTACGGCGAGTCTGTAGGAATACTACAACCAGGAACAGAATAAAGCCTGGAATATCTGTCAATGTACCAGGGATAATCATGAGAATACCGCTGACAAACTGCATTACCCGCTCCAGCATGGTGCTCTTGTCTGCCAAATAACCAATCAGAGAGGAGCTGACACCTACCATACCCAGAACAGCTGTAACCACAGCCATCAGCAAACCTCCTGCTGTAGCATTAATCATCAACAGCTCTGGAGACATAACAAAGACATAAGGTATAATAAAGGCCGCAATAGCCAGCTTGGAAGCATTGACACCTGTCATTAAAGGCTTACCGCCACTAATACCTGAAGCGGCATAAGCTGCCAAGGCTACTGGCGGAGTTACATCGGCAATAATACCAAAGTAGAATACAAACATATGAGCAGCCAAGGTTGGCACTCCTAGTTGCAGTAAAGCAGGAGCTGCAATAGTGGAGGTAATAACATAGTTAGCTGTAGTAGGTACACCCATACCCAGCACCAGAGAGGTAATCATGGTGAAGAACATGGTTGGCAGCAAATAGCCGCCAGAGAGAGCCAGCAGGCCAGAAGCCAGCTTCAGACCAACACCAGTCTTGGTTACGACACCAATAATAATACCGGCAGAAGCACAGGCAATTGCTACACCTAATACACCCCGAGCACCAGATTCCAAGCCCTTTACCACATCCTTAACACTGATGCGGGTATTCTTCCGCAGGCAGGAAACAGCAATAGAGAGAACAATAGCCACCAAAGCTGCCCGCATAGGGGTATAACCAGTTACCAGCAGATATACAATAACAATCAGAGGAATAGCCAAATGGCCTCTTTCCTTGAAAATCACCCAAGCCTTTGGCAGCTGATCTCTAGGAATACCCTTCAAATTGGTACGCTTGGCCTCCAAATGTACGCCCAGCCATACACCGGCAAAATACAGAACAGCAGGAATAATAGCCGCCTCTACTACTTCAATATATGGCACACCTACAAACTCTGCCATCAGGAAAGCTGCTGCACCCATAACTGGAGGCATGAGCTGACCACCTGTGGAGGAAGCTGCCTCTACTGCACCAGCAAATTCTTTGCGATACCCCAGCTTCTTCATCATAGGAATGGTAAAGGAGCCAGTACCAGCTACATTGGCTACAGAGGAGCCAGAAACAGTACCCATAAAGGCACTGGAAATAACTGCTACCTTGGCAGGACCGCCACTGGCCCAGCCAGCAATGGCATTGGCAATATCAATGAAGAATTTGCCCAAACCAGTACATTCCAGATAAGCACCAAAGAGGATAAACAGGAAAATAAAGGTGGAAGATACTCCCAAAGGAATACCAAAAATACCTTCCGTAGTAAAATACAAATGGCCAATCAACTGGTTAGGAGTCAAACCTCGATGGCTTAGTACACCAGGCATATAAGGGCCAGCAAAGGCATAGGCTAAAAAGGCCAGCACCACAATAACCATAGGCAGTCCTACTACTCTACGGGTAGCCTCTATAACCAGCAGTACACCCAAAACACCAATGACTAAATCAACAGAATTTATAATACCAGCTCGAAAGGCCAGCTCTCTATACATAATAACGATATAGGCAGGAGAAGCAGCGCCTAGCACAGCCAATATGGCATCCAAGGGATGGAGCTTATGTCTGGACCAGGATTTGCAGGTTGGATACAGCAAATAGGACAAGGCTAAAGCAAAGCCTAAATGTACAGCTCTCTGGAGCTGGGCATCCAGCACCCCAAAGAAGGCTGTGTACAATTGAAATATAGAAAATGTAATGGCAATTGCCGAAACCAGCTTGGCCATGAAGCCTTTATACTCCATAGTATCTGACTCACGATCGTACTTTTTCAGCACGTCCTGAGCCATTGCCTCATCGCTGGCAGTGTTTTTATCTAAAGCCATAAGCTTTACCTCCCAAATAAATGTTTAATACAAGGAATCCCATATGCCCTAGGGGCTATAAAAATATCCACTCTATACCCAGGCTCATGGTTTTCATATACCGGATAGCTTTGATTATCCAACTCCAGGGTTAGCTTGGTGCCCAAGCCTGTGCGGAGACTAAGACTATCAAAATGACGATTCATATGATCCATAACAAAATCATCACCATCCTGATAAAATTCCCCATCGCTTTCCATAAAGGGCAGTCCCACCCCAAAGGAGTGATAACGAGTGCTGTTCAGCACCAGCTCTGACAGACTGTCATCTACCGTTAGATATTCTTCCACTGGAGTTTTCTGTACCGAATGAATAAAGCTAATGGACAAAGCCTGCCCCGGATAAGCCGGAGCCCCAGCTATCATTTCTGTCTCTCCCTGAATAAAAAGCCAAGGCCGGCTGCCCCACCAGGTTAATCCTGCCATAGCTAATACCAGTATCAGAAAAATAATATGTTCTTTTTGAATTCCTTTTCCATGCATAACAAATAAAAACAGGGCTGCCCAGAACTCTGCCGCAGCCCCATTCTCTCCTTCACTTATTCCTTGAAGAACTTTTCAGCACCAGCATTCATCTGGATTGGCATACCTTCCATAGCACCCTCCTTGGTAATCAGCTTACCAACGGAATGTGCTGCCTTGATGCGGTCCAGATTGGTGAACAATGCCTTGGTAATGTCGTAGCCCAGGGTATCATCAACCTTGTCGGTGCATACCAGCATAGCCATAACGGAAATAGCTGGTACATCCTCATTGAAGCCTGCATAGGTACCTGCAGGAATTACTACCTTGGTATAGAAAGGATACTTGGCAATCAGAGCATCAGCCTTGTCTGCCTCGATAGGCAAAACACGGATTGGATTCTGAGAGGCAATATCCTGTACTGCGGCAGTTGGATAACCAGCAGTCAGGAAAGCTGCATCTACATTGCCATCCTTCAGAGCGCTGGCTGCCTCAGAGAAGGACAGATACTGCGCATCAATATCATCATAGGTAATGCCATAGGCTTCCAAAATCTGACGAGCATTGGCCTCAACACCAGAGCCCTGAGCACCAATAGCTACTCGCTTGCCCTTCAAATCAGCCACGCTCTTGATACCGCTGGCATCCAGAGTAATAATCTGACAGGTTTCTGGATAGAGAGTTGCAATACCTCTAATGGAATCAATCTTCTTATCCTTGAACATCTCAATGCCATTGGCTGCATAATAGGTAATATCGTTCTGCACAATAGCCAAATCAACAGAGCCATCATGAAGCATATTGATATTAGCTCTGTCTCTTATACACATCTGACGCTGCCGACGAATAGCCTTGTGTAGATC
>ERZ1027239.219-NODE-219-length-22762-cov-17.317964_pt1 | contig 22762 bp, 24 predicted proteins | sample MGYA00519476_ERZ1027239 | MGnify/ENA primary metagenome ERZ1027239 (study PRJEB26926, sample SAMN06164636) | human gut metagenome | biome: ENVO:00009003; feature: ENVO:2100002; material: ENVO:00002003 | host: Homo sapiens | place: USA | collected 2012 ... | reverse complement strand
CTCGCAAAACTCGGTAAGAGACTTGACCATCTTCTCCGGGCTACCATGCAAAATGGTCTGAATGGTATAATGACGGGCGATATTCTCTATCTCACCACCACTGAAATCATAGCGTGCAGCAAGGAAAGAAGCATCCGCATCATCCAAAGAAGGTATCATACTTTGCCAAATCTGTGAACGGCAAGCCAAATCAGGCTTCTCAAATTTCACTTTATAGAGGAAACGACGCTCGAAGGCCTTGTCCATGTTCTCGGCAAGATTGGTTGTGGCAATGAGAATACCATCAAGCTGCTCCATCTCCTGAAGAATGATGTTCTGGATACTGTTCTCCATCTTCTCCACAGCCCTCTCTGCACCCACCTGTCGCCTGCCGATGATGGCATCAGCCTCATTGAAGAGCAGAATTGGAGCCTTTTCAGATTGTTTCACCCTTTTCCTGTACCCCTCGAAGATACCCTTGATATTCTTTTCACTCTCACCTACCCACATACTCTTGATTTCAGAAACGTTCACCTGAATCAAGTCACGTCCTGTCTTCCTGGCTATCTGAAATACAGTCTCCGTCTTACCAGTACCTGGCGCACCATAGAAAAGACAAGCAAAACCACTTCTGAAACTGGTTTCCTTCAAACGGTCACGAATACTCTGATAATGCTTGTCATCCAAAAGTAATGCAAGTTCATCCACCAGCTTGCGTTCCTTGTCATTATAGAACAATTGCTTAGGCTTGATATTCTCAAAGGACAACATGCCACCCTTAGGACGGGAACTATTCATCGAAGAAAGATGAATCTCCGAGAAGAGCTGCTTCTTGGCTTCGTCTGTAATCTTAAAGGATTCCCTGTCCACAAACCCATCATCATTGGCATATTCGATGAACTTCTGTTCAAAGAACGGATGATCACCTTGACTCAAACCACTCTTCGTCCATCGCCAGACAGACTCACCCTCCTCATAGAGAAAAGCCAGGTCGCAATCACGGATATCATCATCACCGTTGACAACAAAAAGCGTACAGAACAGAATGAAAAGCGGAAAGTTAAAATCATCCGTGTCCATCTCATACAACTCCATCGCCTTGACAAAAGCCAGGTGAGAATTCCTGACTACCAATTCCCTGAGTTTCTTTTTCAATATTTTTCTGTCAAGTTTCCTGCTCCTACATTTCGAGAAAAGCTCATTAAACTTATCAAAAAGCTCCCTTGCTGTAAAATCCTCCACATCCGAAGAAACATAACGCCTGTTCTGCTGAAAGGCCTCCATCACCTCCATCGGAATGAAATAGTAGATGCCATTGTCCTTACATTGGCAGACATATTCCTTATCAATAAGCTCCTGTGTCTCGGTGATGTATCTGAGCAATGTAAGGATTCTGCAACCCAGATACTCCGTTAAATCAGAGAACTGAATATGACAGTCATCACACCGATCAGCAAACAGTGCCATGATGGCACTGGCACGCTTGGAGATACACAACTTGTCAGAAACAAATCCAAGATATGGGTCTGCCTCCTGATAAAACTTCTCACCAAGTGAAGAACCCTTGGCCTTGTCTACGATAATCTCGAAGGCCTGAAGCAAGTCCATCTGTTCCAAACCTTCCTTACATGAAATCTGCTTATCCATAACAACACTACATTATTATATATACATTTTGAAATGAGAGAAAGACTTCTGAAGTCCGAGCCACCCAAGATGCTTCCCTGACAAAGCTTATCTTCCATCCATGACCTACCTTTATTTATATAGAAAAATCATCTTCTTCCAAATCCTCTCTATTTGGGAACATGATACATCTCTCATATTCCGGATCAAAGAAAGAATAACCATTCTTCACCTGCTTGATCTTCTTCCGGATGGCACAAATCTTCTCCAGCTCAGAAAGCCGCAGATGATCTTGACTGAACTCCGATATCTCCTCCAACTCTCTCTCAAAGGAATCTACCTCAGCCTGAAATTCATTAAACTCAGACTCGGAATCTTTGAAGAGGTCAGCATCAAGACCCTCATTCAAACGTCTGTTCATTTTCTCCAACTTCATCTTAATAGTCGTTTTCATCTGTCTGATATTTTAAAAGTGAAACAATTGACACTCATACACTTCGTGCCTGATTCTGTATTCTGGTGCAAAGTTACGAGGTACCTACGAAAGTTCGTTTCACAGGTTGAGAATGTTTTCTCTTGCGCAACTATTTTTCTCACAATTCAGCTAATTTTGCAAAAAAATAGAAAGGAAAGACAATGAATATGGAAAAAGAACAATTGAATGACAAGGTAGATAAGGAAACAACCCTATCTGCCATCAAAGCCAGTTACATCAACAGCTATAAGGTAATTGTAGCTGGTGGACGAGACTTTGCTGATTACGCCTACCTGAAAGAGAAACTGGATGAAGTATTCGGTTCGTTGGGAGATCTTGACTCTCATCCCATAGAAATCATATCTGGCATGGCCAAGGGTGCAGACACCTTAGGCATCAGATATGCTGAGGAACATAAGCTGACAATGGTCCTTTACCCTGCTAACTGGAAAAAGTATCCCAGAATGGCAGGCATACTGAGAAACATGAACATGCTCGTGACAGCCACTCACCTTGTGGCATTTTGGGATGGAAAGTCTCATGGAACCAAGCACATGATAGAAATAGCTAAAGCAAAGGGAATACCGGTATGGATTTTTGACTATTAAAGGAAGGTAACAGATTGATGGACTTTGGTATGGTAAAAATACACACCATACCATATATGAGCAGCAAAATCGTTATGTCTTGAATAGGAAATATATTACTCTTTTCCCTTTGCACCCCTTAACAAAATTGTATGTACTACTTGTTTCAGGGTGCAAAGGGAAAAGACTGATTGAAGTGGTATCATTTCAATGATATAAGCAACAAGGAAGAAAAAACATATACCTATAGACCTAAATATCCCATGAGAATAGTCTTGGCATTCTGACCAATCGGTTCATGTCATCAAGTAGTGCCGCATTAGAAAAGACGATACCCTCCTGCTCCACTGTACCATAATCCTGGTGGGCGTGACCGAAGAGATGATATTTGGGACAAACCTCAAATATTCTGTTTCGCAATGGAGCATTTCCCCAATGAATGCCACTAGACTGATCCAGAATCATGACTGGCGGTTCATGTGTCACAACAATATCCGTATCTGCCGGTATCATGGCTTCGGAATGATTGTAGGCTATTCCGAAAAACTTCACGCCACCTATCTCTACACCCTTGTCCTGAAGGAAATGAATGTTACCAGGCAAGTCCTCTATCCCCTCTGCCTCCCATAGACAAAGATCATGGTTGCCCGTCACAAAGATTTTGTGCGGATAGGGCAACCCGATGAACCAGTTCAGAAAGTCAAGCACCTCTTCTTCCGTGCCACTGTTACTGATGTCACCGCTGTGAACGATGACATCAGCTTCTGGCATATCAGCTAATCTATGATGCAAGCCATGAGTATCTGAAAGATGTAGTATCTTCATTTTGCTATTTCTTTAATACAACCTTGGAATCATGAGCATCTGCAGTTCCCGACAATATAGAAGAGATGCTCTCTCCATCATTCAGCACCACAACAGACCACTCGTCACCAAACAACTGTGCAAAGTCTTCCGGCTTCTCCGTATGGATGGGAACAATGGCCTTGGGATGCAACAACCGGAATACCTCGCGCAAACTATTCATGTCGCAATGACCACTGGTATGCATGCGTAAATAACCTTTTCCTAGAGATTTTGCCAACTGCTCATTGTAGGCAGCCTTGCTCTTATCAACATAGCCATCCCACATGGACAGATACACCTGCTTCTCACCGGGAATCCTTTTGATCAAGCTATCGAACCTTGGATTAGAGCGAGCCATCAATACATATCCTTTTTTCTCCAGAAGGTCCTTGAATCTATCATTCATCCAGAATTCGCCTTTTAACACAGAAAGAACAAACGGCTTGTAATGCTCCGAAAACTGATACAGCCTTGATTTACTCCACAAGGAATCCCGCTGAGTAACAATATCCATTATTTTTTTCTGGTACTCATCTATAATGAACACTCGCCCGGCATTCTTTGCGGCATGATACAAACCAAATAGCCTGTCTATGTTGGTAGATGAAGCATATACAACATTACCTGTGTTCTCCTTAAACAACTCCTGGTACTCCTTCTGTAAATCATGCTCAGATTGACTGGCAGCAAGTGGACGAGAAACGTTGGTTGCTTCGCAGACCACATAGTCCACCTTGCCAACAAATTTCTCGATGACATCTGATAACCTGCCACTTCTAAAACCATGAGTGCGGAAATCACCAGTATGAAAGGCACTAACACCACCAGCCTCTATCTTAAAGGCATAAGCATCAAACGCAGAGTGATCCACTGTAACAGGCATGATGTGAAAACTCCCCCAGCTGAAAGGTCTGCCTGGCTCAAAGGTATGAACCGTTTTCAGACGTTCAGACATATTCCGGTGAAAACCATCAACCATCTGAAGACGGTTAGAAAGTTCCATTTGAATATCACGACTGATCCTACCCATGAAAATAGGCAGGTCTTTCGGCAGTTTTGGGATACAGCCAATATGGTCACCATGATAGTGAGTAATCAGCAAGGCACTCTTGGATATATCCCCATACGTTAATCCTTCAACCTGTAAATCTCCCGTCTGAGGACCACCAGGCAGTTCTTCGCCATAGTCAACAAACAAATGCCAACCCTGATATTCATATTCCGTCACACACCCACCTATCTGATGGGTGCCGCGATAAACCTTGATATTCATACGCATGTATCGATACGATAACTAATATTTGCAGATGATAAGATTCTCTCTATATCCCCTATACGTTTCTTACGACCTCCAGTATCTTTCTTGTAGTTGCAAGCTATCAACAACTGTGGCTCAGGGTCAACAGTAAGACTATCAACGTCATCAACAGAAGGAACAGGGAGGTCCAGATCCTTTTTAATGCGATATAACATTTTGTAATACGCAGCTAGGCGGTCTTTATTGCCCTGAAGAAACTCCCGATAATGTCTTATCTGGCGTAAGATTTCCGGTTCACCATTGTAAGTTAGCAAACGGCTGTCACCAATTCTTTTAAGTTCTTCAAAAATGATATGGTTATTCTCTATCTTTACCATATCAATCCTGATAGTCTCCTTCTCTTGATCGTGAAAACGATGAGCAAATTCTGAATCCAGGTATTTATCACGTCCTTCCGTTATTAATTTTCCCTGAATGAATTTCTCCTTGGTATTCTCTCCATTTTCTGATTGAGAATAAATATTTCTGATATTTTCCTTAAGTTCCTCCACTCTTGATTCCAGCCATTGCTGGCAATCCTGATAGATGGGTGTGAATTGTTCCTTGCCACCTTTTCCAACGCTTCTTCTATAATAGTTCTCATCCTTAACATCAGTATATCCTAAATATTTTGGATGAGCCTTAGCCACAACTCCATCGCTGAACCTATCATAAGATATTTCAGCCATTCTACCACCATAATAATAAACGTCAATCACGTTCTTCTTTCTGATTTCAATATAAAGCTCATGATCCTTTGTCAGAAGCTTCCACCAGGATGGTGCCTGATCACCTTTCAGCAATTGATACAAGCTGTGACCTGCATCTAAAAGTCCCGGTTCCAATAAAGAGATATTGTTCATAACTATTCATTTTTGGTTGATGTAATCCATTTCATGATTATAACACCACAATTCACCATCATATCCATGCTGAAGAGATAATGTCTTACCTGATAATCTGGCCTTGATCTGGAGCGATCTTGCTTCCTGCTTCGTAAGAAAGACAACATTCTCGTCACTTATCCATTCGCCATTATCGTTGCGAACCAGATGCCAGTTTCTTTCCTGTTCTTTCGTTTCCATTAGGCATATTCAAATTGTGTTATATTTATTGGGGCTATTTCTATTTCATCTCCATCATCGCCTGTTGGAACAGCCAATCGAACGATCCCATCACTCATGGCATTGTCAACAAGCAAGGTCAACGGATAGATGTCCCCATCTTCATCCCAAACTGGATAACCATATTCATCAAACTCAGTCATAAAGGCAGAGTCAATGCCATAGACGTAAATATGCTGACTATGCTTCTCCATTTCGTGATTGACAAAAGGGTCCTGTATCGGATTGAATGAGTCTCCCTGAGTCAAATCCATTCCGTAAATCAGGAAAGGAGCCGCATCATTTGATTTCGCCAAAAGTGCCATCGTACGGGAGTTTGCATATAAATTAAGTGCATACTCACTGCTATACGTCTCGTGAAAATCGTATTCGAACTCCTTTACCACATCACGAAAAGTCTTGCCATCACACATTCTCCTACCCCTACTGTCATATTCGGCAGGGATAAAGCTGTAGTTCTTGTAACACTCATTCTCCATTCAACTTCCTCCAAATTACGCAACACTACTATTCTATTTCTATAAACACCTGAACAACATTATGTTGCTCATTATCTTATCATATCAGAAATTTCACGGTTCTTAGTGTTGCATGAATAGAAGGGCAAAACTCTGAAAGACGGGACAAAGATACAAATAAAATCCGAGAACCCCACCCTTTCCGAAGTTTTTTTTCGATAATGGACCAACTTGGTAAACACTTAGCTCATGCAATAGATTCCACCTAAATTGAGAAACGCCATTATCAGATGGTCTGGCAGTAGTGAAATCCAATGTTCGTTTAAAAAAGAAACCACACCATGAAAATATCAAAGTCCACCTTCCTCTTCTTTATGAATCCCTTTATAATGTAATATTTTAAATCTTGAATTCATACGGTTCGATGTCATACTCCCAAGCTTTTTCTATTATATTCTTTACCTTTCTATTAAAACCGTCCCACAAGACTATAAGACCATCAGCATTCACAATCATCTGAGAGTTATAGTCAAATCCATCAAACCCTCCATTGGTTTCACGGTCATCCGGATATATATCCAGCTCGTAACCTCTGTCCTGAGCATATCTCACATCCAGGGCATCAGAATCTGAAGAATGGCAAGAAACGACAACTATATTCTTCTTTTTCCGAAGATAGTAATCACAACACTCCTGCAGTAATTCATAGTCAGAAATATAACGGTTTGCCAGAATCATAACCCTATATTTATCTATAACGTCTTTTACCTGTTCCTTAATACCCTTGATATCGCATATATCCATAAAGAGACGGTTGGTAGTGTAGGTAAAGGTTCCCACTTGGTTCTTTACCATCCACCAATTCTCACCCCCATCAACAAAGAAATTACCTTCTGTATTCTCTTTCTCCCACGCCCACACGGCCTTTTCAATTTTAGGCATAACAAGGGATATATCTTCACAACTATATTCTATAGAGAATTTTGGTACCCTTGCAGCTGCAATATATAAACGCCTGATATAGGGGTCATTCTCATCTATCTCAACGGATTTCATAACGTAAGAAAGAATGCTTTGATAAGCCTCTTCCGAATACTCTTTATATTTCATCTCAGTTTATTTTAAAAATCAAACATCATGTTAACAGTCAATCAAAGAAACATCAGATTCTATGTAGCATTCACAGAATTAATGTCCTCCCAAAGACACGAACTTAATTAAATGCCGAAAAACAGACGAGAAACAGACTTCAAGAAAGGAAAATTACCTTTCCCTCCAACTCATGATCAAACTGCAGCTTAAACAGAGAGAGCAAGTCATGCAGAGAATCATCAAAGTATCCTGCAAGAACATGTTCTCCTGTTTTCATGTATTCAAACCCCAAAGAACATAGCAGATAGTCTGCAGATACATGTAGGATTCTAGACATAGCTTAATTATATATCTAAATGGAGTTTTACCAGGCACGCGCACCTTGCATCATTCCATTTATCTATATGAGCTCTTACTCTCCACTTTCAGCTTCGCCTTGTGGTTTCTGACCAGCGTGAGCCATGATAGCATTGTACTCTTCATCAGACATTTTTCCTGTTTCATGAAGACTCTGAACATAAAGGTAAGTAATCTGGCTGAACACCAATTTCATACCATTGTAACACATACCGATGAAGTCACTATCAAACAGCTTGAGATCCGTCTCCTGTCCATCCTTCTTAGCCTTCATGTCAACACCAAACTGTCCTTCTTCCTTACCTTCGTGAAAAGTAAGAGACAACTCGAATAACTCTTTTCCCTTCATTTCATTTTCATTCTGTTCCATATCTAATTTTTAAATTGTTAATATCTAACTACAACCACCTTCAAGTTATGGTTCTTAGCAGTTTTAATCATATTTTTCGTACTCCTGCTTTTCCCATCCCAAAAGGCAATAAGTGCATTTGCTACACTAGCCATCCTAGCATTACGGATAGGTCCAGTTGCCCTACCATGGGCTTTCCAGTCAGCTGGATAAGTCTCCAACAGGAAACCACGCTCCTGAGCATATCGTTCACCCAAGGCATCGGCACCAGAGGCATGACCACTGATGATTACAACATCTTCCTTCTTTTCATCTTGAAGAAAATAATCACACTTCTCTTTCAACAACTCATAGTCATTGAAATCTCTGCATCCAGCTATGATTACCTTATATTTAGAGATTAAATCTAAGATTAATCTGTTAGCTGCATCTACTTCTTCTTGACTCATTATATTATTATTTATAAGTTTTATTTCAAGTTAAAGGCTCTCATCTGTATCAAAGCCTTCCATACATAAACTATCCACCGAAAATCCAAGTTTGACACCTATTACATAATAAGGCATCATCTACAACTATTCATCTTTAAAGAAGAATGCTATTTCCTTTCATTCCAATATCAAAGTCACAACAAAGGTACAAAAAACGAGAGTAATCACCAAACTTTTAGCTTATTATTTTATGATTTTCTCATGTTTCGATATAATCAAGACGATCAAAAGGCAAAACCAGAATAAAAAAGCTCTGCTTACCCTATCATTTCACTTAAATAATATGAGCGGAGCAATTCTAATGAGGTACAGAGAACCTCGTAACCCAATTGATTAAATGACATCATAGGGATTGATACAATGGTACCAAAAGAGTAATATTATCAGCTAATAATGTTCATTACCATTAATGAACAGAATCTCATAACTGAGAAACGTGCGAAGTACGCAAAGGAGAAGTATGGCGACCAACAGATAGAAACCAACACTAACCTTGGATAGCAACTAACCAACGTTAAGAACCAAGCCATCTGCTACGTAAAGGACATGGAGGCACCAGGGCAAAACAAGCTCAAACTATATACATTTATCAATTATTGGTTAACTGCCACTTCTGACGATTCCAACTTTGTCGTAAAACCCAATAACAAGAAATAGGGAACCGTCATTGCTTTAGATTATGGGGCTAACATTGTCCAATATGCCGGTGTAAACAATGCATGCAATGTGACCAAAACTATCACCAAAGCAGATTTCAAGACCAGAAGGGGCAGACTAATTATGGTCCATCCAAATAATAAAGTGGTAATAAGACCAATATCAGCCTTCATCCAACTTCAGTACACACTTAATGACGAAAAATTCGGTTTTTCACTGGAATCTTTATTTTTTGTATGAATTAATTTCACCTTTACGATATTTTTTTGTATTTTTGCCCCGAAAATAGAATTTGAAAACAGAAAAAGAATATATATGAGTAAGAAAATATTCATCATACTACTGGTTTGCTCTTTTTTCTTCAGGCTTCAAGCCCAAGAAAAAAGAGCACTACTAGTGGGCATATCCAAATATGACACTGCCCTGACAGGTTATCAGTGGAACAATATCAATGGAGCTAATGATGTAAAATTGCTCGCTCCTATTCTGAAAGCTAAAGGATTTAAGGTAACTACTCTCACAGATGAAAAAGCTACCCATAAGAACATCATAGAGGGTATCAATAAACTAATCGCAACATCCAGAAAAGGGGACATCGTCTATTTTCATTTCTCCGGTCATGGACAACCTGTTGAGGACATCAGTGGAGACGAAGTTGATGGATGGGACGAAGCTATCATTCCTGTAGATGCTAGAAAGGTGTATAAAAAAGGTGTTTATGAAGGGCACAAACATATCCTGGATGATGACCTTGCCCCGTTGATTACCAAACTCAGAACAAAAATAGGCCCAAAGGGAGTAGTCTATGCTGTTCTCGACGCATGCCATGCTGGTACGGCTTCCAAAGGTCTGGACGACGATGAAGATGAATGCCCTTCCAGAGGAACTATGCAGGGATTCACCTATACTAGAGGCAAATATTTCAAGCCCAAGAAACTGGAGACGGCCAACTACTACAAAGTTCAAAAGACAAGACTGATTTCTCATGTCGTTTTCTTTGAAGCATGCCGTCCCTATCAGTTGAATCGAGAAATCAAGGCAAACAATAAGATCTACGGTCCCCTATCCTTCCATATGGCACAAGTGATTAAGAAGTTTGGACTTTCAACCAACGCAAGTACGGTTATCAACCAACTCAACAAGGAAATCACAAAAAAAGGACTATGGCCTATGAATCAGAATTTAGTAATCGAAAAAAGTTTTTAAATATGAACGTACCATCAGACAATACAGAACTTATCAAAATCGCAATCGAGCTAAGACCCAAAGTAATCAAAACTCTAGCTTCGAAGTTTGAGCATACTCTAACTAAAGAAGACATTGATGATGTCTTCTATGAGTCATGTACAAGAGTGTGGGAAAAACTCATGCACGTAGAAAACAACTATCTGGAAAAGTTGGCCAGCAAAAGTGGAAACTTTGAAAGCTATTTCTTCGGAATCTGCAACAACACTGCCATGAATATGATCAGGAAGAGACAGATGACGATTCCAAAATCCAAGCACAAAGATGAAAATGGTAAAATCGTGGTGGATAAAACAGCTAGAGAAGTCTCTATGAGTTCTATGATTCAGGAAAACGAAGATGGTAGCGTTAACATGGACAAGTTGTCCTATCTGATGTCAGCCGCCACCGATGGACACGAAGGTGAAATTGAATTGAGTAAGATGGAAGAAGCCGTGAAAGAGATCATCACCCAACTTCCTGACAACTGCAACAAAATCTTCCATGGCATATACTGGGATAACATGGAGAATCTGACAGCAGTAGCAGAGAAATATAATTTCAGCAATGCCAATTCTGTAAAGACAACCAAATCGCGCTGCGTCAAGAAGTTCAAGGACAAACTTGAATCCTTATTCCCAGAAGTATTCAAAATATTAAAGAAGTAAGCATCATGGAGCAGGACAATATACAAGAAGCTATCTTGCAAGACGAACTGATAGACAAGTTCATCAGAAACAAGATGACGCCAGAAGAGGAAGAAGCTTTCAAGGCAAACCTAGCCAATGATCCTAGTTTGCGAGAAAGAGCTTTCGCTACAGCCATCATGGCTAAATGTATGAGGGAGAAGCGCCAGGAAGAAGAGAAGGCATTCATAGAACAGCTGAACGAATCTGTTGCCATAGATCAGGATGACCGAATCGAACGCTTCATCCGAGACAACATGACACCGGAAGAAGAAGCAGAGTTCAAAGATGATCTTAACTATGATTCAAGCTTGAAAGAACGTGCCTTAGCTACCTCACTCATGGCAAAATCGATGAAAGAGAAGCGCCAGGAAGAAGAGAAAGCCTTCACAGAACAACTAAATTCTGCGGTAAAAGCCTCTTCACAACGTGCAAGAATCATAAGTCTCAAAGAGTTTATGGCAATTGCTGCATCTTTGCTCATCTACATGGGATTCGGAGGCTATCTCCGCTTTACAGAATATGGCTACCAACAGCGTAATAGCATTGTAGCTGAAAACATCAGCATGGGAGGTGCTCTAACTGAACGAGGAGAAGGCGATGAAACGATGCTCAACAAACTTGATTCCATAGCAACATCGATCAAGAAAGACCGTGACATGACAAAGGTTATCGCTGAACTCCAAGGTTTATATGACAAACGCCTCACAGACGTTGATTGTGCTCAAAATTCAGCAACCATTGGATGGTATCTTGCTCTGGCATATATCAAGGATGACCAGAAAGACAAGGCCAAGGATGTGCTCTTTTGTCTGAAGAAAGAACAGCCACAAATGGCTACCCGTATCAATAAGTTGTTGAAAAGTATTGAATGATACACCATCAGGTTAAAAGCAAGGAGGAGAGAATATGGAAAATTCTCTTCTCCTTACTTTTTAATCCAACAGAACAAATGCGGCCCAATCATTTGAATGAGGATACTTCTCTCTAATCAACATTTTTGCCTGGAGAAGAGCTTTTGCCTTTGATAACCCAAAAGCTAATCCTTTATAAAAATGTATCATAAAGTCTTGAGTTACACTATCATCTATCGCCCATAACGACATCACGATACTCTTTACACCTGCCTTTTTGAAAGCTCGCTGCAAACCATATACACCATCTCTTGAAACTTCACCGAGTCCAGACTTACAAGCAGATAGAACTACCAAATTTACGTTCTGCAAATTGAGATTACATATTTCTTTTGCCGTTAAGATACCATCATCCAAACCGGTATCGCCCACTTTATTAATAAAGGCATTATTAGCTCCAGCGAACATCAAACCTGTTCTAATCATCGCCAAATCTTCATCAACCTGATAAAAGTCTCCCTGATTTAAAAGAGGATTATTGGTAACCATTGTTGCATATTTTTGCTGAGACCAGCAATAGCCATGTGTTGAGACATGAAGGACATTCACACTAGTATCTGAAAGTTTCTTAAACGACTCTTCTGTTGCAGATTGACCAGTCAAAAGATTAACTTTAAATCCATTTTGATTGAGTATGCCAGATATTTCTGTTGCTTCTTTCTGAGAACCAGGAAGAAAATCAAGAGTTTCACGTAAACTTCGTAATGTGCACTTCTGTGATGTACCATTCATCTTTTGTCCACAACTATCAACATCGTAATCAATACCCCCATAAACAACTGCATCTTTACCGAGAAATGAATCTCTCTCCAAACATATCTGGCGCGAAGAAGACAAACGATGATATATTCGCTTTTGCGTTAAATCCGCAGACTCTAAAGCCAAAGAATAGAGTTCACCATCTGGTATAAAATAGACCGTAGATGCTGAATCTATTACTGATTCCAATGGCTTCCAAATAATATTATATACAGAATCTGTACCATAACATTTGTTCTTATTAAGCTTCTTTATATCACGATCTGAGCATACTTCAAACACATCCACTTTATTACTATCATATGAAACAACAAAGGCAAAATATGTTCCTATATGTTCATAAAAATCAACTACAACCTCATTCTTTCTCAAATGCGTTAGAACATCTTGATAGTTCATACAAATTTCTTTATTAAAATTATCAATACATGACTGTTTTTGCGCTAATGATCTTTCTATTGAAAGAATTTCTTTCCTCAGCATATTTATTTTCTCTTCATTATAGTTTATTTCTTTTATATTCTTATCAAATTCGATACGTTTTGATACAAGCATTTGATAATCAGCTTTGACAGAACTGTCTTTAGACTTCTCTACAGTTTCTTTAAAATTGACATCACGGTTTAATAACAAACCTTTTAATAATTGAAGAGCATTAAAACATAATTTACTAATCCGTTGATTATCTTGTCTCAAGTTGTCTCCACTCAGCAAAACCGGTATAAGACGAACATATATCGTATTTTTCCAAAAAGATTGACGTTCTTCTGAATTCATCCATCCAAAACGCTTCGTTACATTATCTTTCAAACGCTCCAAATATTCTTCATACAAAGAGACAATTGTAGAATCATTACCATCAAGTGAGTGTCTATCAGTTATCAGACCCATAATCAAATTCAAACATCTATCAGAACTATTATCACCGAGTTTGGTATCAATAGCTAGACACTCCTCACCATACTTAATAGCCTCTTTTGGCATTTTTGCTTGTGAATATCTGAAAGATAAATCATACAATGCATCAGCATAACGATGAGAACTTTTACCAAACTTTGATTCTGCATACTTCAAATTCTCCTTAGCAACAAGAACTGATTCTTTAAATTGAAACATATTTGCCAATATATTACTAAGGGTTTGGCGTGCGTAAAACATTAAAGAATGATCATTTCCAAATAACTGCTTTATAACATCAACTGCTTGTTGAATTTCATTTAAAGCTTCTTTATTAATAACCAAAGCTCTTTCGTCTAACGCTGCTTTCTTTAACGATTGAGCATATGAAGACGTGTTCCTCGCGATATTAATAAGGGTAAAAACATAACTACTATCCTTTAAAAAAGATTCACCTTTTAATATTTCCAAAGCTTTATGTTGCACATCATAAGCCTCTGAAGGTTCTAGATAATCAGCAACATGCAACAAGGCTCTTGCGTACCTAGTACTCTTCTCACCATATATTCTTTTACAAAATATTGCTTCTTTTTTAAAAAGCAGACAAGCTTCATTGTAATTACCTTCCGAATTATACAAGTTAGCTAACATAGAAATACAACTCAGGTATATATTAGCATTCCCAGTAATATCATTATCTAAAATTGAGAGACACTCTTCAAGTGCCATAATAGCTTCAGGGCGATTTATTTCTTCCATAAGCAAAGAACATTGATACAAAAAAGAAGCATAACCACCTTTGTTTGAAAAAGAAATATGTCTTGCCAACTCTCTAGCTTGACTTATATAAGACTGCATTTCATTAATACGCCCCAAGTAATGAAGAGACAGAGCTAAGTCTAGCAGACAATCAACATATTTTTCAGATTCTTTTGTGTACATTTTTTCCGCAATTTCTAATCTCTTTTTATATACATCATAAGCTTCATCATACATAGAGGCTTGCATAAGAGATGAAGCCAATATCCCCCTTGTCAAGAAAGCCTCTTCACTATTTTTTCCGCAAAGATTCTCATAAATCCGCAAAGCTAACTTTTGCAATTCAGCCGATTTTCGTGGATTAAAATTAAAATAGTAACTAGCTAACACTATTATTTGATCTACATATTCTCTAGTATTTGTACCAACAATACTTTCTAGAATTTTTAATGCCCCTTCAGCTAAAGAAATTGCTTTTGATTCTCGATGGCTATAATATAGAGCACGAGCTTTTACAAACAAGCAATCAACATACATCTGCGTTTCAGACTGATTAGCCGAAATAAGTACATTTTCCAATTCTTTACATGTCGCAATACAATCATCATATTGCTTAGAATTCAATTCTTGTTCTATTTGGTTTACCAAAATTGTTGTTTGATCACTGATAGTAGCTTGTCCATAACATGTAACAGACAAAAACAAGAAAAATACTACTGAAAAGAAGTAGCTTATGCCTGACGATAACAAGACTCTATTTGCCTTCATATTTTTAAGTTTATATAATTCGTAATTTTATTATTGTGCAAAATTACAAAAAAAAATAGAAATCCCAAACAAAATGAAATAAATCTAGAAAAGTAGTGATATCCAGAACATATAAGGCTAACTATAGATACAACATTTCCTTAAACCAACCAAGACGAAGTTGTACCATTAAGTGCATTTCAAATACAAAATAAAAGACAATGTAAGAACTAAAAAAAAATAGAAACGTTAGACGTTGTCATTTAAACTGTGTCAAGGTTTATAGTCCGCCTATTGTATCTTTATTAAGGATGTTCTCATCAAAAACCGACTATTGGTAAAAAAGAGGACATCCTTAATAAAAAATCACAATCTACAATAAATCCACACTAATCAAAAACAAGTCTAGACTTAGTTACGTACCCTTTTCCTGAACAAGTAGGACATAATTCAGTATTTCCTAGCGATCCTTTGCATCGGGTACATTCTGCATATTCTTGCCTACCGGAACCACCACAATAAATGCACTTTGACCTTACCACACCAGTTCCTCCACATAAAGAACAACCACCGGCCATACTTGGTCCCCCACAGATACAGCTACTCTCAGTATATCCCCTTCCAAAACACTGAGGACAATTATGGGGACAATATGCTCTTCCTGTACCATGACAAACCTTACATGGAATTACTCCCTCGCCCTTGCAGGTAGTACATACTTCCTCACATTCCTCTGTTCTGTATGATGGAGTTGACTTAGCAGGCTCTGAAGAAACAGAAGTGTTGGAAGAATTCCCCTTTTGGGCATCGCTGCTCACAGAAAAATCAGAGGCGGAACTATTTACATTCTGATACGTAGAAGGCACATTCTGAGGGGCGGAAGAACTTGAAGAACCAGTTGTATCAGAACATGCCTGATAACAAATGAAGGCAAATGCACAACCTACCACAATCAGCACAAATAAGCTGATGAAAGATAAACAGCCTCCAGAATCATCGCTCACTAGAGAAGAAGATGATGATCTGCTTGACTGGCTGCTTGCAGATGTGGTATGACTTCTCATTGTAGACGGTTTGTGTCCCCTATTCTCCTCTTCAAATTCTCCAGTCCTATCGTTATATTTCATTCCCATTGTCAATTCAGTTCAAAATCAATGTCTGTCAATTCAATCTGTCCTTCCAGTTTTGCCTCAATATCCTCCCCCAGGTCTAAGACGCTCATCGCAGGAGAACATACAGCACAAGAAGGATTCCTATCTATCCTGGCTCCATACCATCGCATAATGGTTGGCATATTACCTGCCCCAGGCAGAGCAGCCCAATTGGCATAGTGACGTTCTCGACGGTTTGCCCACATATAGTAGTCATAAACTAGCTCGTCTTCCAAAGAAGAGATACCTGATTCACTACCTCTTGAAAGTTCCACAAGAGCCAACTTGACCATCATATTGCAGATTGGCTGGATATCAGAAGACAAACCCACCTGTACCACAGCATCAGCATCTTCCGATGACATATAGGCCGGAATGGCACCAGAGCGACGAGCAGATCTCTCATCAGCAATCTCTTCATTATGCGAGTTGAACCAATGATTGCCAATCAGACAGCAATAGCAAGGTCCACCAGGACGATATCTGAATACATCACCTCCCTCAGCCCGGGTAATCGCTCTTCCGAAGATTCCAACCTTCTGATAATCAACGAGCGCTTTCGACAAGACAAAACGACTTGAATTATTATCTGTGGCACAGATAACCAGATCAGCCTTGCCCACTTCCTCTCTCATCAACTCTTCCTGCTGACTGATATCATAAGCGAACTTGTCAACCCGGGCATAAGGATTCTTGGCCAAGATAGCATCCTCGATGGCATTGGTCTTCAAACGGCCCAATTCCTGGATACCACAGGTATGACGAGCCAAATTGTGCAACTCCACCCTATCAAAATCCCAAAGAGAATAACTCCCCACTCCAGCCTTGGCCAGTTCGATAGCTATCTGAGAGCCAAAACTACCCAAACCAACAATCATCACCCGCTTCCCCTCCAATACATTCACTTCCAGAATACCTTTGCTTCTAGAGTAGAGTTCATCTTTTGAAGGGATATATTCAAAAGCTCTCGGTATCAATTCTCCATTCACTTTTTCATATACATGGACATCATCTTCAGCCCTTACGATGATGCAGAACCTTCCCTTGTAACCCTCATTCACCGCAGCAGTAGAAGTCGCAAAAAGAATGTGGCCGGCATCTCCATAAGCATGCAAGGCTTTCTTCAGGGAAAGATGAACCACCTGCTCACCCTCCCACTCATAAGAATAACCTTCAGCAACCTCGCCCCCTTCAGAAGCGAATTCAAGCACATCCTGCTTGCTCAGGTAAATGACAGGAGAACAGGCAAAGCCGTTCTCCGTCATATCTGTAACAATCTCACCAGTGAGAGGCTGAGTTCCCCGGGTAATCTGTCGGAACTCTCCTGTTTGTGAATCATAAACCAACTGTGTCATTGAAGCTTCCTGCTTCAATCCCTGTTCACGAACACTGTCTGCCAGTGCGCTCAACTCATTATCATTCATTCTCATATTGCTTATCTTTTTAAATCTGACTAATGTAACAGTAAAAACTATGCCTGATGGTTCAAGAAAAAATCTATATTCTTTCCAGTACGAAGATGTGCTTCATACATTTCCAACCAAAGACGGCACTTGATATATATCTTATAGATAGAAACCATTGGCGTCCATGAGTTATACCCATAATGACAAATTCGCGTAAAACCATGTTCACTGCTCAATGTATGCATAGGAGCACTCGCAGAGTCCATCCGGCTACCAGTCTTTGTCAATAGCATCTTGGTAACAAAAGCCTTTGGCACCTCATTAGGAAACTGATCCAAATCTATTCTTATAGTATAGATATTCTTACTGTTGGTGACAGCACCTAACAAAATATAGGGCTTTGATGTATTCATATCCTGGAAAACATAGGCAGAGGCAGGCAACTTGCGAGCCAACACCTGCTTTTCCAATTGAAGTCTCTGATAATCCATCATATCATTCTCAATTTATAAGTTACTAACTATTTCCTGAGGCAAACTCATACCATAATAATAGGTGAAAGATCCATAAATATCACCATTATAGTTCCATTGTGCCTTCATCACTCTATCCTGCAACTTCACCACAGGGGCTTCTTGAGGGAAACCTCCAGGAAAGTAAATTTCCTCAATGCTTCCATCCTGCTTATCCAGAAAAAGATGCACATGCCCTCTCCCATCCAATTTCACATCACATCCCCGGTTGTCGGCATACAGGTTTAGAAAATCAATAATCTTCTTCAATACAAGATTGTTCTGCTTGTCACGAAGCCAGTATTCCTGACTGAAGACAGGTTTTTCCTCACCTAGTACTTTCAAGCCAACCATGTTAGGCTCCTGACAACAAGGATGTAGGAGAATGTCGTGAAGTTCCCGGTCCACAAGCTGACGGTATGGACTATCCATCTCTTTGATGAGCCATGAAGCATGCTGATAGTCTTGATGTCCCTCCAAGAAAGAGAAAGCATTCAGCGTAGAAGCATGCGCATCACAGTTGCCAATGCAAAGAAGGAACCTGCCAAGATGCTTTTGGTCAATTACCATCTGCATGTTGGAAGCATCATGACTGCTTGGATGAGCCAGTCCCAACTGATGATGAGAATGCCACTCACCGATATGCTGCAATCCATATTTCTTCAAAAGGGTGTTACCTACCTTTACCAGATAATCAACATCCTGATTAAAGAAAGTACACTGATGATTGGCGTGTGGTCCGGGACCAATGGCATAGAGTACAACAGGAATCCCTGTAGAAGTCCAGAAGCCAAAGAGTTGCCCACCCGTTTCAATCGTCTTTGAATCCAGAATGCATCGTGAGATGTAATCCAATTCACTGCGATATATCATGGCAACAGACGCAGAATCCGCTGATGCCTGACCGATGGTCTCAACAGGAGAAGCCAGACGCCTGTTCTGTTGTTTACTTTTGCAAAGTGAATGGATCATAACAAATCCTCTTCTTTGCATTTTTCTTTTCATCTTATTCATAAATTCGATAACTTGATTCATCATATAATACCTCGAGTTGTGAAAAGGTAAACATTCCTATTTCTTTTTCCCAAAAATCATTCCAATGACAGCTGCACCGATCTTTCTCTCGATACCAGTCTTCGTGGTGGGAATACCCGTAGCCTTTGTAAAGGCACGTTTAGCGGCAGTAATGCCAACAGCTCGTTTAAGGGAGAAGCTGAGTCCCGGAATCTTAGTATTTGTCATAACCATTATATATTTGACAGTTCAACATATTCAATTCTTTTATGACACCATCCGATGTCTTACACTCCTATATAACATCAACTTGGAAAAGGTAAACACCCAAATGTATTTTTTTGAATTCAAAAGAAAAAATAACAGATTCCTTCCATATTCCAGATATTTTTCGTAACTTTGCCGGATAACTAACAAAAAAGATCGAATTATGGCAAAATTATTAATCATTTTCCTGGTAGCATACTGGGGCTACAACTACTGGAAGTTCAGACGCAACTATCGGTATTACACCGTCATGGCAGATTTCCTGAAGCAAGAAATCCGTGAAAAACCGGATTATGTAAAAAAGATGAAACTTTCATCTGCATTGATCCATATCCAACAATACGCCAGTGCATACGAACTTTTGAATGAAATTCTGAATTATGCCCCTTATATTGTCAAAGACAAGAATATTCTTCTTACGAACATAGAATTTTGCAAGAATCCTACACCCACATTGCATGGTCCCAAGAACCTTCATCACAGCTATTGGCACCATTTTGTATTGAACAGATTGGGCAAAAAAAGATATGATTTTCTCACGGAAGATGAGTATTTGAAGACAAATTCTATCTTGAGAAAAATGAAATCCAATCATTGAAAACAAACGGAGGATACACCGCCATGATGTATCCTCCGTTTGTTTAACTACTTGGAACGAACAGTTTAATGAAGAAGGACAAAAGCCCCCCAGTCTTCTGGAGAAGGATACATCTTCCTAAGATAAGCCTTGCTTTTCTGCAAAGCTTCATCAGCATCTTCTCCACGCAGCAAGCCTTGATAAAACCCAGTCATCAACATATCCGTAGCCCTATCATCCACTGCCCACAAACTCATCAGAATCTGTTTGGCACCTGCGAGTTTAAAGGCTCTCTGCAATCCATATACTCCCTCGCTGGAATTGCTGTATCCCAAACCCGTTTCGCAGGCAGACAGCACCACTAGTGAACAATCAGCCAAATTCAATGTGGCAATCTCGGCAGAACGCAAGATACCATCATCTGCATAAGGAGATAATTGCAGCGTGTCATTACACCAATACCTGTTTGCCCCTGCAAAGAACAATCCCGATTCCAACATCGGATTTTTGTTCGGAGCATTGTCTTTAAAGAAGCCGTGGGTAGATATATGTATGATGCTATTCTTCATCTTGCTCTTTGCCTTAAAGGCTGCTTCTGTAGCATATTTACCCGTATAAACCCGGTTCCTTACATTTTTAGCCCGAAACAAAGCTGAAATATCCATCACTTCATTATAGGCATAAGGCAAGTTGGAAAGGGTTTCTCCTCGCTTGATAGCCTGTCTCTTCAACGCCGGAAGCGTCGCAGAACCCGGTCCATAATCTATACCACCCCATAACGTAGCACCATGACTGATTGCAGACAAGTTGAATGGCTTTGCCGTCTTTATATCCATAGGATTGGACAACAGCTTCAACTGCCTTGTATCACATACATATTTGTTATTGCCCATATATAATGCACCCACAGCAATTTGATTGTAAATTCCCTTTGGTACATAATATAAGGTATGGATACCAGCAGCCGCATCCAACACCTTCCCCAAGAGTTTTTGGGTAAGCCCCGGATCATGATAGATTTCAAAGATCGGTCGCTGCAGCTGACTCTGTATATCAGCAAGCTTTCCCATAGGGATATATGACACATCACCTTTGTGTTTCAGCATGAGTGCAAACAGCTGACCTTCGTTCTCAACCAGATTGACGAGTGCTTCACCAGAATCCAAACTCTTCTGTACCTGGTGATAATCCTGATTCTCCAGTTCATTCTTTGTCTTGAAATCTGTGCATTTCAACGCCAGTTCCTTCTCAATATCATCAATTTTCTTCTGTATCTCATCTTTTTGATTAAACAGTTTCTTTCCTGAAATCTCCTGATAAGACAAGTTCTTCCGTAAATCACCCAGCTCATTGTACTTTTTCAGAATCTCAGGGTCTCCCATATTCTCGATACTATGCCTGATCGACAAATTGGAACGGAGAAGAAGTCCCGTTTTAAAAGTGATATTGTCAAAGCACAAATTGGCCAATTCTGGCGTCGGATGTTTCTGCAATACATGAAAAGCATAATTATAGGCCACATCAAACTGCTGGGCAAAATGCTCACGCTGCTCTTCAGTCATTGACGGAATGTTCAAGGCAATCTGCTTTTTCATACCTTCACAATAGAGTTGCAAATCAGAGATGAGACCATCCCAGTCGCCCTCAGCCTCCTGAAATCTGAAACCTCTCACATAGTTTACAATATATTCATAATCATTCTTATCATGAAAGCGATCCAGGAATCTCTGATATCTTTTAAACAGTACTTTACTCATGGAAAGATCATGAATTCTGAAACAATAGTCGGACAGATCACCCAACTCCTCGCACTCAGCAAGTACATTCATCAGTTTTACCTGGTCCACAGCCTGAAGGATTCTAGGATAGGCATCAATCTCCTTACCATTTTCAAAATCCCACTTGATAAGCTGATTGAGACATTTAACCTTGTAACGTGGGGGATATTGCTGGTTACCTAATATTTTATCAACATACTTCCCCATGCTCCTGATGGCCAATTCCTTATTCTGATAATAGGAAACCACAATGGAATCATACTGTACAAGCTCTTTAGGAATGGCAATATCTAAAGTTGAAAACCACTCCTTTTCATTGTAGGCCTTTGCTACGAACCGGTCTATCTCCTGTTGTGCACCATCATAATACTTCCTGTAAATATGATAAAACTTGATCTGATTATTGACATCACCAATCTTTTCGTAAAAGAGATAGATGATCCTGGCTGTACCATAACTGAAGTTTCGCAAGTGAATAAATATCAACTTGCTTGTTTATAAATATACATATTACGTAGCGTATGGGCAACAGGATTACTTTCGATGAAATCTGCCAGCAACTCTGTAGCATCTATAGAGTAACGCTCTGCTGCTTCCAGAACGAAGTCCAAAATGATAGCCCATATCTTGTCCGTTACGGACAACTCGAGAGTGTCATTGGTAACCTCTGTAAAGAGACCACCGATGGTTTCATACGCTTCAAATCTCTTCACTGTACACAAGATGTTATACT
>ERZ1027239.215-NODE-215-length-22847-cov-16.713891_pt1 | contig 22847 bp, 20 predicted proteins | sample MGYA00519476_ERZ1027239 | MGnify/ENA primary metagenome ERZ1027239 (study PRJEB26926, sample SAMN06164636) | human gut metagenome | biome: ENVO:00009003; feature: ENVO:2100002; material: ENVO:00002003 | host: Homo sapiens | place: USA | collected 2012 ... | reverse complement strand
TGTACCACTTGCCCTTGAAGAGCGAGGCATAATAAGGAATGGGATAATACGTGCTATCAGGCGTCGGTACACGGCTGACCACGGCAAACTTGCGTTTGCCCTTCTTCACCTGTGCTTGCAAGTCCGTCCACGGACTTTGCGGGTTGAGCAGTGGAATCACCTCCACCTGTTCCACCCGCACCGAGTTGCGCCAATTCGCGTACAACACTTGTGGTATCACGCCCTCCTTGTTGGCAGGGGCAAAGCGAACATAGCAGCCTCCTTGCGCAGCACCCTCACCACCTTGTTGCCTTATTCATTGAGAATAATCACGCTCACGGCAAAGCCGAAGTGTTTGAAATCCTGGCAAACACCGAGGAAATAACTTGCCATGTCGTTATCCCAAAAAAACTCCTCCACCTCGTTCACCACATTCCGTTTGCACATTTTATCAGTTTGGTACACCAAACCGCTTCCATAGCACACCTCTGCATTGAACATCTGGCAAGTGCTCAGTGTCTCATCACCCTCAATCAGGTTGATAATGTCATACGGCATCTGGTCGTCCGCTCCCCAAGGCATATAGCTCACCTTGTCGCTCACATGGCGCGGTGAAATCTCCTCCGCTTCCTTAAAAACCTCGCTACTCTTAGTGGTGAATGCTGCTGCGGCATGATAGCCGGGCAGATCGTTCACGCCTGTTATGTGTAAGTAATTGAAATTGCCCATAGTTTTGTACTTTTTTTGTGCAAATGTATGTTTGAGAAACCATGTACAAAAAGACAAAATACGTACATTTTCAAGTGTTTCAGGAAAAAAACACACTCATAGTTTCCTATCTGTGGTAACAATTGCTTAATTTTGTGGTTACGAAATATATATAAACATGACAAGTTCAAACAAGCGACAATTACCCTGTTTGCTTTTGAAGTTGCGCAAGTCAAAAGGGTTAAACCAGCAGACTATAGCCAACTTGCTTGGTATCAGCAAAGCACACTATTGTCGTATAGAAAATGGAGAACGCCTCTTGCAAGAACATCAGATTACGGTACTTGCAGCTTTCTATCAGTATAACATAGAAACATTCAGGGCGTTAGATTTGGCAGATAAACTGAGAGAAGAAACTGTCAAGTATTCTTCTAATGAAGTCGAAACTGCCTTGAAAATTTTAGCCAACCAGTAAAGAACGATAACGATATATGGCGAAAAAGAAAAAAGGAGAAGAACAACCAGGGTTGTTTGATGCTCCCAAAGATGCCCAAACGCTCAGAATGGAAGGTGTGCAGAAGTTGTACAACTATCTGTACGATGCCTGCAACATTCTGCGTGGGCCTGTGAGCCAAGATAATTTCAAGGACTACCTCACGCCCTTGCTCTATTTCAAACGCATCAGCGATGTGTATGATGAAGAAGTGGAAGATGCACTCTTTGAAAGCGGTGGCGATGAAGAGTATGCCTCACTGCCCGAGCAACACCGTTTTGTCATTCCTGAAGGTTGCCATTGGAATGACGTGCGCGAACGCGCTGAAAACCTTGGTGCAGCCATCGTCGGTGCCATGCGTGGCATCGAGTTGGCCAATCCCGACACGCTGTATGGCGTGTTGTCAATGTTCAGTGCGCAGAAGTGGACGGACAAAAAGATGCTTAACGACGGCATTATTCGCAACCTCATAGAACACCTTTCGACCAAACGCCTCGGCAACAAAGACTATCCTGCCGACCTCATGGGCGATGCCTACGAAATACTTTTGAAAAAGTTTGCAGACGATAGCAAAGCCAAGGCTGGCGAGTTCTATACGCCTCGCACAGTGGTAAGCCTGTTGATACGCATACTCGACCCTCAACCCGGCGAAACCGTTTACGACCCTGCGTGCGGTTCGGGCGGTATGCTCATCGAGGCCGTTCACCACATGCACCACGACAACCTTTGTTGTGGGGCCATCTTCGGTCAGGAAAAGAATGTGATCAATGCTGCCATTGCTAAGATGAACCTCTTCTTGCATGGTGCGAGCGACTTCAACGTGATGCAAGGCGACACGTTGCGCGAACCAAAGATATTACAGAATGGTGCAATAGCCAAGTTTGACTGCGTTATTGCCAATCCACCTTTTTCACTCAAATCGTGGGGTGCCACCGAATGGGCTTCTGACAAGTATGACCGCAACCGTTGGGGTACACCCAGTGACAAGTGTGGAGACTATGCATGGATTCAGCACATGGTGTGCAGCATGGTTCCTGGAAAGGGGCGCATGGCAGTGGTCATGCCACAGGGCATTCTATTCCGTGGCAGTGAAGAGGGCCGCATTCGCACGGAGCTGGTCAAGAGCGATTTGATTGAAGCCGTGGTTACCTTGGGCGAGAAGCTCTTTTATGGTACAGGGCTTTCACCGTGTTTCCTCATTCTGCGTCGCATTAAGCCCGCAGCGCACAGTGCGCGCATCCTCATGATTGACGGCACGAAGATACTGACCGTACAACGTGCACAGAATATCCTAACCGATGATAATCTTCAGCAACTCTATGAGTTATACACCAACTATGAGAATGTCGAAGACTTCGCGCAAGTGGTCACACTTGACGAGGTGGCAAAGAAAGACTACGATCTCTCGCCCAACAAGTATGTGCAATACCACAAAGAAGCCGTTCGACCTTATGCCGAAGTAATGGCGGAGTTTGAAGCAGCCTATCAAGAAGTAATACGATGCGAACAAGAGTTTGCATCACTCATCAATGCCTAACAACAATGGAAGAAATAGCAACCTATAACAATCAACCTGTCACGAAGCGTCTCACGCTTGACGAGATGAAGTCGTTCCTTTGGGACGCAGCTACCCTCCTGCGTGGTCAGATTGATGCTGCTGGATATAAGGAGTACATCTTTCCGCTCCTGTTTTTCAAACGCATCTCTGATGTGTACGACGAGCAATTTAACGGTTACGTGCGCGAAGGTGGTGAGGAATATGCCAACTCGCAAACAAAGGACTTTGTCATTCAGATACCCAAAGGTGCGCATTGGCGCGATGTGCGCGAGGTGACCGAAAATGTCGGTCAACGCCTTGTCGAGGCATTCATAGCCATTGAGCAAGCCAACCCTGGCGAAAGAATTGAAGGTGAAGGTCGTGTGGTAGGCGGTTTGGATGGCATCTTTGGTGCCAAAGACGGCTGGACCAACAAAGCCAAAATGCCCGACTACATCATCACGTCGTTGATAGAGCACTTTTCTAAATACGAACTCAACCTTGCTGCCTGTCCTGCCGATGAAATGGGGCAGGCATACGAATATCTCGTAGGCAAGTTTGCCGACGATGCTGGCAACACCGCACAAGAGTTTTACACCAACCGCACGGTGGTGACGCTCATGGCCGAAATTCTCCAACCCCAACCCAACGAAAGCATTTACGACCCCACGTGTGGTTCGGGCGGTATGCTTGTCAAGTGCTTAGACTATCTTCGTCAGAAAGGTGAACCATGGCAAGGCGTAAAGGTGTTTGGTCAAGAAATCAACCCTTTGACCAGTTCCATTGCTCGAATGAACTTGTACCTGAATGGTGTGGAAGATTTTTCCGTGGTTTGTGCTGATACGCTGAAAGAACCTGCTTTTGTTGACGGAAGTCAATTGCGCAAGTTTGATATTGTGTTGGCTAATCCGCCGTATTCTATCAAAAAATGGGATCGCGAGGCGTTTATGAATGATAAGTGGGGACGTAATTTCTTGGGTACACCGCCACAGTCTAAGGCTGATTATGCTTTCATACAACATATTCTAACATCAATGAATGATGAAAACGGAAGATGTGCTATATTGTTGCCACATGGAGTATTGAATAGACTTATCGAGAAAGAAATCCGCAAAAATCTCATAGAGCGAGATCTTCTTGATGCTGTTATCAGTATAGGAAAAAATCTTTTTTACAATTCTCCCATGGAAGCATGTGTCTTGATTTGCAGGACTCATAAGGAGCCAAAAAGACAAAATAAAGTGCTCCTGATAAAAGCCACTGATTGGGTAGAAAGGAAAGATGCTGAAAGTTATCTGACTAAAGAACATATTCTATCGATTCTATCCTTATACCAAAATTATAAAGACGTTGAAGGAAGAGCAAAAATCATATCGACTAAGGATATATCATCTGATAAGTATTCTATTTCACCCAAACTATATGTCAAATCAAACGATGTATATGAAACAGAAGATATCTCGGTTCTAGTAGATAATTGGAGAAAAGCTTCAATCTTATTCCGTAATGAATGTTCATCTTTAATTGATAGGCTATTATGAATATAGTAAAGTTTGCTGACGTCGCACACAGGGCGAATACTAAGGAAGACAGATTTGCTACTGATAAAATCTATTATGTAGGTGGTGAACATATAGATACCAATGAACTAGTTATACACCATAAAGGGATAATTAAGGGTTCAACCATTGGGCCTATGTTCTATTGTGGATTCAAAAGCGGACAGATTCTTTTTGTAACTCGGAATCCACATCTAAGGAAGTGTAGCATCGCCTATTTCGACGGCATTTGCTCAGAGAAGACTTTTGTTATAGAATCCACAGATAAAAGGAGCCTTTTGCAAGAATACCTTGCCCTAGTTATGCAGAGTAACGATTTTTGGGATTATTGTGAAGAGAACAAGAGTGGTGGTGTTAATTATTTTGTTAATTGGAGTACATTGGCCGAATATGAATTTGAGTTGCCACCATTGGCGGTACAAAAGAAGTTAGTAGAAAAGGTGCTGTCTGCCTATCGCCTCAAAGAGTCCTATAAGCGTCTTTTGACGGCAACCCAAGAGATTGTCAAATCGCGGTTTATCGAGATGTTTGGGAATCAAAATACAAATGATAAGCAATGGAAAGAATCTTTAGTTAAGGATGTATTCCAACTCAGTATGGGAAAGACACCTGCAAGAAATAATAATGATTATTGGGATAATGGAACTCACAAATGGGTTTCAGTTTCTGATATGTCCTCATATCAGCATTATACAGGTGATACGAGTGAGTATATTACAGACTTTGCGATAAAAGAAACAGGTATAAAGGTTGTACCAAAGGGCACAATCATTATGAGTTTCAAACTTTCAATAGGTAGAACAGCAATTACATCTGAAGACATCTACACCAATGAGGCTATAATGGCTTTTAGCAATTTTGATGAAAGCGTATTTAATAAGGATTTCCTATATTTCCTCATTGCAAACAAGAATTGGTTATTGAATGCTAAGCAAGCTGTAAAAGGTTTCACTTTGAATAAAGAGACAATAGGCAATTCAAAGATTATAGTTCCTCCTCTGTACCTTCAAGAAGAATTTGAAGCCATCTACAAACAGTCCGACAAATCAGTATTTGAAATTAAAAAGTCGATAGAAGCCATAGATGCAGTGATTAAAAGTCTGATAAACGGCTAAGGTTTTCAATTTTGCCACAAGTTGTGGCAAAATTGAGAGCAAGACGTAGCGTGCAAGTTCGGGATTTTAGGGGGTGCTTTAGATTACACAATCTCAAAAACATCACAATGACAGAAAATCTGATCAACGAAATAGAGTTGGCTATGCAAAGCACGTTGAATGCTGAGCAGCTGAGCCAATTGCGAAAGGTGCTTGACTATGCCTTTCGCAATATCGAGATATCCCCGAAACAAGTTGTACCCTCTGAGCAAAACAATGCTGAAGTGATAGATAAATTCATTGCTGCCAAAAAGGTGGAAGGTTGCTCCGAACGCTCGATGTCGTACTATAAGAGTACGATAGAGAATGCATTAGGCAGGTTGCAGAAAGACGTGGTGAACATCACGACCGACGACTTGCGCTGCTACCTCAATAACTACCAATCGGAAAGCGGTGCCAGCAAGTTGACAGTTGACAATATCCGGCGCATACTGTCAAGTTTCTTTTCGTGGTTAGAAGAAGAGAACTATGTGATAAAAAGCCCTGTGCGGCGCATTCATAAGGTGAAAGTGGGTAAGACCGTAAAGGAAACTTACACCGATGAAGCCTTAGAGCAAATGCGCGACCACTGCAAGAGCATACGCGACTTGGCACTTATAGACCTGCTTGCCTCTACGGGTATGCGTGTGGGCGAGTTGGTGCGGCTCAACCGAAGTGATATAGACTTTCAAAACCGAGAATGTGTGGTAACAGGTAAAGGCGATAAGCAACGTAAGGTTTACTTCGATGCTCGCACAAAAATTCACTTGAAGAAGTACATTGACGGCAGAAATGATGAGAACGAAGCCCTCTTCGTATCATTATTAGCGCCCTATAACCGTTTGGAAATCAGTGGTGTAGAGATACGTTTGCGCCGACTTGGACGTGAACTGAATATGCCCAAGGTACACCCTCACAAGTTCCGTCGCACTTTGGCAACAATGGCCATTGACAAAGGTATGCCCATTGAACAAGTGCAACACCTTTTAGGTCATCAAAGCCTTGATACTACACTGCAATACGCCATGGTGAATCAGAACAATGTCAAGTTGTCTCATCACAAATTCCTTGGCTAGCATGTCGCGGTTTATCGAGATGTTTGGAGACCCAATGGATAATTCAAAAGGTTGGCCAGAACATGACACAATAGGAAAATTTACAAAAATTATACTTGGTAGCACTCCAAACTCCAAGGTCTCCTCTTATTGGGATGGAGATATAAAATGGATTACTCCAGCAGAAATGAAAGAGGAATCATATTATATCTATGACACAGATAGGCACATAACGAAAGAAGGAGCAGAATCTGCAAATTTGACACTGATGCCATGCAGAACTGTACTATTTTCAACACGTGCCCCTATTGGAAAAGTCGGGTTAGTAGGTTCTCCCATGTATTGCAATCAAGGATTTAAGAACTTCGTATGCGGAGATAAATTGAATCCTGTGTATCTTTACTATAGTCTGATATATAAACATGACCATTTGGTTTCATTAGGAACAGGTACAACCTTTAAAGAATTATCCAAAAAGGTTGTTGAAAGTTTGAAGATTGCTATACCACCTATCGACCTTCAGAACCAGTTTGAAGCCATCTACAAACAGTCCGACAAATCAGTATTTGACGATTTCAAATCGCGGTTTATCGAGATGTTTAAGGGCGATAATCAAGTACCTCTTGGAGATATTTGCAATATCGAGAAAGGTGCTACGATAACAAGAAATGATGTTCTACCTGGAGAAGTTCCTGTCGTGGCAGGAGGTCAAGAACCTAGTTGCTATCATAATGTTGCAAATCGAGAGGCTGGTGCAATAACTGTTAGTGCATCTGGCGCTTATGCGGGATATATTAACTTCTGGAATTGCCCTATATTCGCTTCTGACTGCAATACAATCATCTCTAAAGATGATGAGAAAACCGATCAGACTTTCGTATATTTTGGTTTAAGGGCTATGCAAAAACAAATATATGGTTTGCAAAAAGGTGGTGCTCAGCCACATGTGTATGGAAAGGATTTGCAGAAATTTATGTTTCCATGCCCATCCTATGCAAAGCAGATCGAGTTTTCCAAGATGGCAAAACAAGCCGATAAATCAGTACAAGTCAAACAGATAAAGAATACAACAACAATAAAATAAGATTATGAGCACAGTTTTCAATGAAGGAAACACTGTAGAACAGATGTTCCTTGAAACAGCGGAGAAATCAGGCTGGACGTATGTCAAACATGAAGACATTCCGCGAAATCCTGATGATGTGTTGGTTACAGAATGGCTTATGAAAGCCCTGATGCGACTGAACCCCATCACGGAAGAACAGGCAGAACAAGTAGTCTATAAACTACGTGCTGCCATATCCATAGGTCCGAACTATAGCGAGTTGATTACGGCAAATGAAAAGTTCCGTAAGCTACTCTTTGAAGAAAACTCCTATCCTTTTGGCGAGGACGGAGAAAACATTGCTATTAAGTTCTTCAGCGATGATGCCAATGTGCCTAACCACTGCGTTGTAACCAACCAGTGGGAGTTTCCGCGCCACAGTGTAGACGGTGGCAAACGATTAGACTTGGTGTACATCATCAACGGTATACCTATGGTAATAGGCGAAGTCAAAACACCCACAAAGCCCTCAGTGACATGGGCGGACGGTGCCACCGACATGATGCACTACCAGAAGAGCATTCCAGAAATGTTCGTCACCAACATCTTGACCTTCGCCAGCGAAGGACGCGAATTGCAGTATGGCGGCATAGGTTGTCCTGTAAACAAGTGGGGACCTTGGTTTGCAGACGAAGACCGCGAACATGGCACTTTAGAAGCCGTGAAGAAAAACAGTCTGTCGCTCCTTACACCCACTCGTTTGCTCGACATCTACCGTTATTACACCGTCTTTACAGGAACGACAGGTGGCAAGAGCATCAAGATTGTGTGTCGCTATCAGCAGTACTTAGGTGGTGAAGCCATTGTGCAGCGCGTAATGGGTACTATACGCAACGGTAAAGGTCCGCGAAAGGGGTTGATTTGGCACTTCCAAGGTTCGGGTAAGTCATGGCTCATGGTGTTTGCCGCTCAAAAGCTGCGTATGCAACGCGAGTTGAAAGCACCTACTGTGCTCATCGTAGACGACCGTATAGATTTGGAAGACCAAATAACAGGTGACTTTACGCGCGCCAGCATACCTAATGTTGACAGCATTCAGTCGAAAGAAGAGTTGGAGCAGAAGATACACCTGCGCAAGATATTGATCACGACCATCTTTAAGTTTGGTGACCTGCCCGAAGGTGAAGTGATTGACGACCGTGAGAACATCATCTTACTGATGGACGAAGCCCACCGAACCCAAGAAGGCAACTTAGGTAAGAAAATGCGTACCGCATTGCCCAACGCTTTCTTCTTCGGTTTGACAGGAACACCTATCAACCGCAACGACCACAACACCTTTGTTTGTTTCGGTGCACCAGAAGACGAATACGGCTACATTTCGAAGTATACCTTCCAAAACTCTGTGGACGACGGTGCGACGTTGGAACTCAACTTCAAGACGGTGCCCGTTGAAATGCACTTGAACGAAGCCAAGTTGGAAGAAGAGTTTGACAAACTGACCGACCAGATTAGCGAAGACGATAAGCAAGAGTTGGTGCGTCGCACCTCGGTGGAAGCTTTCTTCACGGCAGACGAACGCATCAACAAAGTGTGCAAGTACATTGTCAACCACTTCCGAGAAAACGTAGAGCCGACTGGCATGAAAGCCCAAGTGGTGGTGTACAATCGCGATTGCTGTGTGAAGTACAAGAAAGCACTTGACGCCTTGTTGGGTACAGAAGACCAGACAACCATTGTCATGCACACAGAAGGTGACAAAGCCGATGAATACAAACCCTATCAGAGAAGCCGTGCGGACGAAAAGAAGTTGCTCGATCAGTTCCGCGACCCATTGTCGCCATTGAAGTTTGTCATCGTTACCAGCAAATTGCTCACAGGCTTTGATGCCCCTATCTTGCAGTGCATGTATTTGGACAAGCCGATGAAGAATCACACATTGCTGCAAGCCATCTGTCGCACCAACCGTAAGTATAACGAAAACAAAAAGTGCGGCTTGATAGTAGACTTTGTAGGCGTGTTTGAAAACGTGGCACACAGTCTTGCCTTTGATGAAGAAAGCATCAAGACGGTCATCAAGAACATGGACGAAATCAAGGCACTCATTCCGCAATACATAAACGAATGCCTAGCATTCTTCCCTGGAGTTGACCGCACGGTAGGTGGTTGGGAAGGGCTGAGCGCCGCCCAGCAATGCTTGAAAGACGAGGGTGTGAAAACCAACTTTGCACGACACTTTGCACGCCTGTCAAAAGCATGGGAAATCGTTTCGCCCGACCAATGTTTGGCTGATTATCAATCAGACTATACTTGGATGGCGCAGGTCTATCAGAGTGTCCGTCCTGTGAGTGGTGGCAATCTGATTTGGACTTTACTCGGTGCCAAGACTATTGAAATCATTCACAACAACATTGATACGATAGACATCGGTCAAAGCCTTGAAGACTTGGTGGTAGATGCTGATGTCATCAACTCTGTGCTTGACGACGAGAAGAAGGTAGAAAAGAAGATTGTAGAAATCGAGAAGATGCTTCGCCTTCGCATTGGCGAACATAAAGGCGATCCGAAATACAAAGGTTTTGCTGAGAAGCTGGATGAACTGCGTGAACGTTTGGAGCAAAACCTCATTTCGAGCATCGACTTCTTAAAGCAGTTGCTCGAAATGGCGAAGGACCTTTTGCAAGAAGAACAAAAGGTTGAAGCCCCTGAGGACAAACGTGCACAGGCACGTGCCGCACTGACCGACCTGTTTAACAGTATCAAGACCGAGGAAACACCTATCATCGTTGAACAGGTTGTAAGCGACATTGATAATGAAGTGGTGAATATCGTTCGCCAATTCAAGGATGCCTTCAAGAGCGTAACAGCGCGTCGGGAAATCAAAAAGAAACTTCGTTCTATCCTTTGGCTGAAGTATCAGATAAAGGATAACGATGTGTTTGATAAGGCATACCAGTACATTGAGATGTACTACTAATACTGAAAATAAAAATCCCCTTGCGAATTATCGTAGGGGGATTTTGCATATTGTCCAAAAGGTTCTCCAAGTCGTTTCAAATTTCATTCAGTTTCATATCCTTCCTCACGAATCAGTTCTTTTACAATATTGACATCTACTGTAGAAAAATCGCTCTTGTCATAAATGAGTACAAGTACGACCATTCCGTTTTGCTGTTCTGCAAGAACGTTGAATGTGATTACCCTCGCACCGCCAGATTTGCCTTTTCCTTTTGACTTGATAGCCATTCGGATTTTGCGAATGCCTGGTGTTAGTTCATCACCTTGCAAAGGGTTCTCTTGAAGACTATTTTTGAACTCCTCATAATCTTTCTTGAAACTCGGATATTTTTTCGCAAGACGCTTGGCTTCCTTTGCAAAGTTGCTGGTAACCTTAATACTATAACTCATCGAACAAGCTATCTGCTGATTGAAGAACTCGTTTGCCTGCAATAGCCTCCTTTACTTCTTGCAGAGCACCTTTCAATTCCATCATCAATTCACGAGGAGTTTTTATAGTATCTCCGTCTTCATCTTCAGGAAAGATGCGGAAACTACCTGCACGTGATTTTAGGACGACGTGCTCACCTGCTTTTGCCAAATTCAGATATTTAGTCTGATTGGTTCTAAAGTCTCTTGTGCTAACTACAACCATAATTGTTTATTATTTGTTCAATGGCAAAGGTAGGGATAAGTTTTTACATAGGCAACCATTTAACTATATTTGGTAGCCAACACACTACAAAACACCTCCATTCCATTTATTTCAAACACGCACACATCTCTCAACTATCGGATTTCATTGCTATCCAGTAATTTCATTCTTCGCGTGCCCTTGTAGAAGTCGTAGCGAAGAGAGATGCAGCGGTGCCAAGATTGGATTTCACCCGAGCGCGTCCATAGTTTGAGGCCTACAGGGTCGGGAGATTGGAGCATACGTTTGAGCGTGGTGATATGAATAGCGTGGGGCATTAGTCGAAAGTGTTGTTGTAAACCTGGTTAAAGATATTATGTAAGCGAGGGACGGTGAAAGGTACCTGCTTGCGAAGCGGTTTCCTCTTGAACTTCACATGGTTGTTCGCATTGGTGGCATCAGAAAGTTCACTTTCGATGTCAGTGATAAGAATGGAACTGCCCACAGGGAGTTCGGGAGAGATTAAGTAGAGTTTGTGAGATTGCAAAGCCTGCGTAAGATGACGGGAGAAGGAATAGGAAAGCGAGGACGTCTCGCTCTTGTATTCTACCTCCGTGTTATCATCGTATGCAGAAGATTGTCCACAACACACGGCAAAGTTGCGGTCAAAAGAAACCTTGCGCTTGATTTGGGCAGTGAGGTACAAGGTGTCATTCACATTGAACTCATTTTGAAAGATGAGCGTGAGCGTGGGAACTTCATCAGTCACGAAGAACGTGAAAGTGCGTTTCCCACGAAAAAGCCGCCATGCGCACAGCAAGAGAGCCAATGCGCACGGCGGCTGAAAGAAAGGATTGCCCGAAAGGGAGGGCTTTGGGAAAGGATTTTTAGATTACCATAATGCGACTTTTCCAATTTCACCCATATCTAGTACTGCAGGTATATTCATAGCTTTGAATATACGAGCCATGGTATTAAAGGTGATGCCATGTCCACGTTCCAATCTTGAAATTTGAGACTTTTGTACACCAACCTTTGCTCCAAGTTGTTCTTGCGTTAGGTTTCTAGCCTTACGTGCCTGCTTTATTACTTCCCCCATTCTGTAAGCCTGTAAAGCGTCATCTACCTCTTTTTCAAACGCATCACGTTCAGGAGTTCCAATTTTTCCAAAATTTTTGTCTTGGAAATCCTCAAAAGATGTAAGTCTTAAATCTTCCATTATTTTTTCTTATTTTGTTGCTTAGCTTTCTTTTCAAAATACATTTGCTTAATTCTTTCGGCTTTGGCGATTTCCTTTGATGGAGTTTTCTGAGTCTTCTTGATAATTCCATGTGTCGCTATTACCAAGGTTTCTGTTTCAGTATCCCAAAAAGAAAATAGTCTGTATGCTATTCCATTATATTTTGTACGGAATTCCCAAATACCATCAGAGTTTTCCAATTTCTTGAAAAGTTCATTGTTTATCTCACCGCCCATAACACGGCGGATATTATATGCTATTTTTTTTCTTGCAGCTAAAGATAGAGATTCCAAAAAATCTTGTGCCTCACCCGTAAGGATAATCCTAAATTTCTGTTCTTGCATATATATATATGTTTAATATATCTGCAAAGGTATGGAAGTTTCTATTATATGAAACTTTCCATGATCTTATATCTCACCCCACCCACCGAAAATCTTATACGTATAAAAAGCAAAAGTCCCACCTTGGTTCGCTGTTCTATGGGAAGCGTGGTGGGAACTGTTACTGCAAAAGTACGAAGTTTTTTTGAGAAAAGCAAGTTTCTAAGCTCTGCATCAAAGAGATAAAGAGCAACCGCTTTATCAAATGTTGCGTTAGGTTTGAAACGAATTGAACCATTAACATCTTCAAAAGGACGCAAGTAAGCATTAAATCGAAAGTAGCTTACATTGTTCAAGAAGTCTTCTGCAAAATTTTCATCATTGACAGAGAGACCATCAGTCTTTAGATTTGCAATTAGAGTAGTTGTACTAAGTGGTGGGCTCGTATAAATCATAAGCCTATATAAACAAAAAGTTCCGCCCTGGTACGCTGTTCTACGGGAAGCGTGGCGGATTCTAGCATTGCAAAAGTACAAAGTTATTTTTCAATCGAACAAGTGTATGACAGAATATTTTCACATAAAATTACAAGAGATCTGTGACATACAAACATATAAGAAAGAAAAACATGCTTGTCACAAAAATAATTGATATTTGTGACAAATAAAGTTACATAAACACCTCCAACCCATTTATTTCAAACACGCATACATCTCTCAATTGTCGGATTTCGTTGCTATCCAGCAAATTCATTCTTCGCGTGCCTTTGTAGAAGTCATAGCGAAGAGAGAAGCAGCGGTGCCAGCATTGGATTTCACTCGAGCGCGTCCAGAGTTTGAGGTCTACGGGTTCGGGAGATTGGAGCATACTTTACGTGAAGTGCTTATTACATTGACTCAAGTTTCGGATTTAGCCCGCCCTTGCTAAATCCGAAACTTCAGTTACATTGAAAATATTTGCAGAACTTTTAAAGCCACTTTCAAAAGTGTTGCTTTATCCATTATAATTCACTACCTTTGTCAGCAGTATAAAATAAATTAAATCCCTTTCTACACATTTTACACATGAAACATTTCAAACTTTTGCGCTATGCGTTAACGCTGAGTTTACTCTGTTGCGTGACCTGTATTGCTCAGGCCATTGACATAGATGCTCCCGGCGTAATCTATCGCATCGTTAGCCAGTCGAACGGCCAAGCCGTGACGAATGGCAATAATAGTGCACATGACACCTACCTCTCAACTGCAGCTATCGACCTGCAGTCGGAGGGACAAGACTGGATGATTGTGCCCGTAATGGCCGACGAAGGCATTTATGCCTTCTATAATCCCCATTGCGACATGGGCATCGATATGGCCCCCACGGCTATAGTGAAACACCGCGTACTGCAATGGGACGCTAAGTTTACCGATTCTAACCAGCAATTTCTGATAAAGAAGGTAGACACTGACGTGTTCCAATTCCTCAACAGCACGGGCGACCGCGCCATGACGCTTCGCAGTGACGGCTCTATCTACATGGATCAAGACCTCACGGCTGAGGCTACGCACTTCACGTTGCAAGCAACTACGAATACGGTAAACATGCCCATAAAGGGCTACACCTATCTATTGCGCAACAAGAGCAATGGTCAAGTATTGAGCAATGGCGAAAGCCGCGCATCGGCTGCTGTGCTCTGCACGGAGGACTACAAAGAAGGAGCCTATGGCCAACACTGGCAATACCGCACCGTAGAGTATAAGAAGAACAACCAAACACTCTATGCCTCTGTACTTTACAATGCCAAGTATGCCTATGCTATTGACGCTGGCTTGAATGGTAACAAAGTCCCCCTTCAATACGGCTTAGACGGTTCTAACTCCAACCAACAAGTATCATTTGTAGCCGTCGACGGCCAAGAGGGCGTTTACCGCATTGCCTATACCCACAATGGTACGACCTACTACCTTTCAGCCAATAGCAAGGGCGACACGTATATGGTCACCAACGCTGACGACGAGACGACCTACTTCACGCTTGAATATACTGACGCTTACGTGCCAGTGCTCAACGATTGGGAAAATCAGAAGGTCTTTGCCGTCAACAAGGAAGAGGGCCATGCTACTTACATGCCTTATGCCAACACCACCGCCTTGCGTGCCGACGCTGCGCGTTACGCCAAACCTTGGCTTGACCCACAGAGCGACCGCTGGATGAGCCTTAACGGTATGTGGAAGATAAACTTCGTCAAGGACCCTGCACAGCGTCCTGGCGAAACGGACTTCTACGGCAATGATGTTGACGTATCGGCTTGGAACGACATCGAAGTGCCCTCGTGCGTTGAGATGAAAGGCTATGGCGACCCTTGGTACGTCAACGTTGACTACCCGTTTGAAGACAATCCACCTTACATCAGCATGAAGAGTGGCCTCTACAATTCCGTTAGTTCACTGCGCCGCAACTTCACCTTGCCCACAGGTTGGCAGAACAATCGCGTCTTCCTCCACTTCGACGGCATCTATAGCGGTGCCTATGTTTGGGTGAACGGTCAAAAGGTGGGCTATACGCAAGGCGCTAACAACGATGCCGAGTTTGACGTAACCCCCTACGTTCATGAGGGCGAGAATAACCTCAGCGTACAAGTGTTCCGCTTTACCGATGGTTCTTACCTCGAAGGACAAGATATGTGGCACATGAGTGGTATTCACCGCGACGTTTACCTCTTTGCTACGCCCAAGACCTACCTACGCGATCATTACATTACTGCTACGCTCGACGCTGCCAACCAATACACTTCTGGCACAATGAATGTGGCCTTAACGATGAACAATCGTGACGGTGGGGTAGTGGAGAAGCAAGTGCGCGTTCGCTTGCTCTCACCCCAAGGTACACAGTTGGCAGAACAAACGGCAAAGTTCAGCTTTACCGAAGGCGCTGACGCTGAACAAACCAAGAACCTCAGCTTCGAAGGCCTTACTAATTTACAACTTTGGACAGCTGAGACCCCCAACCTCTACACCGTAGAGTTGGCACAGCTCGATGCTAACGGTCAAGAAGAAGAGGCTTTCGCTACGAAATATGGTTTCCGTCACATTGAAATCCCCTCAGACGACCACCGCGTCTACATCAACGGCAAGCAAGTCTACTTCAAGGGCGCTAACACCCAAGATACGCACCCCACACGTGGTCGTGCGATTGATGTCGAAACGATGTTGAAGGACGTTACCCTCATGAAGCAGGCCAACATCAATACCGTGCGCACCAGCCACTATCCACGTCAGGCCAAGATGTATGCTATGTTCGACTACTACGGACTTTACGCTATGGACGAGGCCGACCTTGAATGTCATAAGAACTGGGGTGACCACGGCACAGGCTACCAAAGTGGTACGTCAACCGGAATTTCAGCCGACCAAACCTGGCGAGCTGCTTACCTCGACCGCGCTCGTCGTATGGTCATGCGCGACCGCAACTTCCCCTCTGTTATCTTCTGGAGCCTTGGCAACGAGAGCGGCTATGGTGCTAACCAGGAAGCAGAATACGATCTTGTTAAGTCGCTTGATAATCGTATCGTACACTACGAAGGCGCAACCAATGCAGGCAAGTCAACAGCCACCGACCTCTGGAGCATTATGTACCCCTATCTTGAGGGTAACACTAAGTCGGTTAGCTACGATGCCAATAGCAATTGGGCACAACAGCCCTACTTTATGTGTGAATACGACCACGCCATGGGTAACTCTGTAGGCAACTTGCAAGAGTATTGGAACGTAATCGAAAGTAGTAAGTATGGCATTGGTGGTTGCATTTGGGACTGGGTTGACCAATCAATTGTAGCTCCGGCCGACATAAAGAACGGCACATTGACGCAGAATGGCTTTAACAAGTACGTGACAGGCTATGACTATCCCGCTGCGCCTCACCAAGGCAACTTTGTAAACAATGGTATCATCAACGCTGACCGCACTTGGAGCGCAAAGCTTGACGAAGTAAAGAAGGTGTACCAATACGTGAAGTTCAATAAGTTTGATGCAGCTACGCGTACGCTCACACTGACTAATACTTACGACTTCACTTCGTTGAAGGACAAGACATTGAGCTATAATGTGACAGCCGACGGCAAGGTAATCTACAAGGGTTCACAATCGCTGACTGACATTCAGCCGGGCAGTGAAGCTAAGGTTACTATTCCTTATGACCTCAGTGCAGCCGATGAAGACCTTACGGGCAAGGAAGTATTGCTCAACCTCTCTGTACTCGAACCGAATGCGACCGCTTATGCTGAGGCTAACTATCCCGTAGCTGCGGCTCAGTTTACCATTCAGCAACGCGGCAATCTGCCTACAATCGCAGCCGTTGCTGCAGACGAAGCACTTACGCTTACACGTTCTGGCAACATCACGACCGTGAGCAATGATAAGGTGACGATGAGTTTCAACACGAGCACGGGATTGCTCACCACGTGGAAACAAAACGGCATAGACATTGTAAAGAACAATGTTGCGCCCGACTACGAGAACTATCGTTGGATAGAGAACGATGCGCCTTACGGCAACGACCCCAACTACAATTCAGGTAATGGCATCAGTAAGCGTACAGCTACAGTATCACTCTCCTCTGACGGTGCAAAGGCTACGGCAACAGTACGTGGTACGGGCTCTTGGGTTAACTACGTGTTTACTTACACCATTTATAAGAATGGTACGGTCGACCTCAAGACGCAGTTCACGCCACAGCAAAAGAGCACTGACTATCGCTATGCTATTCGTCGTTTGGGCTTGCAGATGCAGTTGCCCGGTGAATTTAAGAACGTGAGCTACTATGCTCGTGGTCCGTTAGAAAACTATACTGACCGCTGCACGGGTTCGTTCCTCGGTCGTTACACCAGCACTGTATGGGACATGAACGAGTACTACCTCCGTCCACAATCAATGGGCAATCGTCAAGACCTTCGTAGCTTGACCCTTGCTGACAATCATGGCAATAAGATCAATGTTGAGACCGATGGTCAGGTGGCCTTCTCTACGCTTTACTGGAGCGACCAACAACTGAAGGAGAAGTATCATAATTGGGAACTCGCTCTTCCCGACAATGATGAAGATCGCACGATTTATGCTCACTTCGACTACGCACAGCGTGGCGTGGGTTCGGGTAGTTGTGGTCCTGACGTATTGTCAAGCTATGCGGTTCCTACCTCTGGCACGTATGGTTACACCTTGCGTTTCACTACTTCTAATTCTATATTGGAAGGCGTCAATAAGACTACGACAAGCACTGTAGATGATTGGAAAATTTCGCACGATGCTACCACTTTGAGCATTCGTGGTAACATCGCAGCAGGCACTATTGTCCGCCTCTACAACGTAGGCGGCATGCTTTTAGACGAGGTGAAGGCTACGGCCAACGCGCAATGCCTTACGCTCTCGCTCTCTGCATTGCCTACAGGGTCTTACCTCGTTGAGGTGAACAATAAGAACGAACATCGAGTTCATAAGATCTTAAAGTAATCGCGTTTGAATAACGCCCGCTTTTACAAAAATGCTGAAACGTGCAGTATAATTCTGCGTGTTTCAGCATTTTTTTGTCAATTGTAAGCTAACCTAGGGGGGCGGGTCCTAACCTGGGGGCGACGCGTCGCCTCTAGGTTAGCTTGCGTTCGAGACAACGACAAATGCAGTTGGTCGGCCTCTACAAAAAACTCAAGAAAACGTTTCAGAACGCCCTAAATAGGAGCTTTCGCCTTACGTATATTTTACCTTTGATGTTTTTATGTTTCATGTTTCATTTTTATGTTTCAACCTATTGATTATCAATGATTTCAAAATATGAAACATAGTGTCTCAATGTTTCACTTTTCGTTTCAATGTTTCATCTCCAAAAACACTGTGGGAGCGATTCGAAAACACAATGGGAGCGATTCAAAAACACTGTGGGAGCGATACAAAAACACTGAGGGAGCGATAACGCGCTCCCTCAGTGTTTTGAAAAATGAAACATGAAACTTAAAATGAAACATTCAGGACGAATGTTTCATGTTTCTAAATGGTTGATATTCAATAAGTTGAAATATAAAAATGAAACATGAAAGATAAAATAGAAGTTTTGAAAACGTATAGGGATAGCGTGTAAAAAACGGTATTTTACCTCATTTTCTTCTCAAACTCCTGCAAGCAATGTACCAAAGCCTGTACTCCCTCAATAGGCATGGCATTGTAGATAGAAGCTCGGAAGCCACCTACCAGCCGATGACCTTTAAGTGCATAAATTCCTCGGTCAAGTGCAAACTGTAAAAACGCATCTTCCAATTGTTGGTAAGGCTCGTTCAACACAAAGCAACAATTCATCAACGAACGACTTCCTGCGTCCACTGTACATCGAAAGAGAGAATTGCGATCAATCTCAGCATAAAGTAAGTTTGCACGTTGCTGAGCCCGACGTTGCATCTCCGTCACCCCGCCTTGTGCTTTCACCCAGCGCAGCGTTTGCAAGGCCGTATAGATGGCTAAGGTAGGGGGCGTATTATACATAGAATCATGGGCTACGTGCACACGATAGTCAAGCATGGCCGGTAAGTCACGTTTGATACTATTGAGCCAATCGTTATTGACAATCACAAAAGTTACCCCCGCCATCGAAAGATTCTTCTGTGCGCCGCCATACACCATGCCATAATGGCTAAAGTCAATCGGTCGTGAAAGAATGTCGCTTGTCATGTCAGCCACAACGGGTATGGGCGACTTTAGATCGTTGCGCATCTCTGTACCATAAATCGTATTATTAGCCGTTATGTGCAGATAGTCTGCAGTAGTGTCAATCATGATTTCGTTAGGCAACGTATGATACCCCTCTTTGCGTGAAGAGGCGGCCTCGCTCACTTTGCCCCAACGTTGAGCAGCCTGCATCGCTTGGTGAGCCCAATGGCCACTATCAATGAATTGGGCATGATGATTTAGGAAGTTCATTGGCACCATATCAAACTGCAATCTGGCACCTCCCCCTAAGAAGAGAATGCTAAAGTTATCTGGCACGTTGAGCAATTCGCGCATCAACTGTTGCGCCTCGGCCAATACAGCCTTAAACTGTGGTGTACGATGTCCCAACTCCATGAGCGAAAGTCCCATTCCCTCAAAGTTCGTTACTGCTTGTGCTGTAGCCGCCACCACCTCAGAGGGCATAATAGCTGGGCCTGCTCCAAAGTTATATAGTTTCATGAGTTAAGTTTAATGAGTTTAATGAGTTTAGTGAGTTTAGTGAGTTTAGTGAGTTTAGAATAGCTGTATGCTATTCATCTTACTCAAAAAAGCTCCATTTGCGAAAGTAAAAGTTTTTGAAAGAACAACGTGTACGTTAGAGGCTAAATCTTTAAATATCGCACACATTTTAAATAAGTGTGCGAGAAAAGTAGTATCTTTGCCGCGCAAAACATTAAAACAATGGGAGATATACATGCTTCATGTATATAGCCATTCACACATCAATATAAGATATGAGTGAACAATTAAAGAAAATCAAACAACTCGTTGAGCTTCGTCAAAAGGCACGCTTAGGCGGTGGCGAGAAGGCTATTGAGAAACAACACGCCAAGGGCAAGGCTACAGCTCGCGAACGCATTGAACTTTTGCTTGACAAAGGCTCATTCGAAGAAATGGATATGTTCAAACTTCACCGTTGCCACAACTTTGGCATGGAGAAGAAGCAATTTTTGGGCGACGGCGTTGTAGCTGGTAGCGGTACGATCAACGGCCGTTTGGTTTACGTCTTTGCACAAGACTTTACCGTAAATGGTGGTTCTTTGTCAGAGACCATGGCTCAAAAGATATGCAAGGTAATGGACCAAAGTATGAAGATGGGTGCTCCTTGCATTGGCTTGAACGACTCAGGTGGTGCTCGTATTCAAGAGGGTATCAACGCATTGGCTGGTTTCGGCGAAATCTTCCAACGCAACATTGAAGCCTCTGGCGTAGTACCCCAAATCTCAGGTATCTGCGGTCCTTGCGCTGGTGGTGCCGTTTACTCTCCTGCATTGACCGACTTCGTAGTAATGCTCGAAGGTATCAGCTATATGTTCCTTACTGGTCCGAAGGTAGTTAAGACCGTAACGGGTGAGGACGTAACCCAGGAAGACCTCGGTGGTGCAGCTGTTCACTCAACGAAGAGTGGTGTTTGCCACTTTACGGCTAAGACAGAAGAAGAGTTTGCAGGCATTATCCGTCGCCTTCTCTCTTACATTCCTCAGAACAACATGGAGCGTGCTCCCCGCATTGAATGCACCGACCCCATCGACCGCAAGGAAGATAGCTTGAACGAGATTATCCCCGACAATCCTAACATGGCTTACGACATGTATAAGGTAATCGGTGCCGTAGTCGATAACGGTGAGTTCATGGAAGTACACCGCAACTTTGCACGCAATATCATCATCGGTTTCGCACGATTCAATGGCCAGAGTGTAGGTATTGTTGCCAACCAACCCAGCGTTTATGCAGGTGTACTCGATTGCAACGCATCACGTAAGGCCGCACGCTTTGTACGCTTCTGCGATTGCTTCAACATTCCTATCGTCTCATTGGTTGACGTACCAGGCTTCCTCCCAGGTACAGGTCAGGAATACAACGCAGTAATCGACCACGGTGCAAAGTTGCTCTACGCTTACGGCGAAGCAACAGTGCCCAAGGTAACTGTAACGTTGCGTAAGAGCTATGGTGGCTCTCATATCGTAATGGGTTGTAAGCAACTCAAGGCAGACTTGAACTACGCATGGCCTTCTGCCGAAATCGCAGTAATGGGTGCTGCTGGTGCCGTAGCCATACTCGACGGCAAAGAAGCTAAGACGAAGGCAGACCCGAAGGCATTCCTTGCAGAGAAGGAGAAGGAGTACAACGACCTTTTCACCAATCCTTACAAGGCTGCTGAATATGGCTATGTTGACGACGTTATCGAACCGCGCAACACGCGTTTCCGCATTTGCCGCGCATTGGCACAACTCGAAAACAAGCGCGAAACACGTCCTGCAAAGAAACACGGCAACATTCCCCTTTAATGGAATATGCTAATATGCTAATTTGCTAATATGCATAATATGCTAATTTGCTAATACTTGTAAATGCAGCACATTGCCACATTAGCACATTGCCACATTAGCACATTGCCACATTAGCACATTGCCACATTAGCATATTAGCACATTATCACATTGATCACAATGAAAACATTTCAATATAAACTTGGCAATCAGACCATTACCATTCGTCTTGACGAGAAGCAAGGCACCATAGCCGACTTCTTGGTAGATGGTTACCACACAAAGCCTACCGACGAGGAGATGCCCGCCTTTGCAGCAGCCATTTCGCTCGCTCTTATTGAACACGAGGTGGAGATTGTTCACGATGACGAACCAGGCGTTATCACCGTTCAGCGTCATCGCACTAATTGGAACAATCCTGCCGACTTGATGACTCAATTTTAAGCTCAATAATCATCGCAATGAAACAATATAAATATACTATCAATGGTGCTCAGTTCGATGTCACAATCGATAGCATCGTTGGTTCAAAGGCAAAGGTCGAAGTAAACGGCATTCCCTTTGAAGTTGAAATGCAGGGTTCTTCACTCGTTGAAGAAGCTTTGCCTACTGTTACCACCGATGGGGCAGCTCCTGCTGCAGCCCCTGCAGCTCCCGCAGCTGCTGAAGCTCCTGCTGCTCCTGCAGCCAAGAGTGGCCCTGGGGCGGGTGCACCTGTTAAGGCTCCACTCCCTGGTGTCGTTACAAAGATCTTGGTTAGCGAAGGTCAAGCTGTTAAGAAGGGTGAGACTGTTCTCGTATTGGAGGCTATGAAGATGGAGAACAACATCACTGCTGAGGCTGACGGTACTGTCAGTGGCATTTGTGTGAGTGCAGGCGATAGCGTCATGGAAGGCACTACGCTTATCACCATTGCCTAAGCTCATTACTTATTTAACACAATATTTTAAGGCTCGTTTTGATTGCAATGCTGTAATCGAAACGAGCCTTTTCTTTTGGGGGATAAACTGTAATTTGAAAGCTTAACATGAATGAGCATTAACGAAAAAATTAATGAAAAAATTAATGAAATAATTAATGGATAATTAATGATAATTAATGTTTAAAACAAAGCGCGAAGCGCGCCTAAACTTAAACGTTAAC
>ERZ1027239.193-NODE-193-length-23822-cov-4.649893_pt1 | contig 23822 bp, 28 predicted proteins | sample MGYA00519476_ERZ1027239 | MGnify/ENA primary metagenome ERZ1027239 (study PRJEB26926, sample SAMN06164636) | human gut metagenome | biome: ENVO:00009003; feature: ENVO:2100002; material: ENVO:00002003 | host: Homo sapiens | place: USA | collected 2012 ... | reverse complement strand
GCGGATTACCGCCTGCTCGACACCGTGGACTGCATCTTTGTGGAAACTGCCGCCGGAATAGTAGCGCTCGATCGTGATGGCGCGCGAGTAGCGCGCGGGACGTTCAAGCGTCGCGATGGCGGACTGCACCGTGTCGGGCCGCACGGCGATGCGGCCCACGGCGCTGTCGTCGAGCGACGCGTCGCTCACATCGCTACTGCTCGCAGCCTGCGGCAGCACGACGTGCGCGGGACGGTGCAGCGCGCCGCGCACCACAAACAGGAGCACCAGCAAAACGAGCGCGACGAAAGCAGCGCCAATGGGCGTCACCCTCCGCTTTCTCATTCCGCTCCACTCCCTTCTTTCATTCCGTCAAAATCAGGCGTTAAAATCCGCGGGGCGCTCGCTCCGGCGGCCAAAGTGCCACAAAATCGCGTCGGCGATGCGTGCGCAGGCGTGGCCGTCACCATAGGGGTTGACGGCGTGCGCCATCGCGTCGTACGCCTCCCTGCTGCGAAGAAGCTCGTTGCCCATGCGCAGCACGTCGTCGTACTCGACGCCGCAGAGCTTCACCGTGCCGGCGGCGACCGCCTCGGGGCGCTCGGTCTCTTTGCGCATGACAAGGACGGGCTTGCCGAGCGCGGGGGCCTCCTCCTGGAGTCCGCCGCTGTCGGTCATCACCATGTAGCAGCGCGCCATAAGATTGTGCATCTCGTCCGCGCTCAGCGGGTCGATCAAATGCACGCGCGGCGTACCGGCGAGGAACTTCTGCGCGTTCTCGCGCACGACGGGGCTGAGGTGCACGGGATAGACGAGCTCGCAGTCCTCATTCTGGAGGGCGATGTCGCGCAGCGCGGTCATGATGTTCTCCATGGGCTGGCCGTAATTCTCGCGGCGGTGGCACGTCACGAGCACGACCTTTCTTGAATAGTCCAGCTCGTTGAGCAGTTCTGTTGTAAAGTGGTAATCCTTGCGCACCGTTGTTTTCAGTGCGTCAATGACCGTATTGCCCGTGATGAAAAGGCCCTCGGTCACGCCCTCTTTGAGTAAGTTCTCGCGGTTATTTTTCGTCGGGCAGAAATAGAGGTCGGCGATGGCCGTGACGAGCTTCCGGTTCATTTCCTCCGGGAACGGGGAGTATTTGTCGTAGGTGCGAAGGCCCGCCTCCACATGTCCGACGGGCACCTTGTGGTAAAAGGCCGAGAGCGCACCGGCAAACGTCGTGCTCGTGTCGCCGTGGACTAAGATCATGTCAGGCTTTAATTGCTCAATGGCGTCATCCATACCGAGCAGACACTTGCTCGTGATGGTCGAGAGCGTCTGCCGCGGGGTCATAATATCAAGGTCGCAGTCGGCCTTGAGGTCGAAGACCTCCATCACGCTATCGAGCATTTCGCGGTGCTGCGCCGTCACGCAGCAAAGGCTCTCGATCTCGTCGCGCGAGGCAAGCTCCTTGACGAGCGGGGCCATCTTGATGGCCTCGGGCCGCGTGCCGAACACGCTCATAATGCGCAGTTTTTCCATTTATGCTTCCTCTTTTTTCTTTTCGTTGGATTCTTCTTCAGGTTCCGCAGGCACGGTTTCCGCCGGTGTGGCGGTCTCTGTGCTCTTCTCCTCTGCCGCGGCCTTTTCCGCCTGCAATGCCTTGTCGATATCGCGGCGGAAGATGACGCGCGAGGCGAGGAACGCCGCCACCGCCAGCGCCATCAGAAAGAGCATCGCCTTGATCGCGCCGCTCGACGTCAGCATCACGGCGGAAAGTCCGAGGATACTGCTGATGACGTACAGCGCCGCGACGGCCTGCTTCTGGTTGAGGCCCATGTCGATGAGGCGGTGGTGAATGTGTCCGCGGTCAGGCGCCATCGGGTTCTGCCCGTGGGCAAGGCGGCGGATGATGGCAAAGAGCGTGTCGAACATCGGCAGGCCCAGGATCAGGAACGGCACCGCGAACGACACGATGGCGTAATACTTGAAAAGGCCCTGGATCGAGATCGTCGCAAGGATGTAGCCAAGGAACGTCGAGCCCGTGTCGCCCATAAACATCTTGGCCGGATTCTTGTTGTACGGCATGAAACCGAGGCACGCACCCACAAGCGCGGCCATCACGAGCGCCACATCGCTTTCAGAGACGAGCAGCGCGATGACAAGCATCGAGATCGCGCTGATGGTCGAAACGCCGCAGGCAAGGCCGTCGAGGCCGTCGATGAGGTTGACGGCGTTCGTGATACCGACGATCCACAAGACTGTGATGGGGATGGACAGCCAGCCGAGGTCCCAATACGGGCTTTCAGCAAAGACGTTCGGGTTGGAGAGCGTCTGGATCACGACGCCGTGGAACACGGCGACGAGCGCCGCGAAGATCTGCACGCAGAACTTAAAATACGCGCGCAGCGGGGACATATCGTCCACTACGCCTAAAACGACGATGATGGACGCGCCCAGCAAAATGCCCTGCAACTGGTGGTCGACCTTGACGAACAGCAGCATGCTCACGATAAAGCCGAGGAAGATTGCAAGGCCGCCGAGACGCGGTACGGGCTTTTTGTGCATGCGGCGGTTGTCCTTCGGCACGTCGATCGCGCCGATCTTATAGGCAAACGACTTGACGAGCGGGCACATCAGAAAGCTGACGGCAAACGCGCACAGCAGCGCGCCGCCGACGCTCAGCAATAACTCTTTCGGAATTCCGTTCATGTTCTCCACCCTTTAATCAGCGCGCGACAAAGCCGACCTTCTTGTAGACCTTGCGCAACGTTTTTTCTGCCACGTAAGACGCCTTCTGTGCGCCCGCGCGATACACGGACTCGAGATACGCCTTGTCGCCCAAAATGCGCGTGGCCTCCTCGCGGATGGGGCGCAGGGTTTCAACGACGGCCTCGCCCACGGCGGGCTTGAACGCGCCGTAGCCCTTACCGGCGAACTCCTGCTCGATCTCGTCAAAGCTCTTGCCCGTCACAGCGGAGTAGATGGTCATCAGGTTCGCAACGCCGGGCTTGTTCGCGGGATCATAGCGCACGCAGTTTTCCGTGTCGCTGTCGGTCACGGCGCGCTTGAACTTGCGCAGGATATCCTCGGGCTTTTCCATCAGGTAAATGGAGCCGTTGGGGTCCTTATCGGACTTCGACATCTTGGCTCCCGGGTCGCTCAGGCTCATCACGCGCGCACCGACCTTGGGAATGTACGGCTCGGGCATCTTGAAGACGTCGCCATAGATGCCGTTGAAGCGCTGGACGATGTTGCGGCAGAGCTCGACATGCTGCTTCTGATCCTCGCCCACAGGGACATAGTCGGGCTGATAGAGCAGGATATCCGCCGCCATCAGCGCAGGATAGGTGAAGAGACCGCCGTTGATGTTCTCGCTGTTCTTGGCGGACTTGTCCTTAAACTGCGTCATGCGCGAGAGCTCGCCGAACATCGTATAGCAGTTCAGGACCCAGCCGAGCTCGGCGTGCTGCGGCACGTGGGACTGGATGAACAGCGTGTTCTTCTCGGGGTCCAAGCCGCAGGCGATGTACTGCGCCAGCTGCTCGAGCGTGCGGCGGCGCAGCGCCGCAGGGTCCTGACGCACGGTGATCGAGTGCATATCGGCCATGAAGTAGTAGTTGTCAAATTCCTCGTCGCGCTCCGCCCAGTTCTTGATCGCGCCGAGGTAGGACCCGAGGGTCAGATCGCCGCTGGGCTGAATGCCGGACAGCATCACTTTCTTGCGCGCCGCATTTTCCATGTTTTCCATCGTTTTTTCTCCGATCTGTTTGTTTTTCTCATTTTATCTCGAATTGCGCCGTTTTGGCGCAGCTATCGACCCAATTTGTTATGTTACCATACCCCTTTTCAAAATACAAGCATATTCCGGTGAAAAAGAGCGTCGTGCGTTCGTTGACTTTTCGGTCAAAATATGGTGTAATAAACTATCTTTATTTTGATTCCACTTCAGGAGGTCATCTATGTCCATCGACATGAAGTATTTTGAGGAAATGGAGGCGAAGATCCCGCACGGTAAGGTGCGCACGCGCTTCGCTCCCTCCCCCACGGGCTATATGCACGTGGGCAACCTGCGCACCGCGCTCTACACCTATCTGATCGCCCGCCACGCAAACGGCACGTTCATTCTCCGCATCGAGGATACCGACCAGGGGCGTCTCGTCGAGGGCGCAACGGACGTCATCTACCGCACGATGGCGGAATGCGGCCTTTCCCACGATGAAGGCCCCGACGTCGGCGGCCCCGTCGCCCCGTATATCCAGAGCGAGCGCCGCGACACCTACGGCAGGTACGCCGAGCTTTTAGTCGAGCGCGGCCACGCCTACTACTGCTTCTGCGAAAAGGCCGAGAGCGAGGAGGACAGCGGCGAATTTGACCGCGCGGACGATCCCTGCCGCGACCTGCCGCTCGAAGAGGCCAAGGCGCGCGTCGCCGCGGGCGAGCCCTACGTCATTCGCCAGCGTATCCCGAAGGACGGCACCACGACCTTCCACGATGCAAGCTTTGGCGACATCACGGTGGAGAATAAGACGCTCGACGATCAGGTGCTCTTGAAGCGCGACGGTCTGCCGACCTACAACTTTGCCAACGTCATCGACGACCACCTCATGGGCATCACCCATGTCGTGCGCGGCAGCGAATATCTCTCCTCCGCCCCGAAGTACAACCTCCTCTACGAGGGCTTCGGCTGGGAGGTGCCGACCTACGTGCACTGCTCCCCCGTCATGCGCGACGCGCAGCATAAGATGAGTAAACGCAACGGCGACCCGAGCTATGAAGACCTCAAGGCGCAGGGCTACCTGACGCCCGCCATCCTCAACTACGTCGCCCTCCTCGGCTGGTCGCCGCGCGGCGAGCAGAGCGAGCAGGAGTTCTTCACGCTCGACGAGCTGGTGGGGGCATTCGACATCGGCGGCATCTCCAAGTCCCCTGCCATTTTCGATATCGAAAAGCTGACGTATTTCAACGCGAATTATCTGCGCAATCTCCCGCCCGAGGAATTCTGTAAAGTTGCTGAGCCTTACATCCGTCAGGCCGTCAAGAACGAAGCGTACTCCGTCGGTGAGATCGCAGCACTCTTACAGGCCCGCTGCGAAAAGCTCACCGATATTCCCGAAAAGGTCGACTTCTTCGATGCTCTTCCCGAGTACGGCGTTGAGTTCTACACGAACAAGAAGTCCAAGACCAACAGCGAGGTCTCGCTCGACATGCTCAATAAGGTCCTGCCCAAGCTCGAGAGCCTTCCCGAGTGGACGAACGATGCCATCCATGACATGCTCGTCTCATTTGCCGAGGAGCTCGGCGTGAAGAACGCGACGCTCATGTGGCCGCTGCGCATCGCCGTTGCGGGCAAGCTCGTCACGCCCGGCGGCGCTGTCGAAATTTGCCATATCCTCGGCCGTGAGGAGACGATCAAGCGCGTCAAGGCCGGTATCGCCAAGCTGGCATGATCTTCGAACTCTGCCCTACGCTCTCGCGCGATCTCATCAAGCGGGAATTTTTGAACACCGCCGCCGCGTTCGGCGTGCTGGTGCTTCTTGGCTTCGCCGCCGGAATGATCTTCCCCGACATGGCGCAGCAGATCCTTCAAAACTTCGCCGCACAGATCGAGCAGCTGGGACTTACCGACGATGTTCCCCAGTCGCAGATGATGGCGACGCTGTTTTTCAACAACATCACGGCGTCCCTCCTCTCGATGCTCTACGGGCTCATTCCGTTCCTGCCGCTCAGTGCGCTCGCGCTCGGCACGAATGCGCTGATGCTCGGCGCGTTCGCCGCCATCTATCAGCAGCAGGGCATCGGTCTCGGTGTGTATGTTCTCGGCGTTTTGCCCCACGGCATTTTTGAGCTGTCCGCGCTGATCTTATCCTGCGCGCTGGGCCTTCTCATCTGCCGCACGGGGACGGAACGGATCCTCAAAAAGAGCGATACGCCCTTTTTCCGCCGTGTGCTGGACTGCATCCGCGTCTTTTTGACATTCTCTGTGCCGCTGCTGCTGGTGGCCGCGCTCATCGAGACGTACGTCACGCCTGCACTTTTGAACCTTGTGCTGTAAACGGCAAGGTTGACTTTCGTTCCACACAACTATATAATGGACCCGTCAAGATTTTGTAGAATTTTCATCTGCTGTTTCTTCAGGGATTGAGGAAAAGCACCGCTCCTGCGGCGCTTTTCCTTTTTCGTCAAAAAATGAGAGATTCGTCCCGCCGCGGGACAGAGAAAGAGAGGTGCGCATGGCGCAGACAGTTCCGGCAAGGCAGACCGTGCAGAACATGACGGAGGGCAGCCCCGTCTCGCTGATTTTGCGCTTTGCGCTGCCGATTTTCATCAGTCAGGTCTTCCAGCAGCTATACAGCACGGCGGACGCGTTCATTGTGGGCAAATACCTCGGCACGAACGCCTTTGCCGCTGTCAGCTCGTCCGGCACGCTCATCATGCTGCTCACAAGCCTCTTTATCGGCACAGCCATGGGCGCGGGCGTCGCGATCTCAAAGTACTTCGGCGCGGGCGACTATGAAAACGTCTCGCGCGCCGTCCACACGAACCTGGCGTTCGGTATCGTGTCGGGCACACTGCTGACGCTCATCGGCGTATTCCTCACGCCGACGTTTTTGGTCTGGATGAACACCGACGCGCAGGTCATGCCGCAGGCGGTCGAATACTTCCGCTACTACTTCCTCGGCGTGCTGGCAACGGTGCTCTACAACATGTGCACGAGCATTCTTAACGCCCTCGGCGACAGCCGGAGGCCCCTGCACTATCTGATCATTTCGTCGCTCGTCAACATCGCGCTCGACCTGCTGTTCATCGGCGCGTTCCGCTGGGGCGTCTGGTCCGCCGCGGTGGCGACTGTCCTCTCCCAGGGGACGAGCTGCGTGCTCTGCCTCATCCACCTGCTCAAAAAGGGCGAGGTCTACACCGTCACGCCGCGCAACATCCGCTTCCACACCGGCATGCTCGGCGAGATCGTGCGATACGGTCTCCCCTCCGGCATCCAGAACTGCGTCATTGGCCTTGCCAATGTCATCGTCCAGTCGCAGATCAACTCGTTCGGCATGCTCGCGATGGCGGCCTACGGTGCGCACTGCAAGATCGAAGGCTTCGCCTTTCTGCCCATCACGAGCTTCACGATGGCCTGCACCACGTTCGTGGGTCAGAACCTCGGTGCCAAGCAGTATGACCGCGCCAAGCGCGGCGCGCGGTTCTGTATCATCATCGCCGTCGTGATGGCCGAGCTCATCGGCCTGTGCTATTACATCTGGGCAAGTCAGCTCATTTCCCTTTTCGACAGCACCCACGGCGTTGTCGCCCTCGGCGTGCAACAGGCGCGCACGGTGGCACTGTTCTACTGCCTGCTGGCGTTTTCGCACTCTATCGCGGCGGTCTGCCGCGGCGCGGGCCGCGCGGTCGTGCCGATGATGATCATGCTCTCCGTCTGGTGCGTCATCCGCATCATCTACATCATGCTCGTCGTCCACTTCATCGGCGAGATCGGCTACATCTACTGGGCGTATCCCCTCACCTGGGCGATCAGCTCCACCATCTATCTCATTTATTACCTGCGCTCTGACTGGGTGCACGGATTTGAAAGGTGACTCTATGTCTTCTCCTGCGTTCCGCTTCCGCCTCGCCACGCTTGACGACGCTCCCGCGCTTCTGAGCATCTACGCGCCGTACGTCGAAAAGACGGCCATCTCGTTTGAATACGACGTACCGTCGCTCGACGAATTCCGCCGCCGCATCGCGGATATCTCGCGCAAATACCCTTATCTCGTCGCGGAGGATGAAAATGGCCAGCTCCTCGGCTACGCCTATACGCACACGTTCATCGCGCGTAAGGCCTACGACCACTGTGCGGAGTCGACGATCTATCTCGCCCCCGACGCGCGCAAGCACGGTCTCGGCAAGCGCTTCTACCGCGCGATTGAGGAGCTGTCACTCGCGCAGAACATCTACAATCTCTATGCCTGCATCGGCGAGCCGCAGGGCGCGGACGACGAATATTTAACGGACAACAGCATCCGCTTCCATGAGCACATGGGCTTCCGCCGCATCGGCGTGTTCACGCGCAGCGGCTACAAGTTTGGCCGCTGGTACAACATGTCCTGGGCGGAAAAACTGCTCATGGAGCATCCCGAGCATCCCGAACCGGTCATCCCCTTCCCGCAGCTCGACAAGGCGCTTGTCGCCGACATCCTTCGCCGCGCCGCGGAATAAAGAACCGAAATTTTACAAAAAATCATGCACACCCTATTGACATTGCCGATGGGGTGTGCTATATTTCCGCTCAAGTTAATACCGCAAACCGTTGAAGCGGAGATAACGGCAGTGATGCCTTCACAGAGAGCCTGCGATGCTGAAAATCAGGCAAGATACACATTGTCAAATGGACCGCTGAGGGTGCAGCGAAATGCGTTTGATGCGCAGAGTATCCTGCAACGTGTTGGCATACGTCAGTTGCCGGGAGATATGATGGTATCTCCGCCAAGCGCACGGGTAACCGTGAATTCAAGGTGGCACCGCGGATCGTTTGTTTCTCTCGTATCGCATTCGTCCTTGACAGACTGTACCGTTCTGTCGGGGGCGCTTTTGTTTGCGCAAAAAGCTCCTTTGGCAGAACGCCAAAGGAGCTTTTCTTTTTCAGGAGGTCACTCATGCATATCCTACCACCGCTCGAAACCGTCAAAGACATCGCCGCGACGCAGCAGTACGACGTGCTCCCGCTGAGCTGCGAAATTCTTTCCGACTTCATCACCCCCATCGAAGCGATGCGCATCCTCAAGAACGTGTCCACCCACTGTTACATGCTCGAATCCGCGCAGGCGGACGACCGCTGGGGCCGCTACACGTTTTTGGGCTTCGACCCAAAGCTCGAGATCACGTGCATTGACGGCAAAATGAAGGCTGGCGGCCTCACCGTCCGCACGGACGATCCGTCCCAATACCTGCGTGAGCTGCTATCAAGCTACAGAAGCCCCCGCTTCGACTACCTCCCCTCCTTCACCGGCGGGCTCGTGGGGTATTTTTCTTACGATTATCTCAAATACAGCGAGCCGAGCGTCCGCTGCGGCGAGCAGGACGAGGACAGCTTCAAGGATGTCGATTTGATGCTCTTTGACAAGGTCATCGCCTTCGATCATGTGCGGCAGAAGATCGTGCTCATCGTCAACATGGCGCTCAGCGACGTCGAGGTCGGCTACAACAAGGCAAAGCTTGAGCTTGAGCAGCTCGTCTCGCTCCTCAAAACCGTCGAAAAGAAGCAGGAAGCGCCGGGGCGGCTCCTCGGCGAAGTCACGCCGCTCTTCTCCAAAGAGCAGTTCTGCGCGATGGTCGAAACCGCCAAGCACCACATCCGCGAGGGCGATATCTTTCAGATCGTACTCCACGGCATGAAGTCCTACTTCTGCCAGGACGAGTACGGTCAGATCGCGCCGGTGTATTCCATCTCCGCCGGTCTCGACTACCCCGGCGTCGGCCCTGAGCATGCGTACCTGCACGACATCGGCCGCGCAGAGTATGTTGCCATCACCGATGAGGAGGCCGTGCAGGCGTTCGAATACCTCGCCCGCACGGAGGGCATCATTCCCGCCATCGAATCGGCCCACGCCGTCGCCTACGCGCGAAAGCTCGCACCCACGATGGGGAGCGATCAGCTTCTTGTCGTCACGATCTCCGGCCGCGGCGACAAGGACTGCGCCGCCATCGCCCGCTACAGAGGGGAGGATCTTCATGAGTGATCTTGCAAGAGCATTTGACCACGGCAAGGCGTTTATCGCCTTTCTGACCTGCGGCGACCCCGATCTTGAAACGACCGCGGCTGCCGTCCGCGCTGCCGCGCAAAACGGCACCGACCTCATCGAGCTCGGCATTCCCTTCTCCGACCCCACGGCGGAGGGGCCCGTCATTCAGGCCGCTAACCTGCGCGCCCTGCAAAGCGGCGTAACGACCGACAAGATTTTCGATCTCGTGCGCGAGCTGCGGCGCGGCGTGACGATCCCCATGGTTTTTATGACGTATGCGAATGTCGTCTTTTCCTACGGCACAGAGCGCTTTTTGTCCAACTGCCGCGATGTTGGCATCGACGGGCTCATCCTGCCGGACGTGCCGTATGAGGAAAAGGAAGAATTTCTCCCCGCGTGCCGCAAGTACGGCGTCGACTTCGTCTCCCTCATCGCACCGACGTCGGAAAATCGCATTGCGATGATCGCGCGAGGCCGAGGGCTTCCTCTATATCGTCTCGTCGCTCGGCGTCACGGGCGAGCGCAGCGAGATCAGGACCGATCTTGCTTCCATCGTCTCCCTCGTGCGGGAAAACACAGATATTCCCTGCGCCATCGGCTTTGGCATCTCCACGCCCGAGCAGGCGAAGAAGATGGCCGACCTCTCCGACGGCGCGATCGTCGGCTCCGCCATCGTCAAGCTCCTTGCCCGGTACGGCAAGGACGCGCCCGAGCACATCGGTGCGTATGTAAAAGAAATGAAGGACGCGCTGCGGTGAAAACAGAAAAAAGGGCCCTCTGCTTTGATGCAGAGGGGCCTTTTTTACATAAATACGTTTTATCGTCCCGTCATTCGATGGAGAACGTCTCTCCGAAGACGGAAACACTGCTCACCGTTTCCGGGTCAAGAATTTCATCCATCCGGAAGCAGTAGCGCCCGCGCTTATCGAGATAAATAAGGGTCAAAGAATCGCAAAAACGAAAAAATCCTTGAAAACACAAGGTTTTCAAGGATAAAAGATGGTGCGCGAGGCGGGACTTGAACCCGCACGTCCGTAATGAACACTAGAACCTGAATCTAGCGAGTCTGCCAATTCCACCACTCGCGCATATTTGATTTTTAAAAAGATGGTGCGGATGGCGGGACTTGAACCCGCACGTCCATACGAACACTAGCACCTCAAGCTAGCCTGTCTGCCAATTCCAGCACACCCGCATGTTCATCTTTCAAACGGCTGTCTCTCAACGACCGCTTGGCTATTATAAGCCCAAAATAGGCCAAATGTCAACCTTTTTTTGAGAGAAAAAATAAAAAATTTTGTTGTAAGAGAAATGGCGGAAAAGCTCAGATTTTCCAAACTTTTCCGGCATCTTTTTCGTGTTAAAGCTGCGCGAGCGTCTCCCCCACCGCGCCCGTGATGACAAGGTCGGCACCAAGTCCGCGGTCGAGCGGCGTCTTGTTGATGACAACGAGCTTGTGTCCGCGATAGTAGCGCACGAGGCCCGCCGCCGGATAGACCGCGAGCGATGTGCCCGCGATGATGAGCACGTCGGCCTCCTGAATGTACTCCACCGCGCGATAGAGTGTCTTTTCGTCCAGGCCCTCTTCGTAGAGCACCACGTCGGGCTTGATGCGCCCGCCGCAGGTGCAGCGCGGCACGCCCTGCGAATGCTTGATGTAGGACACGTCGTAGAACTTGCCGCACTTCTCGCAGTAGTTGCGCAAGGTGCTTCCGTGCAGCTCGAGGACATTCTTGCTGCCCGCCGCCTGATGCAGCCCGTCGATATTCTGCGTGATGACGGCCTTGAGCTTCCCTTCCTTTTCCCACTCGGCGAGCTTTAAGTGCGCGGCGTTGGGCTTTGCGCCTTCGCAGAGGAGCTTTGCGCGGTAGAAGGCGAAAAACTTCTCGGGATAGCGCTCATAATACGTGTGACTCAGGATCGTCTCCGGCGGGTCGTCCCACTGCTGATGATACAGGCCATCCACACTGCGAAAATCCGGGATACCGCTCTCGGTCGAAACACCTGCCCCGCCGAAAAACACGATGTTGTCCGTTCCGTCGATGAGTTCTTTTAATTTCTTGACTTCGTCCGTCATAGCTTCTCCTTTGCGCGCGTGCGCTTATCTCACATAGCTCTTGTCGATCTGCACGATGGCAAAATAGCGCGGATCAAGCTCGTGTACCGCCTTTTTGATCTTCTCCTCCGCTTCCCTGTCGCTCAGCGCGCAGCCATACGGCACCACGGCATCGAAGATGACGTTCGTGTGCGTCGGCCCCGTGACCATGCGAAAATCGTGGATGGAGATATTCTCGTCGATGCCGCGCACGAGCGAGGCGATCTTCTGATGCGCGGCGTTGGTGGTCCCGTCGTCCGTCACGATGGGGTCCATGTGGATGACCGCCTCGCAGCCGAGCCTGTCATGCAGTTTCTTTTCCACGTTGTCGATCTCGTCGTGCAGAGCGAGGATATCGCCGTGCGCGGGGACCTCAGCATGCAGCGAGATCATCACGCGTCCGGGGCCGTAGTCGTGCACCACAAGGTCGTGGATGCCGCAGACAGCCTGACTTTCCATCACGATGTCGCGGATCTCCTGCACAAACTCCTCCGATGGCGGCTGGCCGAGCAGCGGCGAGAGGGTGTCCCTTGCCGCCTGCACGCCCGCCCACAGGATGAGCAGCGACACGACCAAGCCGCACCAGCCGTCGATCTGCCAATGCAGGAAATAGCCCGCGAGTGTCGCAAGCAGCACCGCCGCGGTCGCCGCGCAGTCGGACAGGCTGTCCGCCGCGGTCGCCTGCATGGCGGCGGCGCTGATCTTCTTCCCCACGCCGCGGTTGTAGCAGTACATGTAGAACTTGGCGCAGATGGAGACAAGCAGGATCGCCACCGTCAGCACGCTGCACTCGACCGACTCGGGATGAAGGATCGCGCCCACGGCGTCGCGCAGCAGCTCAAAGCCCATCAGCAAAATGACGATCGAGACGATGAGGCCCGAGATATACTCCAGCCGCCCGTGGCCGAACGGATGCTCGGGGTCGGGCTTCTGCCCGGCCAAACGAAAGCCCAGCAGCGTCACGATGGACGCGCCCGCGTCGGACAGGTTGTTAAAGGCGTCCGCCGTGACGGCGACAGAGCCCGCAAGCGTCCCCGCAAACAGCTTGAGCGCGAAGAGCAGCAAATTGATGACAATGCCCACCGCGCCGCAAAGCACACCGTAAGCGCGCCGCACTGCGGCATCAGACGTGTTCTGATAGTCTTTGATGAACCGACTCGCAAGAAAACCGATCATAGTCTTCCCTCACTCGCTTTTGATCTGTAATTTCATGCGGCAGCAGAGGCGGTCAAGGTCCTCATCCGTTGCCGCAGGGATGCGCAGCTTCGCGCCGCAGCTTTTGCACACAAGGTCGACGTAGGTGCTGTGGATCTCCATGCCGTAGCTTTTGCTGCCGCAGGAGCAGGTGATACCGTCCTTGCGTGCGGCGATCTCCTTGAGCTCGGAGAGAATCTCGTACATGATGACGCTGTCGGCAAAGGCGGCGGGGTCGTCGCCCTGCTCGCGCTCCTTGGCCGCCGCGAGCGAGAGCTGCTCCATCTCGTGCTCGACGGCGTAGTCCTCGCCGATAAAGCAGCAGAGCATTTTCGTATCGGGGCAGGCAAGGCCGATGCCGCGCCCATGCAGGAGCTTGTCGGCGCTGCACTCCGCCAGATGCTCCCCACCGCACACGCCGCACGGCACACTCAGGCGGAATTTGTTCTCCTCCGCCTCGATGGTCAGGCTGGATTCGCCGCACTCACAGCTCACGACCGCACCCGAGGCGCTCAGGGCAAACACGCTTCTCTGCTGGATGACGCGCTTGTGGCACGCGGGGCAGAGATAGCCGATGGTACGCATTTCTTCTTTCATTCCATTTCCTCCCGGAAAGTAAAATATCATATGGTAATTTAAATATTATACCGCGTCCGTGCGCAAAAAGAAAGGGAGAAACACGCTGTTTCTCCCTTTTCTTTTTGGTTTTCGCGCTTTACGGCTTGACCGCGATGGCCTCGATCTCGACCAGCGCGCCCTTGGGCAGGGCGGCCGCCTGCATCGCACAGCGCGCGGGGCACTCGCCGGAGAAATACTTGCCGTACACCTCGTTGACAACGCCGAAATCGCCGATATCGATCATAAACACGGTCGTCTTGACAACGTCCTCAGCCTTGCAGCCAGCCGCCTCGAGCACCGCGAGCAGATTCTTGATGCTCTGCTCCGCCTGCTCGGACGTGCCGCCGGGAACAAATGCGCCGGTCGCCGGGTCCAACGGAAGCTGGCCGGAGACAAATACAAAACCGTTTGCTTCGATCGCCTGGGAGTAGGGGCCGACGGCGCCGGGGGCAGTGGTCGTAGAAATCACATGCTTCACGGAAAAATCCTCCTATATCAATGTATTTTCATCATAACATCTTGTGCAATATGCGTCAAGTACTCATATTCTTGGAAAAACGGCAGAAACTAATGCCGCTTTTGAGCGATTCCCCTAAATCCATCGGAAAGGAAGAGCGTGATGGAACAAAAAACCGTCGGCGCGCAGACGCGCCGCCTGCGCACATGTCCCTCCGTCCTCTCGTTCGCCGCCGTCGGCGGGCGGTTCGAGGGTGAAGGCCCGCTGCGCGAATACTTTGACGAATTGAGCGAGGATCACTTCTTCGGCGAGAAGACCTGGGAAAAGGGCGAGAGTACCATGCAGCGCCACGCGCTCTCCCGCGCGCTGGAAAAGGTGGGGCTCAAGGTGAGTGACCTTGGCCTCATCTTTGCGGGTGATCTTTTGAACCAGTGCGTCGGCTCGTCGTTCGCTCTGCGAGAGAGCCGCATCCCATTCTATGGACTCTACGGTGCGTGCTCCACGATGGGCGAGAGCCTGTCGCTCGCCGCATTGATGCTCGACGGCGGGTATGCCTCTTGCGCCGCGGCGCTGACCTCCTCGCACTTCTGCACCGCCGAGCGGCAGTACCGCATGCCGGTGCCCTACGGCTCGCAGCGCACGCCGACCGCGCAGTGGACGGCCACAGGCAGCGGTTGCTGCCTCCTCGCGTGCGAGGGCGAGGGGCCCTATATCACACACGTGACAACCGGGAAAATCGTCGACAAGGGCGTCACCGACGCAAACAACATGGGCGCGGCGATGGCCCCCGCCGCCTATGACACGCTGTGCGCGCTCTTTCGCGACACGAGGACAAAACCCGAAGACTATGACCTCATCGTGACGGGCGACCTCGGCAGGCTCGGGCATCAGATCGTCTCGGACTTTTTCGCGCGCGATGGGCTCCCTCTCGGTGAGCGCTACACCGACTGCGGGCTTCTGCTCTACGACATCGAATCGCAGGACATGCACTGCGGCGGCAGCGGTTGCGGCTGCTCGGCAAGCGTTTTGTGCGGGTATCTGCTGCGCGGGATGCGCGAGGGCAAATGGAACCGCATCATCTTCGCGCCGACGGGCGCGCTTCTCTCCCCCACGACGACATTTCAGGGCGAGAGCATCCCCGGCATCTGCCACGCGGTCGTATTCTCAAATCACAAGGAGGGATAAGCGGTGGATTATCTGAACGCCTTTCTCTGCGGCGGCATCCTCTGCGCCATCGGACAGATTCTCATCGACAAAACACCCCTCACGCCCGCGCGTATCCTGACGGGCTATGTCGTCTGCGGCGTTTTACTGACAGCCATCGGCGTCTACGAGCCCATCGTCAAATGGGGCGGCGCGGGCGCGACCGTGCCGCTGCTCGGCTTTGGCTACTCGCTCGCCAAGGGCGTAGAAAAAGCCGTTCAAGAGCAGGGGTGGCTCGGCGTGATGACCGGTGGCCTCAACGCCACGGCGGGCGGCATCGCCGCAGCGGTCGTCTTTGCTGTGCTGATGGCGCTCATTTTTAAGCCCGGCGACAAGCGGTAATAATAAAAAACGAGGAGAGGGTTTTCACCCTCTCCCCTTTTATGGAAAATCGCTTTTTACGATGCGCGCAGGCCGGGCTCTTCGATCTGCTCAAGCGTCATCACTCTGGTGTGGCAGATTGGCTTCCACTCGACCTTCGTAAAGAGCGACGCAATGCAGATCGGCACGTAGGTGAGCATGAAGAGCGGGAACGTGAAGGCGTAGAGCACCTTTTTCCACGCCGCGCAGCGGATATTCTTCCACTCCGTCACGGTCGTGATCGCGCCGAGCACAAAGAGCGTTAAGTACAGGCTCATCAGCGTTTGCAGCACGGAGACCGCCAGCACCGCCATCGAACCGCCTGACGTCGCGTTCGCGATCGCCGCGCCGATGTTCACGACCACGCTCAAACCCGTGAGCACCGCCGCGGGCATGATGTTCATGGTCATGTCATAGCAGGAAAAGCTGCCGCGCGCAATGCCGGAGAAGAGCTCGGAGGCATACTTGCGGAACACCTGCAGGTAGCCCTTCGACCAGCGCATGCGCTGGCGCCAGGACTGGGCAAAGCTCGTGGGCTGCTCGTCATAGAGCACCGCGCCCGCCGCGTAGCCGACCTTTTCCCCGCGCACGACGTTGTCAATGGTAAACTCGATGTCCTCGGTCAGCAGGAAGAAGTTCCAGCCGCCGCACGCTTCCAGCACACCGTCGGAAAACAGAAAGCCTGTGCCGGACACGGCGCAGCTGCTTCCAAGGCGCATGCGCGCGTTATTGAGATACTGCGCCTCGCGCAGGAACCACAGCGCATAGCCCGCGGAGATCCAGTTGTCGCCGTAGTTTTTGGAGTTGCGGTAGCACGTCACGATCTCATAGCCGCTGGAGTAGACCTTCTCGATCTCGGAGATGAAGTTCGGGTCGAGGATATTGTCGGCGTCCAGCACGAGATAGGCATCGTAGTGCTTGCGGCCCGGGCGCTTGATGCGCTTGAGCATTTCATTGAGCACATAGCCCTTGCCGACATGCACCGTATCGTGGCGCTCAAAGACGATCGCGCCGCGCTCGCGCGCCACACGGGCCGTGTCATCCGTGCAGTTGTCCGCGCCGACGTAGATGTCCACGTGGTCCATCGGATAGTTCTTCTGCGCGTGGATGCTGTCGAGCAGCTGGCCGATGACGTTTTCCTCGTTGCGCGCGGCGATGAGGACGGCAATGCGGTGGTTTTCATTGCGGCAGGTGAATTTTTTCCGCTTCAGCAGCGCCACCGCCACATAGAAGAATTGATAGGAATAGCATACGAAAAATAGCGCCATGATGACGGCGTTGATCGTGATGACAGTCTGCATAATATGTTCCTCCATTGCCGGAAGCTCCGGCCCATTTTGGTTTCTTTCCCGCCTGTGGGAAAAGTTATATCATGCAAACCTTGTGATTCCACTGTGAAAATTCTTAACAAATTCCGAACATCCACGGTAGAAATTATTAAGCCCTGAAATGAGTAACAGGCAGCGCCGCTGGCGCTGCCTGTTCACTCTTTTATAATGAAATCGCGCCCGGTTTGACATCGGAATCGTGGTTGGCGATGCACGCAACGCAGTTCCGCTCCCGACTCTGTGCCCTGATCCACGCGAGCGACTTTTCCTGCGCCGCGCGGTCGTCGGCGATGCCGGAGAGCAGCATCTGCTCCCACGATTTTTTCGCGTGGCCGCCGTCGGCGCAACCTCCCGTCCTCCCCCGTGATCCTGAGCGCGCACAGGCCCTTGGAATGGCCCGGAATGTTGACCATCATAAGCATCCCGTCGCCGAACACGTCGTAAGACCGGCCTGCAGAGCCCATAAGGCCATTCCAGTCGAAGGTCTGCATCTTCGTGCCGCGCCACCAGTCCGCATTGTAGCGGATGCGGTTGACGGGTGAGCCGTTCTCCGCGAAGCGCAGTTCGTCCTTCAAAACGAGAATTTTCTTCGCGTCCGCGACCAGCTTGAGGCCGTTCGCGTGGTCGCAGTCAAGATGCGAGAGCAGCACCGCGTCCCAATCGACAGGCGCGACGCCCCGCGCCGCGAGCTGCTCGTCGATGGCCGCACTGCTTTCGACAACAACCTGATTCGTAAAATACAGCGGCAGCGAGCCGAGCGAGCGGATCTGCGCCCTGCGCTCAAAGACGCCGTGCGGGCTCATATCGCGGTACCAGCCGCAGTCGAACAGAACGTTCCCGTGCGCGCACTCGATGAGATAGGCTGAAACCGGCAGCCAGTGCCGTTTCGACTTTCTATCCAGCACGCCAGACGCCTTGAGCGCGCTGTAATGCTCGCCGCCGAACGGCAGCTCCGGCGCGACGCACACCTTGCCGATGTGGAAAATATGAATCTTGATCTCGCTCATCGTCTGCCTCCCGTCTTGAAATGCCATCAAATCCCGTCAAATCCCGCTTTTTTCGATCTCTGCCAAAAGGCACTTGCAGCCCTCTGAGACATCCCGCCACGTCGCTTCAAAATCGCCTGTATACCACGGGTCGGCGACGTCGCCCGGGCGGTCGGTGTAGTCGAGCAGCCGGTGCATCTTCCCCGCCGGATCACCGCCGCAGATACGCTGCATGTTTTTGAGGTTCGCGCCCTCCATGCCGATGAGCAGATCGTACTCCTCGTAGTCCTGCGCCGTGAGCTGGCGCGCAGCGTGTCCCTCGCAGGAAATGCCGTGCTTGGCGAGCTTGCGCCGCGCGGGCGGATAGACGGGATTGCCGATCTCATCGCGGCACGTCGCCGCGGAGTCGATCTGAAATTCGTCGGCAAGTCCTGCCTTTTCGACCAGGTCCTTCATCACAAATTCCGCCATCAGGCTGCGGCAGATATTGCCCAAGCAGATAAATAAGATTTTCGTCATAGTCTTTCTCCGTAAATTTTGATAACCGTAATGTAACAGAAAAATGGAAAATCGTCGAGAAGAAATGCTGTCTTTTCGTTCAGAACTTGTTTGTAAATTCGATACTGCCTTTCCAGTCCATAGAAGGCGTGCTATGATTTTATTGGAGCGCAGAACACACTAAAGAAATACGGAGGTGTCACATGACTGCAGATCAAGGACAATATGAGAAATTTATGGCAAAACTTTCTAAATCAGGATTGGAACTCCAAAAGGACTTTAGCCGCCTCTCGCTGGAAAATCAAAAGCGTTTTATGCAAAAGGTCAACCAAAGGCTAAAGTGTTTTGGACATGCAGTAACCATTACCGATATTCTACAGAGTCTATTTCGTGGGACGAGCTGCTATCTTCTGCCCAGGATAAAATTATAAACAATAGCGTCAACTGTAGAACAAAATCGGTGAAGTAAACTACTATGTCGCCCACAATGTAGCCCGCGGAAGGAACTATTCCAAACCGAAGCAAAAACGTTTTTACCAAAAACAAGAAAAACCTTGAAACCGTTATGGCTTCAAGGTTTTTACTTGGCGCGGAAGAGAGGATTTGAATTGTTGGATATACATAAAATGACGTATAATGGCGTTATGCAGAGTTTGGAAAAACTCTGAAAAACCAATGCTTTTTCGCTTCTCCGTCAAATGACGTATAACGGGATATAATCCTGTTTGGGGTAAACTTAGGGGTAAAAATCGACGTTGCATTTTGTCGATTTTCATGGTACTCTACCTATGGCGCTGCACGAACGGCAGGCGGTTAGCCACACCACCCGAAAGGGGGTGAGGCTCATGCGGATTACGTTACATATCGGAGCCTTTACGGTTACGATTATCGTGAAAAGCAGAAACCGCCACTCGGCCAAGTGACGGTTTCTTGAGTTCGCTCAAGTCATCTAACTTACCGGGCTAACCGCTTGTCGCAGCGCCCTTTTCTATATTCATTATAGCAAACGATCCCATTCTGTCAAGTCTCGGATTATTCCGAGGCTTTTTTGTTTTGCCTCTCGTCCTATACAGACCGAAAGCCGTCATCCCCATCACAACAAAATCCCGCTATCAGAACATGGGCGCGCCGTGGACTCTCTCCCCGCTTTCTGTTTTTCCCTTTTTCTCACCGCCTTTTGGGGAGACATTTCCTTGAAGTGTCCACATATCGATGCCAAGCGGATCTCAATCCTCTTCGATTTCTTGCAAATCTGCGAGATCATCCGGCTTAAATTCATCAAATTTGGGAGCCTCCACGACCTGACCGCGTGCCGCGTACTGGCCGGTACGGGTGTTTGACTTCTGCGGTTTGGCCCCATTGAGGAACGCGATGAGCGTCCGCTCTGATACCAGCACTCTTCCTCCAATGTTGTTTGATGGGAGCCTCCCGCTTTTGCAATACCGATAGACCGTCTTGCGGCTCACGCCCAGCAAATTTGCAACATCATCGAGATCGTACATCGTGAACCGGCAATGCGTGGTTGTGCAGGTGTAGGGCATGGTCATGCTTCCTCGCCGTAGAGCGCACCGAGAGCCACATACAGGGCGCGGGCCATCTCATCGGTGAGGAATCCGCCGAAGCGTTCGTGCTCTCCTGCGGCCTTGCTCCACTTGCCGATATGCAGGCGCGGCGGCTTGTCGTCGAGCGCTGTGCGCGTCAACTGGATATCGGATCGGCTCGTGCTGCCGACGGTTGCAAGGACTTCCACTTTCTTAAAATCTGCCATTGTGATACCTCCCTCATGTCGTCTCGATGCCCCAACCGGCAAGCATCTGCTTTACTTTGCCGCGCTGATTGAGCGCGCTATTATATTTCGTGGTAGCGAACCGCCGCATGCCGCTCACGGCATTTACCTTGACGCCGTGATTTCTCTCCCATGCTCTGTGAGCTTCAATCTCTTCCTGGGCGGCCTGCTTTACTGCATCAAAGTCCTGCTCCGTTCCGATGCAGATATTGACCCAGATGCGCGTTCCTTTGGATGCGGTCTCCTCAATCAGATAGGTCGGCTTATCGGCAAGCGTATATTCAAGCCCGCCGAAGTATACGACCATTCCGCTCGGGAACTCGTGATCGACTGCACCCATGCGCGCCCGATCCGCCTCTGTTCTCCAATCCGGCCACAAGGGGAAGAGTGTCGCATCAACAAAAACTCTGGTCGCAGGGTGGCTGTTGTAGCCCTCCGTGACTGTTACTTCGTCAAAGTACGGCTCACAGCCGTCCTTCCCGCCGTATTTGCGCCACTTGCGCAGGGAATAGTTTTTCAGATCCTCGCGGTATTCGCTGCCGCGATTCTGTTCAACGATCTCATCGTACATCATTTACCTCTCTTGGCGGTCTCTGCCGCCTGCATCTCGTCATATTTCCGTGCCCAATACTTCTCATTCGCCGCTTTGCGCCTATCGCGGTTTTTGGCATTCCATTGCCGCATATATGCCGCCTTTGCTGCTTTCGCTTTTTCTTCCATCGTGAACTCCGCCATGCTGCGCCCCCTCCCGCATAAAATGCAAATGAGTGGGTTTGCAGGGAACAACCGCTTGCGCTTCTCCTGCAAACCCATCTGACTCCTTTGCCCGATCCGCTTATATCCCGCCGACCGGCAGCGGAAAAAAGGAGATTTGCCGTCACGAACTACGGCACGCAAAGGGTGAAGCAAAACCCCTTTACTATACTGATTATATCATAAAATTAGAGATAACATCAATACAGGCATAGAACAAATGTTTTGCTGTTTTTAACGTGTTTTTTGACTCGAAAAAAGAACATCTGCGGTAGAGGGAGAGTTATGGGGCTGGTGCATCTGAAAAAGTTTCCCCGAATCGTAAACCACCCCCCGTGCAGCGAAAGAGAAGAGGGGGCCCCGCCCCTTCTTCTCCATATTTACGGCCGCTGAATCATTACTGGACAAGAACCCTCAACCGATGCACTCGTCAGCAGTTTGCCCAGCAATCTTGTGCATGAGTGCTTCGAGCTGCGGCAGCGCTTCCTCGTCCGGGAGGTCTCCGAGGGCGCGGTCACTCTCAATCACAGTGTTTTGCAGATTCGCCGGCATACCCGTCAGCATCTCGCCGATCGTCTCATGCGCCTCCTTTACCTCATGCGCAAGCTGTATCCGATCTACTCTCCCAGCACGCCCCATGTATGCCCCGCCAGTCATGAGCCGATACTCGGTGATCGCACTGTGCAGCGTGCCGCTGATCGCGGCTATCATATCCGCAATGTACTCCTGCTCGTCGCTGCACTCGTCAGCCGTTGCCTCCAGATACTGCGCTCCCAGAGCATCCAGCAAGCGCTGGGAGAGGCTTACTTTCTCCATGATGCCGCTCGTGACGTTAGCAACGACCTCTCGCTGGGTGTGGGTAGTTTCTTCAACGCAATACTTCATTTTTCGTTCTCCTTTTCTTTAGCGGCGTACCGTCGCAGTAGTCCTGGTGTGGTAAGGGGTAGGACAGCTTGCAGGAAAGGATCACTCCCGCCCGCTGTCCGCATAGGTCTGCCGGGCGCAACTGATCTGACAGATACCGCCGCGCCGCAGTCGCAATGCTCACCGGGGTCAAGATTTGCGCCGCAGCGGGCGCATACGTTGTAATAGCTCATTTCTGCGCTGCCGCCTGCTCCGCTCGGATCTTGGCAAGATATGCCAGCGCCCTTGCCTTGCTTCTGTCCGTCATTGCCGCGTAGAGGGCTCGAACCTCGTTCTCGATCCGTTTTTCTTGGTCTTTGGGTGACATGGGAAATCCTCCTGTTGATTTTTGGTTGGGAGGCCGATATAATGACCGTACCGGCCTCCCTTGCGGTGGTTGGTGGTTATGGCTCTCTGCGCTTTGCTTTGGACGGCTTGGGCGCAGGGGGCTTTTCTATTGCCTCAATCAAGGCCATGAACCAGTTCGCAATTTGAATTGCTCCGGCGATAGCTACGATGGTCTCCATCATGCAATGCAGAAGCGGCGCACGGTAGTTTCACGGGTAAATGCCGCAGCGACGTCCGGCAGCGCCTTGCGCAGCGCGCCTGTGTCGATTCTCGCGCTCGTGACGGCCTTCCACGTGATTTTGTATTCGCCAGCCTGAACGCTCTCAGCGTCGCCCATAGCGGCCTTGAGCGCGTCCTTGATGGCCTCAGCCTCGGCGGTCGCCTCGTCAATGAGGGCTTGCAGCTGCCGCAGCTCACGGGCCTTATGTTCCATTTCGTTGATGCTCATGTTTGTTTCCTCCTTGTAATTTCTGGGTGAGATCGGCGGCTGGCGGCTCTGAGTATCTATCCCTTTGGGAGTTTCTATCAATCTTCTCCGTTCCAGCTCTTACGGTGTCGCGTTGGCTTTCGACCTTCGCTCGATCTCTTGTCCCTTGCTGTAATTACAATATACACGATTATTCGCCCATTGTCCATTGACGATATGAACGAAAATGCGTGTTTACAGTCGTGCGAAGTGCACATTGAATTTCGTGCATATATTTGTTATGATAGTCACGAAAGAGGTGATTCTTATGCCAATCAAGTATAAACTTGATATTCTTGATGCTCTGAAAAGCAAGGGATTCAGTACATATCGAATCCGTAAAGACAAACTGCTTGCAGAAAGCACGGTTCAAGCATTCCGTCGCGGTGAGTTGGTTTCCCTTGACAATATTGCTCGTGTTTGCGAGATGCTGAACTGTCAGCCGGGGGATATCCTCGAGTACGAGGAGGAGTAAGCCGCGATCCACTACTCACAAAATCCAATTTTGGATTGTCTATGCCGGAGCAGTCCCGCCGTATGGCGGGGCTGCTTTTTCGTCACGTCCCGATGTTCCGTTACCTCCAAAACTGCTGCAGCTTGTGGCTCACCTCAGGTCGCCGCAGCAGGCGAAGCGCTCTGCTCTTCGCTGTACGGTCAACCCTCTGCCCCTGCCAGTAATAAGCAATCACAGCTTTACGCTCCGGTTCCGGCAGCGAGACAACTGCGCGGCGTACTGCGGTAATAAGCTCGTCTTGCTCAGTGCCGCAAAGTGCCGCTTGCGCCGCTGGGTCTGGGAGTATGTCCGCGAGCAGGGACGGGGTACTCCCGTCCTTGCTGGTATCCTCGGCAGGAGCATCGAGCGATACCGCAGTGTTGAGCGGGTCAAGGGCGTTGCGCTTGCTGCGCTGCCGGTACAGCTCTGCAAAGGTGCTTTTGAGTTGCAGCTCATAGGCACCGACGAATCCTCCGCGCTCCTGATCCCAAAGCTCCACGGCCTTGGCGAGCGCAACAAATGCCGTTTGCTTGAGGTCATCAAGCGTAACGCCGTAACGTCCTTGGAACGCCTTGTTCCAGCGCTGTCTCTTATACACATCTCCGAGCCCACGAGACTAGGCATGATCTCGTA
>ERZ1027239.182-NODE-182-length-24514-cov-6.917086_pt1 | contig 24514 bp, 39 predicted proteins | sample MGYA00519476_ERZ1027239 | MGnify/ENA primary metagenome ERZ1027239 (study PRJEB26926, sample SAMN06164636) | human gut metagenome | biome: ENVO:00009003; feature: ENVO:2100002; material: ENVO:00002003 | host: Homo sapiens | place: USA | collected 2012 ... | reverse complement strand
TAAATAAATAAGTACCAAATAAATTTGAAGAAAAATGAAGAAAGAAGATAAAAAAGTTCCAGATTCGCCTTATAGGCTGTTTGTTTATCCATTTCACACCGGGCTTACAAGCGGATGGATAGACCAAGAAGGAAACCAGCATGGCGGTAGCCCAGTTTGGCATGGTATGGCAGTTAGAATGAGTGCAGACGATGAGGAGTACATCAACCTCAGCCACGCATGGCACAAGAAATCAGAAATGCCAGACTCCATGGATGCGACAATCGTAGTAGCCGACAAAGACTACATGAAGCCAAAGATTATAGATTTGGGAATTATTAAAAAGATCCTGTCCAAAAGAGGGCCAAGCATGAAGCAACAACAAATGTGGAATTTTATAGGCACAAAAGTAGATTTCGTCTACTGGGCATACTACAAACGCTTTATTCCATCAATAACATTATAAGGAAGGAGGCAAAGATGAAAAAAAATAAAGCTCTATTCCTCGACATTATGCTCAATGACAGATTTGTATGCACACTAAAATACATGTATTGTCCATTGTTCGTGATAAGATACGAGGCGTTAATAAAGTTTGTTCTCGAAAAGAGACCGTCTTTGAAAGGCAAACCATTCAGAATAATGTTTTGAAACAACAAAAGAAACAAGGCAATGAAAAAGATAATGTTCAATGACCAGTACGGTCTCACCCAAGCAGTTCTGGAAGGTCGCAAGACTCAGACCAGAAGAATCGCCTATCAAGAGCCTTTCAAGTTTTACTGCAATTGCGGTTTCTGTACGGAAGGAAAAGACAAAGGCAAGCTCTTCATCAATGATGGCAATGAGATTGTAGCAAAGTCCACTTATAAAATAGGTGAATTCGTAGCAGTCGCACAAAGATACGAGGACATACTAATGGAGCCATCCATTAGGACAATTCTATGCAAACATCCAGGATGGAACAACAAGATGTTCGTCACGTCAAAAACGATGCCTCACCAAATCATGATTACCAACATTCGGTATGAAAGGCTACAGGACATCAGCACCGATGACTGCATGAAGGAAGGAATCTTCTGTAGCCACATCGAAGGAATTGACGATGCCTTTTCATACGATGCCACAAATGATAGTTTTGTGAAGAAATGGTGGTACAGAACTCCTATCGAAGCATACAAGATGCTTAGCTGTAAGCTCCACCTCCATTGGGGTAGCAACCCTCTCGTCTTCGTTTACGATTTCGTTCTAGTTAAATAATAATTAAATTCAAACAATATGGCAGAAGAAACATTACCACTGCGACCTCTGATCAGGGAATTGGCGCTAGGTCAAGCCATCGACTTCCCTATCAAGAGAATGCTATCGGTCAAGAGTAGTTGCACTGATCTCGGTGCCATCTACAGCCGGAAGTTCAAGACAAAACTCAACCGGGAGCAAGGTGTTATCACAGTAACAAGAATCAAATAAAGCAATATAAGTCATGAGTCAAACAGTACAAATCCAGTTCGCTGACAAGATGGTCTCTTTCGACACATTCCTATCAGCATTACGCAATGTAGTCAAGGAAGAAATTTCCAAAGCTGTAGGCAAGCGACCATTCATCACCCAAGCCAAGGCCTTTGATGCCTTCGGCAGACGCAATGTAGAGCGATGGGTGAAGGAAGGCAAGGTCAAGGTCTACGGACGTGGCAGGAACGGCAAGATTACTCGCTACGAATACCGGGTGTCCGAGCTGGAAGCCTGTGCCTTTAAAGTTCAAGACTATCTTTCATAAAGATATTAAGGTTCGTAAATGAAACTATGATTTTAGTTATTTAGATATTGTTTGTGACAAGCGTCTTCGTGAGAAGATGGGTGTACTTCTAAGCTGTTAGAGCCTGGGCATCAAATATCATGCGTTAACGAGCGATCTCTTGTAGTTGGAACATTCCATAAGAATAGATCTTGCAAATCAACTTTGCATATCCCTAGCCCAGGCTCTTTTGTACTTTTGCAATAACCCTTTTAATTCATACGCCAATGAAGATAATAAGAAACAGGCTCATCCCTCCACCGGGATTCAGCTATATCAATCTCTTTGGGGTCCTCTTCACCAGAAGAAAACGCCCCATAACTCCTATAGAGGAAAGACATGAGAGCATCCACACCCGACAGATGCAGGAAACGCTCTACATCTTCTATCTCTGGTACATCATCGAATGGCTCATCAAGCTAGCCATCATCCGTGATGCCAGAAAGGCATACCGTGCCATATCCTTCGAGCGAGAGGCATACCTGTATCAGGCTATCCCCGGCTATCTCGAAGAAAGAAAACATTATTGTTGGTTAAAACATTTATAGATTATGAAAACAGTCAAGATCATTCTTTGCGTCGCCCTTTGGATATTCATCATCTGGGCATGCTTATACAAGCTCTCTCAGGGCATCCACGATGAAAATCTGATTTCTCAGATGTCACAGTGCACCTATGATGAGATAGTTGATACGCTCACCACTCGCAATGGCTTCCAGCCTACCGAACATCAGATAGTAACCTACTATTATGAGCGCTATCAGAAGTAAGAGCACCTATGCAGCTCGCAAGTGTCTCCTCTGCCCTGATGGGCGTAACTGCATCAATGGCAAGTATTGCCTTTTACACAAGATGTATGTGCAGCACATGGAGAAACTTCCTTGCGAATAAAACATAAGATAAGAAGATGGAAACAGAAACTGCAGAATCCAAACGCAAAGCCCGGAATCGGGAATACTATCTTAAGCATCGTGAAAAGATGCTCGCCTATTCTCGAAGATACTTCCAGGAGCATCCCGAAAAGCAGAAGCTATATCGGGAAAATGCAGCCCGGAAAAGAGCTGACGGCACAGGATATTACCAGCGTTACTATCAGCGCAACAAGGAAAGATTGCTGGCAAGCTCCAAGCAATGGCACCTGGATCACCCCGAAAAGGTGAAGGAATACCAGCGCAGATACTATCAGAAGAAAACTGCAGCCAAGAGAGAGAAGAAAAAGCCGAATCCTGACATAGATAAGGCTAAATCCCTCTTCCGTGATCCTGCCATGGCAGAACATCTGCAGTGGCTCCTCAATCACGCTGCAAGCAAGAATAAGTAATACATCAATCTGGAGACATGGAACAGCCTCCTGACAAGGCAGAAATATCCATAGCGTTAAGTAAAGACTACGCCTATTATATAAATCCGACCCCACGGAAAGACGTGAGCCTTCTCTAGAAGCAGTTCCAGTCCCTTAAAAAGAAAGGAAGGTGTGATATGACATAAAAATGTATTTAATTCTTTGAAGTGAAAATAATATTCAATATTAATTTATCTCGATCGGTACTCCCACCGGGCAACCCATTTCGCCCGGTGGGTTTCAAAAAGAAAAAATATGAATCACGCTAGTTTATTCAGCGGAATCGGTGGCGCAGAGGTCGCAGCATCCATGATGGGATGGCAGAACCTCTTCCATTGCGAGATACAGGAGTTCCCTCGCAAGGTGCTCGACTACTGGTTTCCTAATTCAATAAGTTATGAAGACATTACCCAAACAGACTTCCATCAGTGGCACGGAAAGGTCGATGTTCTCACCGGAGGATTCCCATGCCAACCCTTCTCCCTCGCTGGTCGAAGAAAGGGAGCGGACGATAACCGCTACCTCTGGCCGCAGATGCTTCGAGCGATACGGCAGATACACCCCACTTGGGTCGTTGGTGAAAACGTTGCTGGAATCAAGACGATGGTGGAGTCCTGCCAAGTCACTAAGATGGGACGCACAGACGATCTTTTCGAAGAGAATCACATATATCGAGAAGAAAGCCGATTCACACTCGACAAAATCTGTGCAGACCTCGAAGCCGAAGGATATTCCGTCCAACCGATTGTTATTCCTGCTTGTGCCATCGGAGCGCCACACAGAAGAGATAGAGTCTGGATTGTTGCCCACCGTTCAGACCCAGGGACTGAAACAGTGCAACCAAAAGGGCAAGACGGAGTTCATGCCTCTAGACCTTCTTCCTACTCCAACAGCCATAGACAAAGGAGGAGGGCGAATAAACAGAAGTCCATCACCGAATGCTGCAGATCGTCCAACCTTGGCACTCGCCGCTCGAAAAGGCTTGCTTCCTACGCCTTGCAGCATAGAAGCCACGAAGTTCACAAAGACAATCAATCCCAATTCCCAGATGGGGCAAGGGCTGACAGCCTTGGCTGTAAATGGTCTTCTTCCCACGCCTACAGCAATGGAGATAAAACACTCCAACCGGGTGAAGGGATTGAAAGAAAAGGGCGCAAAAGGAATGTACAGCCGAAAGAACGGAGCACTTCGCCCGAATGGACTGACCGACTTTCTCGACTTCAACAATCAGGTCGATGGAGGAACTTCCCAACTCAATCCCCTGTTTGTCGAAGACATGATGGGATTCCCTTTGATGTGGACAGCCTTACCATTTTTTTCCCCAGATGGCGACAAGAATCCATAAAGGCTTACGGCAATGCCTGGGTCCCACAAGTGGCTTACGAGATATTCCGTGCCATCGAGGCAGAAGAAGAAAACAACAAATGATAGAAATCGTAAATTCTACATTCCAAATAAAGAAGAACAATAAAAATGAAAACAGATGGCTACATATTAACTCCAGAGCTGTTGCAGTGGCGTTACTTCCATCGTCCTGTGGTCGTGCAGGTGCTCATCCATGTGCTCCTCTCCTCCGCTCACAATGAGGCTTCCGCTGCCACCCTCTCCTATCGTGATTTGGCTATACAGCTCCACACCACGGTCAAGGCTATCCGTGTCGCCATCGATGTGCTCATTGCCGAAAAGATCATCACCAAGTGTTCTGCTCCAAGAGCCTCAACCAAGCTCTATGTTAACAGTTCGCATCCCCTCTCCCACTGCATCCATCCATGGCAAAGAGACCAAGGGGCACAGATTACGGCACACTTTGGGGCACAGATTGGGGCACAGTCTAGGGCACAGATTCCTATCCCACAACAATCTGACAATCAAGGTTGTAAGGTATATCACCAAGTAGAGAAGGGCACAGTTAAGGGCACGAAAGGGGCACAATCTAGGGCACACCCTAAACAAGGGGCACAGCCAAGGGCACAATCTAGGGCACAGATTTCACTCTCCGAAACCCCTTTAAATAAAGGTGATTCCGAAGATTTAAGCAAAGCAAAGGGCACAGATAAGGACACAGCCAAGGGCACAGAAGTAAGAGAAAAGAAACAAATAAAAGAAAATCTTTCCCCTGAAACCCCTATAAAAGAAAACAAACAAAGAAAAGAGAAAGCCCACCCCCACACACAAAAAAAAGAAAAAGAAAAAAAGTCGGTGGATGCTGAAACTCAATTCTCGGAAGTCCTTAGGCTCTTCAATCGCCTCTTCCTCGGCACTCAGGTCAAGCCAATCTCGAAGATGACTCCCGACCGCAAGAAGCTGGTCGCCAAGTTTATCTCAGATTACTCCTACGATGACGTTGAACCGATGCTTCGCAAGGCTCTCAACTCCGATCTCCTCTCAGGGCGCAAGGATGGTGGCTGCTATATCTCCTTCAACTGGCTCTTCAATCCCAAAAACTATGAGCCTCTGATGGAAGGAACATTCGACAACCCATCAGTTGAAGCCTCAGCAGGTAAGAAGTCTACTCCAAAATCAGCTGGCTCTCCGAAGCCTCAGCAAGCAGAAACCAGTGAAGAGATAGAAGCCCGGCTTAAGCAGAAGGAAGAAGCCCAGAAAGCCAAGGAGAAGGCAGAAATCGATGCCCTCAGGCAGAAGTACCAGGAATGGATAGAAGGTGCAGCAAAGAATCCCAATGGCTCTATGGCAAAGATGGTTCGCCAAGCCTACGACAATGGCACACTCGCCAAGCTGGGCATCGTCTGGAATCCGTCAGTAGCCGAAGAAGAACAGTCGCTAGCCGATTTGGATGATCAGACCCAGAGTTATCTCCAAAGTCTCCTCAACGATTAAGTAACGAATTTTTAAAATCATACGAATATGGACAGACAAGAATTAATCGACCGTCTCAACGGCAATTACCCAAAGTGCACGCAGAAGCCTCAGCAGAAGAAGGTGCAGCGTGAAGGTCAGTTGCAGATAGCCTGTGTACAATGGTTTCGCCTACAGTACCCGGCATTCTCCACCCTCTTCTTCCACCCAAAGAACGAGGCAGAATCCTATGGCAAGAAGATAGCCATCAATGCAGCAGCCGGAGTAGTGCCGGGCGTTCCCGACCTCATCCTGGCTCTCCCATCCATCAGATATGAAGAGAACATCGGTGACCTCAGCTACCACAAGACTTTCTATCATGCCCTGGGCATAGAATTGAAGTATGGCCACACCAATCAGCAGTCAGCCAGGCAGAAGGAGTTCCAGGCTTTCTGGGAAGCAGCAGGCTATAAATACGTTCTCTGTCGCTCATTAGAGGAAGTGAAGCAGCAAGTCGATGACTACATGCGCCACGCCCCACTCTCAGCTCGTCAGGATGTCAGCGTAGTCTATCATTCTGATCCGGCAACCGAGTCTAACAGGAAGTTATTAAATAAAATCATCAAAAGCAAGAAGTAACTATGCAAACAGAACTATCATTCATCCTCTTTATGCTTCTCATCTGCTCTATAGCAGTCCTCTATCTGTATTTGATAGCAAGAAGCAATAAGAAACACTGCCAGAACTGTGTTTTCTTCACCCTCAGAAAAGAGTCCAAGCGTCTGGGCAACTGCTCTCGCTATTCCGACCACCATTTCTTCTGGGAGCCAGCATGCAAAGGCTGGAAGCGTAAACCGATCGAACATCAGGAGCAAGAACTTTAAGAAAGCAAGTATTAAACAAAATCATAAACAAGAAAAGATCATGGACATAGATGTAACCGTTGATATTGACCCCTATGAGGTCTTGGATGAAATGAAGGTCAAGGATATTATCAAATATCTCATCAACCAGAAAAACGATGAGTTCACATTTGAAGAAATCAACGACTTTGCTGAATACATTGCAAGCAGTTCTGATAAAGACTTTCAAGAGATATTTATGAAGAAACTTAATCCTTGGGATATGCTCCTAGCTGTTGCAAAACCCTTCATTCCACGCAACTGTACAGACAAGCAGAGTGTCTTAGATGGCATCAAGGAATTTATTTCAAGACAAAACTAGAATTAAAAAAATACAATATGAAGAAAAGATATTTTTACGTAGTCGCATCATTCATGCGCAAGGACATGGTCAATACCTGGCGTAAGGTTGACTTTACCATTATGAAGGATGATGGTTCAGCATTATTCCCTCTCATGGAGGCTTTCAAGGCGATTAATGAAGGATATTCAGAGATAGCTGATCCTGCAACTATCCAGTTCGACAACTGCATAGAAATCAGCAAGGAAGACTATGAGGCTTTCAACAATCTCAAAAATTTAGTCAAAGTGAATAAGTAGCTAATGAAAAGGACAATGAAGACTGTGGATAAGTATTTATCTGATATGAAAAAGTTAGAAAATCTAGTTAAACGAAATAAACGTTTGATTATTTTGAAAACAAGAAGAATATGGTAAAAGCCCCCGTTCCCAGCGATTCCATCGCTGGTCCCTCAAAAGAATAAAACAAGAAGCAATATGAAGAAAAGAATTTTAGACATGTGCTGTGGATCTCGAATGTTCTATTTCGATAAACATGACCCAAATGTTCTCTTCACAGACATAAGAGAGTTTCACGACACATTATGTGATGGACGCAAACTAGACGTGCAACCAGATATGATAGCCGATTGCACAGCCTTGCCTTTCGAAGATGAAACGTTTAATATGGTAGTATTCGACCCTCCTCATCTACAAAAAGTAGGTCAGAACTCCTGGCTATGCAAGAAATATGGCAAACTTCCCGAAAATTGGCAAGCATTCATCAATGACTCTATCCACGAAGGCATGAGAGTACTGAAAACAGGCGGAACACTCATCTTTAAGTGGAACGAGCAACAGATAAAGGTAGTTGATGTTCTAAAGGCAATCACCGATTACAAACCGATATTCGGGCATCGTACCACCATCAAGAACCAAACAATATGGATGGCATTCATGAAATGGTAGCGATAGGAGTAGCCCCCACTTAGCCCCCGTTCCCAGCGATTCCATCGCTGGTCCCTCAAACAGAATATAAGCGTATGACAAAGGAAGAATATGAAGAAATGCGTAACACCATCGACTCCGTAGGCGAATACTTCAATTCCATCGAAGAGTTGACCAAGGTCAGAGATCTTGTAGAAGAAGTCGATGCATCAAACAACATGGCTATACTAGAAAGCCCTGTAAAGCTGGATATATCCATCCAGGGAATAAGCCGTGTTGCAAACGAAGACATCACCAAGTACCTCGATGCAGAAACAATCCTTTACATCAGAAATGCCATTCTCCGAAGATTCAATAGCCGTATCGCATTCTTCAATAGAATGATAGAAGAAATTAATTACACCAAACGTAAAACAAATAAAAAGTAATTATTATGGAAACAACAACATTAAAGCTGTACATCGGTACTAAGATGGTTAAGGCAGAGCCAATGGCAAAATCTGCTGCAGTAGCCAAAGGATGGGCAAGACCATCAGAAGGCAACCAGGATGCTCCGGGTTATCACGTTCAGTACATCAACCCAGATGGCAGCACCTATGATTCATGGTCGCCAAAGGACGTGTTTGAGCAGTCTTATCAGATAGTAGAGAACTTCAAAGATCGCCTCTTTACTGCAAAATTGAGAATACGCATGCTCATCGCAGAGGCAGAGACAATGTTAAATGTTCCTGGCTTCAAGTTTATGTGTGCAGAGCATCTTTTATCACAGTTGAGAATGATTAAACAAGAATTAGAGCAATGAAGATTCATTTATGGAAATCCTCATGTTGTTGCGCAGCAGATGAGCATGAGACAGGATGTTATCCTCGTTCTTCATTCAAGCCGAAGCCAGAGCTTCCGGCTGGAACTATACTCACAGTCAAGGAGAAATGGCAAAACTTCTACGGAGTATACTACCGCTGCTATCTCCCAGACGAAATGAAGGACAAAGGATATTCCATCCCATACTACGACATCCCTGCCGACAAAGCAGAAGTAATAGAACTTTAAACATTATAAATTATGGCAATAGTAAATGTAGATTATTCAGAGTTCGAAACCTTGAAGAATCGAGTAAAGGAATTAGAAGAAACCGTAAAAGAGAAGGATAAGGTCATCGCTTCCCTCAAAGACGGTTCCAGAGTTATCATCCGCAAGGAAGTGCAAATAGAGTACGAGAGATTCATTGACTCAATTCGTAGAAAGCATGGCTTTGACCAAGACCCTTTGTATTCACAAGATGAGAAGCCAAGACGAACAATTGAGACCTCCGAGTCTTACGTTGGCTTTGAGGATGTACGCTTGAAGGTTGAGGAGCACATGAAGGATGAGGTCAAGCGTAGCATCCAACAGCGAGACGAATCACGTGCAAGTTACGACTCCTCTGTTCAGAGATACGAGAAGAAAGAGAAAAAGTTGGATGCCAAGGAAAAGTCTCTCGAAAACATGTACGCCCAAAAGAAAGCTGATCTCATTTCTGAATACAAGGAGAAGGGTAAAGCCCTTGAAGCAGACTATCTTGCCAAGGGCAAGGCATACAAACAGCAATTGGATGCAGACTACAAAATTTACATGAAGAAAGCTGGTCGCTTGCCATACATCTGTGAGAGTGCAAAAGAAGCCCTGTCTCTCCTCAACGCCAATCGCTTCTTCAAGCCAAAAGGCGTAGAAAGCATTCTGGCAAAGATAATTCAAAAGTGTGAAGGTTAGCCCATGGACAGAATACAGAACGAAATCAGTAAGCTCCGTCATGAGCAGCATCTAAGTGAAAAACTGCAAGAAGCTCAGCTTCGACAGATAAAGCGAGAGCATGATGGTCTCCACAAGTGGATAACCATCAAGCCAAATCTCAGCCTCCTCTGCCGGATAGACGAGAAAGGCAATCTCCTCCCCAAGGAGCAGGAACGCATCAGAAAAGTCAAACAAACTTTAGGTATCAAATAAGATATGAGTGAAGAATCAGTATTATCCTTTCGCAAGCTGGTTTCAGCTATGCGAACCACGGAAAAGGAATATTGGGCACACCGCGATAAGAAGATGCTGCGCCAGTCCATCGAACTTGAAAAGCGTGTCGATGGCATCATCATGAAGGCAGACGGAAATGATGTTCCTCAGAACGACAACGGCACATTCTTCCTTCTGGTAGCAGAACTTAGAGCCTCAACCATCCAATATTTCCAAGAGAAGAAGAAGCCACAGCCCGACAAGGAGCTGGTCAACTCCCTCTTCAAGACCATCAAGGAGACAGAAGCCAAGATAGATAAGATGCTCATACGCCTCAAAGACGAACAGATAAAGAAAGATGGCTACATCATCCAGTATCACGTCATGGAACGCATGCCAAGAGCACGCCAGTCTCGTTCTATCTTTAATTCCTCAGATGAGCAGCTTGCCAATATAGAGTTGAATGACCACTACCGCCATCCCGACCCTCCTGGCACCATGTATTTCATCTGCAAGAAATATCTTGGCAAAGACGGAAAACAACTACCTCAGGAAGAGGTAGACAAAATTATTAATAACAATTCAAATTCTTAAGATTATGAACAAAAAAGAAAACAAGCCTCAGGAAGAGGCTAAGACACAAGCCAAGTCTCAGAACCAGCCAAAGGAGTCCTTCATTGGCACAGGTAACGGTTCTTCCCTCCGTTCTCGCACAAGCACCTGGTTTGAGTGCAAGGTGCGCTATGAGGGTAGCGACAAAATTGTAAACGAGCTGTATGTTGTTGATGCCCTCTCCTTCACCGAGGCAGAAGCTAGCATCATCGATAACATGTCCGTCTATGTCTCAGACGAGTTTAAGGTTGCCAACATCAACCCAGCCAACTACAATGAGATTTTCTTCTCAGATGTTTTTGACGATGATCTTTGGTTCAAGGCTCGTTTGGCTTTCATCACCATTGATGAAAAGAAAGATAAGGAGAAGCGTACCTATGTCAACTACCTCATCCAAGCCAAGAGCATCGAGCGTGCCAAGCGCTATGTAGATGAGGTCATGGGCAAGACCATGATAGACTATGAGTTGAAGAGCCTCAGCGAGACCAAGATTTTTGATGTCTTCGAGCATGAGCCTTCCACTGGTAACAAGAAGAAAGAGAATGACGGTAAAACCGAGTAATCACTGACAATTCTTGCGCAATTTGGTTCTCAACAAGCTAAGTTGCGCAAGTTATCACTTCTCTTCCGCACATTTCTCGTATCTTAGCCCCACATTATTAATATATATAACATCAATCATATATGAAAAAGTTGAAACGTTTCATCATTTATCTCCGTCTCTGGTTCATCCGCAAGATGGGTTACACCCTTCCTTCCCTCAGAGAAGCAACCAGTGTCATGCCGGGAGAGTTCTATGATCTCTTCGGTCGCATAGTCCGGGCTGTTCCCAACAAGGAATCCTCCACCCCTCATATTGAAGGCAACTTAGAGCATGAAGAAGTCCCAGAGCATTGCCTTAACTGCGATTTGTTCAAGGAGCACATCCCCTGCTCCTTCAACCATCGTATGCCCAACGGCTGCGATATTTGCGACAATCATCATTTCGAAATCATCTGCATCAACAGAGGTAACATCTAAAGCACAATCAATATGAAACAGCAAAAGTCAAATTATAAACTCGACAAGAAGACTGGTCACCTTCTCGAAGTTCCTTCCAGGAAGCAAGTTCGTGAACATGTCAAGAAGATACGTGAGCAGCAGACCCAAGAGCCTCAGGACCCCATCATCCTGCATGAGACCCAAGCCGACAAGAATTTCAAGAAGGTCCAGAAGGTTCTCGACCGTATGCACGCCAAGGCAAAACTCCCCGACTTCCTTACCATGGCCCGCAAGAAGTTCCTTTCCACCGTCTGCGTTATCAATCGTCCCGGCAAGCAGCGTAGCCTTCTCCCCGATAAGAAAGGACGATACGTAATGCTCTGCCACCGAAAGATGGCTAAGGTCTTCACAGCCGATGTCTGCCTCCTCGTTAAGATTCAGAAGTCCTGGGTCACTGACAAGACCGAAAAGCTCCCCGATGGCTCAGAGCGCACAGTGGAACATTGGCAAGATGGCTCCTGGAGCATCGTTCCATGCCGGGTAGATAAAAGCAACTACACCACCATTCAGGAAGTCCGGCTTCGTCCATGGTTCTTCCTTTACCGTTATTGGTACGAAATCACATTTGATGGCAGGGTAGAGCCAGCAATGATGTTGAATGATTACAACCTCAACCCTACCCTTCGCAAGAAGCATTTCTACGTTACCAGGGAATATGTAAAAGTACGTAACCAGGATGCCGAAAACGACTACTTCCGTTTCTGGCTCCACAAACCTACAAATTATGGAAAAAATGAATGATGAAGTTATAATGCTCAACCGACCACGCCAGCAAAGGCGTGGTCTCACGATTGCTGTAGATGGAAGGATAACTCTCCGTGCCCTTCCTTGCCGACTGTTAGAGCTATCCCAAGGTGATAAGATTGCCTTTGTCGAAATCCACTCACAGCCTTACCTCATCAAGGCGAACGCCATGCCAGAAGGCATCAAGCTCCATGGGCGCAAAGGGCAGCTCCATGGTAGCAGCGTTTCTACTGTCCGGAATCTCCTTCATGGCATCGTTGGCAAGCCTGAAGGTGCAAAGGAGATAGATTTGGTTGTAGATGCTCGTCAGTCCACCATACGCATTGGCGAGAAATACCATACGGCTCTAGCCGTTATCTCTCGCACAGATGCCTTCCATTGCCGATAATTAAACATTAAGCACAACACATTAAACATTAAGAAAGATGCAACAATCAATCAGATACAAAGGTCTCAGCCTTACACCCGATGAAATGGCAGTAGAAAACGGTGCGCTATCCCTCTGTGGCAATTTAGAGCTGCATGATGGTGCCTTACGCCCTGCCATTGTCGCTGGCACACCCCTCTCTCAGCCCCTCACCGTCAATGGTGAGGTGGCTAAGATTTTATATGTTCACGAAACTGGTAGTTATCACCACCTCATAGCCATAGCCTCATCCTCCATCTATTGGTTCATGCAGGATGGCACGCTAGGCTCATCCACCCCGATCAAGTCCTTCTACTACGGTTCCACCGTGCTCTCCATCGATTCCATAGGCAATACCCTCATCATCACCGCCACCGATGGCATCCACTATGCCCTGTGGAAAGAAGGCTCTTACTATTATCTGGGGCAGAAACCACCATTTCTCCCTATTTCCTTTGGTCTGTCATACAACCATACGGAATCCTATACCCATGGAGGTGGATTGGAAACAACTGGTAGCATAGACAAGACCGATTATGTTTGGCAACAAACCACCGTCTACTCTGCCGATGTTCTTTCTGCAGCCAATGCATCTGCTGATTTCCATTCTCCCGGACAGACTGCATATAGCATCAAGGAAGAAAAACAGTCGGATATTACCCAGAGCCTTTGGGCGTTAATCAATCGTACCAACAATCGCATAGCCAAGAATGGACGTTTTTATGCCAATTTCTTGGTGCGTTATTGCTATCGCCTTTACGATGGCACGATGATTATGCACTCTGCGCCAGTCCTCATGCCTGTCCTGGTGCCAAACAATTTCAAGGTCTATTACACCAATGGTTGGGCTAAAAGCACCCAGCCGGAAAATCCGGTAGGATCAGAAGTCACAGGCGCAAAGGATTTTGAGTATGATGATGCTTTTGAGCAGACAATCACCGATTCCAGCGGTAAAACGGTATTCTCTATGAAGGTCGATAAACTTACCATGACATATTATCCTCGTAACGTAGCCCTTCAATACACCATCAGTAGCTATTCTCTCATCCAGGAGCTGAAACAGTGGAACGACATCATCAAGTCAGTCGACATCTTTATTTCCACTCCTATTCTTAAGGCAGATCAAAGCGAGAAAGTTGTTTCTTTCAATGTTACAGAAGCATGCTACGGATTGGGAAAAGGTCTCTTCGAATCCATTTCTACTCGTACTCGCAATGGTGAACTGCGTGGCTATGGTGTCATCACTGTCAATATCCCTTCGCTCTCCGATTCTGCCTATGCCGACAAGATCAAGAACACCTCTGCCCTCTATAAGGTGGCATCACTGCAGGTGGATGAGTTGTCAACTGCCTATCAGGAAGAAGTACCGGTGGATAAGTCGGCTGTCTATAACATATCCACCCAGGAGCAGATGAAAGACGACTACAAAACCCACAACAGTCTCTTTGCCAAAGGCACTTATGCCTACAATCATCGCTTGAATCTCTATGGCATGAGCGAGAAACTGTTTTCAGGCTTCTCTCCTTTCGAAATGTTCCCATATCCTTCTAACTTCTATAATGGTAGCAACGTCACCATCAGCCTGATTGTCGTGCAGCTCAAAACTACGGAAGGCTTCAAGTATGTAGAATGTTCCGGCTCTAACATCAGCACCGAACTTTACACGCTCATCAATATGCCTAAGTTCTACCCGGATTCACGTGCCGAGAAGATGATCATATTCACAGATGGTGGTGACATTTATGAGTTTGTCCTGAAAGAATGCAATGAGCTGAATGGCGCTATGCACATGGGCGATTTCTCATACAACCCATCCAAATATCGCATTTCCTCCTTCTCCTATTCCGTAGATGATGTAGTCGATATGAGCAACAAGATCTACACCTCAGAGTCCGATAACCCTTTCTATTTCCCTCTGAACGGAATCAACACCGTAGGTATCGGCATCATCCAGGGCATAGCTTCTACCACGCGTGCCCTCTCTCAGGGTCAGTTTGGTCAGTACCCTCTCATGGCGTTCTCCACCGATGGTATCTGGGCGTTGGAAGTCTCCTCCCAAGGCACTTATAGCAGCATCCACCCCATCAGCCGTGAGGTCTGCAGCAATCCGAAGTCCATCACCCAGCTAGACCAGTCCGTGCTCTTCGCCACAAATCGCTCCCTCAGTCGCATAGCAGAGTCTCAGGTGGTTTCCATGTCCGATGTCTTGGATGGCCCAGGCTTCAATATAGTAAGTAATCTTGGCAAATTCTTCAACTTCTTCATTGCTGCCGGAGGCGATGATGCTGCCACCAAGACCATCAAGGCACAGATGCGCCAGCTCATAGATTTCACCTCCTCGCCTATAGATTTCTTCCAGCGATGCCAGGTTATCTACGATTACAAGAACTCTCGCATCTTCTGCTTGGATGTCAGCCAGCAGACCAAGGAAGCCTCTGCCGATACCGTAGCCCTCTGCTATTCCATCAAGGATGAAACTTGGAGCACCTTCCTCATCAAGAATGTGCTCACAGCCCTCAATTCCTACCCTCACCCCTACATACAGTATCGTGACGGTAGCGTGATAGTCCTGGATAGCGGTTACGATTACGAGGATGATACCGAGTATCACGGCATCATCGTTACCCGAACCTTGAAGTTCGATGAGGACAATGCCCCTGATGCCATCACTGGCTATATCCATTCCCTCACCTCCGGCACCGTCCCGGTCATGTGGCTCTACGGCAGCAATGACAATCAAAGATGGCACTATCTGGGTCGCTTAGGAGGCATGAAGTCCAGTTATATGGCATCCCATAGCTATCGCTTCTTCCGCATAGCCCTCTATCTAAAGATGAAGTCCATGAACCAATATTTCGCAACTCGCCTCGAAGTCATCCGTCGCTTCAACAAGTTCTAGCCAGAAAAAAAATAAGAGCCTTCGCAAATCAGGAGAATCCCGATAGCGAAGGCTCTTTCCATAAACACCCAAAATAAATGAAGAAAAAGAAGCCCCAAAAATAAAAAGCCCCCGTTCCAGGCGATTCCATCGCCTGGCTAAAATCCAAAGTTCTCTTAAGTAAAGCTAGGCCGTCTCAGCGTATAGTTATCCCGGCTCAGCAAGTCGCTCTTGATGTTATTATAGTCAGCAGTAGCGCTTTCCCCATACGTTCCAGCCTTATCCGCAAACTGATCCATCAGGAACTGGCTCATCACGTAGTCCACGATATAGCGATGGCAGTGGCTCTTCAAGGCATCCGTCACAGCCACGTTCCAGTTCGGAATCTCCAGTTTCAGCGTCACCGTCTCATAGATGGTTTCCTCCCTGTCCTTACCAGCCTTGTTTACGGTAGCAGTCGTTTCGTTCTCCTCACCGTCAATGATGGTGGTCACTACCTCCGTCCAAGTACCGTCTTCGTTGTCAGTATAGGCATACTTTCTGATGCCCTTCACCAGTCGCTCCAGGTTGTTGTTGTCCTCCACTCTACCAGTTGTCTGATAACGCTGAGCAGCCAGCTTGATGTTAGCGATGGCTTCCGTCACGGCACGGTTGATAATACTGCGAGTTTCGTCACTGTCCGGGCTTTCAATGTTGGCTCTGATGTCCTTCTGGGCTTCGTCCACCATGCCCTGGCTCACTACATAGCATCTTGCCAGTATATCATTACATACCTGCTCCATGCTAAAATCCAATGTAATCAATTTTCTATCCATAATTGCAATTATTTATATTGAAGAAAAATTATCTCAGTTCGAAAGGTGGTCTGCCTCCACTCCAGTCAACGAAGTCTTGATGAAAATGCTGCGAAACAAAGTCAGGATTGCGCTCAGAGCCTTTCATCCCTCTCTGCTCATCCTTGTCTACCGTGTCCTCATTTCTAGCCTCAGCATCCAAAGTATTACCTTCCTTGGCTGTTGCATCAGAAGCCCTAGCCTCAGCAGATTGCTCATTCATCTGTTTCTCTGAATGATCCTCGCTTCTCGTTGAAGTAGAAGAAGAATTGCTGTTCTTTTCTGCTTCGTCATCTTTTCTCTCGGAAGTTGAAGAGGTAGAAGCATTCTTTTCCATTTCATCCACTCCCCTTCTCTCTGTAGGCGAATATCTATGATCCTTTTCAACCCCATCCCTTCCTCTAGCCTCAGCATCTACAGCCGAAGACCCTTCTTTCTCTGTATCATCAGCAGTTCTTGCAGCCTCAGCAAATCTAAAGTCCTTCTTTAGCAGCACCTCTTTGATGGCTTCCAGGTCACTCGCTCCCATGCTCGCATAGTCCGTATGGTTCATGTCCGGGAAGTCGCTCAGCCATCCGGCAAGGATAGCATGTACCAGATAGTTCTGTATTTGGTTGGTAAGCACCCCACTTAGTCTAGGTGGCCAAGATACCAAAGTCTTGATGGTGATTGAGAAATCATCAGCCAATGCCTGTAGGTCAAACTGCTGTGTGGTCGAAGAAGAGAATCTTGCCAAGAAGTTTTCCAGGTCGGTTATCGCCTCCCGATAGTATATATCCAGTTTCGCTTCCTCGCCATCGCTCGCCCAGACGGTCTGAAAGTCTACCTCCGGGTTATGCTGCGCAATGGTGGCAGATAGTCCCTCTACCACGCCCATTACGCTCTTTTTCACTATTTCTATAGTTATCGTTTTCATAAGCCTTATTTCTTTCTATGCCACAACCAAATCAGCAAACCAATCACTGCAACTACCAGAGTCCAGATGATCTTGGCTGTATACTTCCCCAGGGTAATATACCTCAGTTCTGCCTTGCTCAGTTCTCTACTCAATACATGGATAGAGTCCTGCTTTAACCGAATCAGACTGTCCTTTTGCACGATCAAGAGTTGATATTTATCCACCTTCTTACTCATAGTAGAGATAGAATCCTGTAGCTTCATCACCTCTTTAGTGTCTCTATTGGTCACAACAGAGTGCCAACTTTCTGTTTTGATAGGCTTTCCGTTCTGGTCTACAGTGGTCGAAGTACTATCCTTTGTATGAGTTGTCTCCTTGGTCGAAGTCTCATGCTCCCGGTTACGGTATGTAGCCATCTGCTCGAAGGCTGAGATAAACCGCTCCTGCCAACTGGCATCCAAACCCTTGCTCACGGTGTTGTCTGTGATATAGTGCTCCTGCGTCACGGTTTTCGTCTTGCAGCTCGTCAAAAAGAGCACAGAGAAATAAGCTACCCATACCAGCAGATAGATGATCCAATGTCTTGTCTTCATAAGCTATGATATGTTTAAGGCTCGCTTGGACCTTTTCAAATACTCCTCGCATTTGTCCAGTCCATTGTAGCCACCGTTAATTTTCCGTCTGATTGCTTTCAGATTATCCTCGTCTGCCAATTTATTGCAACCGAAGGTATCAAATATCCACATCGATGAACGTGTTGCACCAAGAGGCTTCTCCAACAACTCAGGCTGCTCCACTACATCATAGCCACAATATCCGGCATACTTCCTGTAGTTGGCTCGCCCTGTTATCTGTATCAGTCCACGCCCTTTATACCTTACCCCATCACCCTTATGGGTATTGCCAAGGTCTTTTCGCCCTTCATACGCCTTTCCGCTGGCAATTTCTTTAGTATATCTCAGTTCACCACTCTCATGTGCTATCTGAGCAAGATAGTGTGCCCACCTTAAAGGCGTGTTTATTTCAAACTCCTCGGCATATCGATTCAGGTATGGCAGAAACTTCTCTGCCCTTTTCCCGGCATTAGGCATCGCCATCAGCAGCTGTTCCAATCTGATTTCCTTCATTTCCATTTTCCTTATTGTTTTTATATTCTTGGTATTTCTTGAACATCGGAAACTTCTCCACAAATCCAAGTGTCAGCGCATAATAAACATAGTCCACAAGTTTATACCAGGGCGTATCAGGCACTAGCATCCTCCTCAGGTTCTTCAATATGTTGGTCGTGAACAGATAGGTTGCAGCTATACACACCCACTTCACGCAAAACAGAGCCTCAGTATCAGAATGCAGAAAGTGACCGATAATAAACAATGCAGCCACCGTCACGAAGAACACTGCACAGCATACGAAGAACATGCCGAATTTCTTCCAGCTCCATTCTTCACCGTTAAACACTGCAGCCACGATGCCGAACACCAGGTTCAGCCCGAACAATACCATCATGGCAATCATAAAGTCTCTGATGGGAACTAGCAGACTCAGAAAAGTCCATATCGTCCCAATTAAGTAACCTCGAATATCATTCATTTTCTTTTCCATTTTTCCGTCCCCACTCCGTTATGGAAACGATGCAAATTTAAGCCATCATTCCCGATTATCAGTGATAAGTTCCGCAACTTCATACGAAAAAGAGAACACAAGCCCCCAAATAAAGCCTGCATTCTCTTCTTCTGATAGTTTTCTTTTATATATCTTAGGTATTATGGAATTAATCACTCTCCAGAAAAGCAATTGGATTCTTCACTCTTCGTTCTTCACTCTTCACTTAATTAAAATACCCCCAAGCCTTACAATGACCATAAGGGTTATCATCATCCCTCAGCCAGTTCACGGCAAGGTCCACCATCTTGTCCATCATCTGCTCCTCGCTGTCCTCCGGAAACCATTTCTTCATCAGATTATAGTTGTCAGAGTAGATCATGTTCAGCACAACAGCAAAATCCCATTGGTTATATGGCCGTATCTCGTCCTTCACCGTCTCATAGATTTCCTGCGTCTTGGCCATGGTATAGTAAGGAGCACGATGCTCTACCTCCTTGTCGTCCTCAAACACCATCTTCTTGATCTGAGCCTCAGCAAAGAAGTCGTTGAAGTGTCCGTTACCCACAACCCCATAAATCTCCTTGTAGAGTTTCAGGAGGTCTTCTTCCGTAGCGTGCATAGCCACAAACTTGCCGATAATCTTTGTCACCATCACCATCTGTTCCGGTGTGGCATCTGTCTGATATTTTGTGATAAGTTCTACTAAGTTCATATCATTCTTGTTTTTGTGATTTGACAAACTTGAAAATCTCGTCCAGCTTGTTTTCCATCTGGTTGAGTCTTTCGTTGGTTTTCTGCTGGTCACGAAACGTTGTGTCCAGTTCTGAGAGAAGATGATCACAGTCCTTTACGGTCTGCTCGAAGTCCGGCATCTTATTGATGATGTCATTGGCTTGATTCTTCAATGCGTTCACCTCGTTGATGATACTCTCCTTGCTACAGGAGATCACAAGGGTGTCGCTGTATGCTGTTTGCTCAGTATCAACTACAGAATAGGTTGACTGCTTTCCATCTTCTGTCTGAACATTCACCTTCACGTTCATGGTGCCAAAGTTTGGCATACCAGGCATCTGTGGCATCATGTTGGGTTTGCTACCACTAATATCAGGGCTTGGAGCATTCATCACTTTACCCTGCTTGAATTTTCTAGTTGCCCGGTCAAACAAAAAGACCGGGAAACCTGCCTTTAAATCTTTAAATATCATAATCGTATCGTTTTAAATGGATAATGCGAGGGAAACGATGGCTAACAAACCATCCATCATTTCCCCCTATAATGATACTAAGCAGTAGTCAATGCTACGGTTAGACTGTCAAATATGCTCAGGCCTCTAGCCTTTCCGCATACCACATCGTTAGCCTTTTGCGTTCTGCCTACACTGGCGATGGTCACAGCCGTTGGCAGAGCTGTCTGCCCTTGGAAGGCTGCTACCCATTTTTCCGTGTAAATCAATGGCTGCGCTCTCATCATGTTTTTGTTGCCTGTTACAGGCGAAATGATGGAGATAGTCGCCACAATAGGCACAAACACCGTTGTACCGTTCAGGATTGGCTGCTCATAACTGTAGGTTATGCTTGCCTGTGGCTGCACATTGCCATTCACGCAATAAGGTCTGCAAAGCTTCTCATTGTAAGTAGCTAAGACTGAAACTTGGTTGGCTACCAATGCTGTAGTAGCCAAGCCCACTGGAGAAATCTTGTTCATACCACTACGCTTCTGTTTCATTCTTTACTCTTTTACTGATAGCCACCTGCTACACCAGCGCCACATCCGCAACCGCCATTCATCAGATTGGCAAGGTAGATGTTCTGCTGCAACTGAGAGTTCTTAAACTTCAAGTCCTGAATCTCGTTTGCTTGCTCCTGGCTCCAATGGCCATTCAACGTGTCAATGATACGCTGAGTGTTTGAATTGCCAGCATTGATGATGTCACAAGTCTGTCGCTGAGTCTCATAGGCAACATTGCTGAAACCACGCTCAACACCAGTGCTAATATAGTCAAAGTTACGCTGCATCGCTGATGTCAAGTCACAGAAACCCTTCTGTGTAGAATACTGGATGTCCTTCTGACCCAACTGATTTTCGTAACCCATCTTGATGATGTTCTGCTGCGTCTGGCAGCAGCAATCCTTCAGCGCTATTGTCATCTGCAAGTTACCCTGCGAGATAGCGTTGATCACTCGCTCTGCCGAGAATCCTACCTGACCACCAAGCTGCTGGATGCCAGCCTGGATGCCACAGATAGAGTTCTGCAAGGCGTTGAAGTCACAGTTCAGATTGCTTGCCAACATCTTAAGGTCGTTGCCATTACCCTGAATGGCACCCATCAGCAAGTTGCTATTCTGGTTGTCTGCCATCTGGTTGCGCAAACTCTCGATTTGACTCTGAATCTCCGCGCGCTGCACGTCTGCGCCATTGTCACGATTGTTCCAGTCTGCACCATACATATAGCGCATCATGCCCATCATCATCATGTAGGCAAACGGATTGTTCCACATGTCATCATTGTCACGGTTACGCATCATAGCTGCCATTGCCAAAGGATTGTTGTCACGATTTGCCATCGCTCCAAGCAAACCACCCATCATTGCATCGTTGCAACAAGAGGTAGTCTTAATTACTTCTTCTGCCATAATTCCTAAAGTAATAAAAGTTGTACATTTTGTTTATTCACACATGTAATCGATTACGTGTGCAAAGATACGAGGAATTGGCAAGTCCTTTGATAACTATGTCACAAAAACTTTTATTCTCTGAATATCAGCACTTTAACATGATATAAACCCATATCAAAGCCATCGTATGTATATTTTCGCAAGAATATTGCGTATAATTTAAGGCAAAAATTGTGTGTTTTAGAGCATAAAAAAAGAGAGAAGCAATCTCTCGCCTCTCTCTTTTTCTATTTGTTTCTTTTCAATCTTTTCTTGATAAACTCTCTAACATCCCATTTCTTGAAGAAATGAGAATGATCACCAGCGTTCCCAACGCTCTCCAGCTCCCCATCAGCGATAGCTCTTCTTAGAGTAGATTCGCTGATATGCGCCTCCTTCTTCACCTGCCCGGCAGTCATGTAGGGATTCAGCATATACGGAATCTGTTCACAAAGATTGTCCAGATCCTCATCGCTCATTCCGCAAGCCGTAACCTTCTCCCCATTCTTCTGTTGCTCTGCAGCCTTGAAGCAAGCATCGCTCATCGCCTTCAACGCATTTCCCAGGGTCTCATAATTCAACATTTTTTCCATATATCAATAATTTTATAAGTTCTCTATCAGGAGCAAATCTTTCTGCCCATCTTCGTCTGTTTGATAAACATATCAGCAAATCCATAGAGATAAAATATACCAGTTACAATCATTACAGTATAGCAAGAGTCCACCATGTCCTTGGTAGTATACCAGTTCCATTCCACGATATGGGCAGCATTCACCCCGGAAAAATAAATGAAAGGAATACGATGGTACCAACACAAAAAGAAAAAACGACTTGCCAGGATCGTCACCATCGGCAAGATGTAGACCATAAAGTAAATGAAAATATAGCAAGGCATATTTTCGTCATAAGGAACAAACATTTCACGAGGATGCTGGCTAAAATCCCAAATTCCATAAGCGTGAAAACACATAATGCTGAATGGTATATACTTACAAAACCACCGGAAGAACTTCAAGATTCTTCTGGAATATCGGTTGCCATGCTTCATGATCATCCCCATCAGTTCCGTCACATCAATGTCTTTTATCCACCGTTGGACGTTGCCATGCTTCATGAGCATCCCCATCAGTTCCGTCACATCAATGTCCTTTATCAACCGTTGGACTTCGGCTTCCTGTTCTTCTGTCATGATAAAAACTCCTTTCCAATTAGTTAGTTCTTGTTTAATTCTTATAAGAAAAAGAAAATCTGAGGCAAATTTACAACTTTTTGCACAATCTCAATCATTTTGCGCAACTTTTTATAGTTAAACTTTGCTAAAGTAACAATCTGTAAGCAAATTATTCGTATATTTGCACCAATTAAACATTCAAACTTATGAAGAAGAAAATTATAGCCTATACTATAGGTATACTTGGTTGCATCATCATTGATGCAGGATTTGTTGCAATGGTAGTTACTTTTGGAGCATCAAGACCATTTTATGATTATATCTTTTTTGGTGTATCAGCGCTTCTTGTAGATTTTCTGTTTCTTGCTTTAGTTGGTGTATGCTTTGAGAAGCCAGAAAATAAATGCTTGGTGATTAAACTGCCTGGTACAGTAGATGATGATAGTTTGCCTAAGTTAAAATAGGAACAGAAAATTTGAAGAGTGAATACAAGAAAAGGGAGTGCTAAACAACACTCCCTTCTTCTTTATCTATACGGTTTACTCCCCATACTTTGGTTCCTCATACACCAAGTTATGCTCATCTACGTAAGCCTTGGCTTCTGAGTATGTATCAAACTCTACTGCGGTGGCATCTACAGCTGGGAATACCTCAGCATTGTTACCTTCCTTTGTGAGAGGGAACACCATATTGTTTCCCTCATGTACTACCTTATACTTCTTTGTTAACTTATTCATATTGCTTGTGATTTTTTAATTTAATGATTCAATTGATACTGTATACCCCATACCTTGCAATGTTGATATTGCACTATCTGATGCAGAGGTTCTAGTTCCTACAACGTATATCTGCTTATTAGAGGTTGCTTTGCATTTTGCCATATTAACAAGCATTGTGTCAAGATTATATACAACCGGAGCACCATTTATGGATGGTATTGTTGAAGATGCTGGTCTTTCTGTGTTCCATGTTATATGTGCCTTACGAGATAGCAGACAAGTGCTTATCTTTGCAGGAAGTAGTGATGCATCTCCTGTAATATTACCATACAAGGACAAGGTGGTAAGATTACTGAGATTTCTTACAGAAGATAAATCACCTGAAATTTTATCATTTAATAAAGATAACATAGTTAATCCCGTACATTTTGAAATGCCAGAAATGTCTCCTGTAAAAGCATCTGTATATAATACAGAATTAATAGTCACCCTGTCTAAAAAATCAGACAAAGAAGCTTTGTTGTCTGACAAGAGCATAAGGTCAGAGCGCAAAGTGCTTGCATAACGAAATCTAGAAGGGTCAATATCTAGATTTTTATCACACCTGAAAACTGTGTTGGTGTATAAATTAAAGAACACATTAGCATACCCATTTGCAACAATATATACAGTGTTCCAATTAGAGGGATTTTCAAATGTAATTGATTGTCCCTTATTCTCAGAGTAAGTACTATCTGAAAAATAAGCTTTACCTGTAAGCCTTATTGTGTTATTGGAACTACCTGCGGTGGTAATAGAATACTTTCCAGCAACAAGACCAGCTTTAATTTCTCCAATTTTCTCAATAGCTTCGTTATTTGCGATTCCATTAAGTTTTGTTACTAAACAATTTGCCATATTATTTCTGTCTCTTATACACATCTGACGC
>ERZ1027239.177-NODE-177-length-25065-cov-5.783886_pt1 | contig 25065 bp, 27 predicted proteins | sample MGYA00519476_ERZ1027239 | MGnify/ENA primary metagenome ERZ1027239 (study PRJEB26926, sample SAMN06164636) | human gut metagenome | biome: ENVO:00009003; feature: ENVO:2100002; material: ENVO:00002003 | host: Homo sapiens | place: USA | collected 2012 ... | reverse complement strand
TTTTCTGCCTATAACTTTTTTTAATTAGGGCTTGACTTTTTAGCAGGTTTACAGCGGTGCGATTTTCGGACGGTCAAGAAGCCCTTTCCATTGACTACAGCAGCGCAAAATATGTTTGCCCTGCGCTGCCGATCTTGAGAGGCGTGACTACCTTAGTTTCCTCCTAAAACGGCCACAAGGCACCACTAAATTCCTTGGGACACCTGCGTTTGGGGGAACTAAGGCGCCAGCCGTTCTGAAATCTCTCACAAAAGGCGCCGAAACCGACTGCGTTGAAACGCCCGTCAACTGCCCGCACTGCGGGCAGAAATGACTGGGCGGAGCGTCGGTTCCGACGCCAGCCGTTTATCCTGCTTTCTTTTTCGTCCTCGAAAAAGCTGCGAAAAGCGCAGGAAACGCAGTCATATCAACGCTTCTAACGCATCGGTCATACGGACTTCAACACCTCCGGCACAAACGGCCCACGCGGCGAAACAGGGGCCTTCCGGACGGGGCCGCTATCACTACCCTCGGAGCATTCCGCACGTTCACGAACATCCCCGGGCCGGGTGTCAGAACGGCAAACTTTGCCGCTTTTGGGTCTTGGTCGGAGGCGCTCTTGAAGAACGCAGAAAGCCTTCGGAACAGCGATGCGCTCATGCGCGTCGCTGTTCCGAAGGCGTCGCGGCCCCGCTGGGCCGCGTGATCTTTTTACTTTTGTCGAAATTGCGGCTTGTATGCCCTGTTCCAGATACTTCTTTCGGTTCTCCAGACGCTCCAGCTTGTGCCGTTCCTGTGCAAGCTGCGTCTCAGCTCGGTCCTTTTCGGCTCGGAGTTCAATGGTTTTCGGTCGAAACAGGCAGGATTTTTTGCTATAATTTTGGAAAACGTGTAACCTGACTGCCCCAAAGGGTGCTTATATGGGTGAAGGCCCTTCAATCGAAACCGGAAGGAGATGAACGCCATGGATGACCGCGGCATCGTCGCGCTGTACTTGCGGCGGGACGAGACAGCCATCTGGCAGACCGCTGAAAAGTACGGCCACCGCCTGCGGGCGCTGGCCTACGGAATCGTCAACGACTTGCAGACCGCCGAGGAATGTGAAAATGACACCTATATGGAGGCATGGAACACGATCCCGCCCCACGAGCCAAGCGACTACTTCTACGCCTTCCTCGCCCGAATCACCCGGCACATTTCCCTGAACCGCTGCCGGGACCGTGACCGTCTGAAGCGCAGCGCTTTTATCAGTGAGCTTAGCGCAGAAATGGAACAATGTATCCCGGCGCCTGACAACGCCGCATGCCGTATGGACGATCTGTCGCTGGAAACAGCCCTCAACGCTTTTTTAGGCGGACTGGACGCGGAGAAACGGAACATTTTCGCCCGCCGGTACTGGTATCTGGACTCCGTGGCCGACATCGCCGAACGCTATGGCATATCCGAAAGCAAGGTGAAAACAACGCTGTTCCGCTGCCGCAACCGGCTGCGGGAGCATCTGAACAAGGAGGGTTACACAGTATGAGAGGAAATGAACTGTTAGATAAACTGGAACGGATCGACCCCGCCTATATTGAGGCGGCGGACACCGCGCCGAACAAGCGGAAAAGAGTCTGGGCAAAATGGGGGACGGCAGTGGCCTGCCTTTGCCTGATCTGCGGGCTGGCCATCCCTGCCATGGCAGCCTTCAGCCCGTCGTTTTACGAGCTGCTGTATGCCGTCACCCCTGCCACGGCCCAGTTCTTCAAGCCGGTGCAGCGGTCCTGTGAAGACAACGGCATCCGCATGGAGGTGACGGCGGCCTACATCCACGAGAATACCGCCGAGATCTATCTCTCCATGCAGGATCTGACAGGAACGAACTTCGATGAAACAGTAGACCTGTTCGACAGCTACCGGCTCCACACGCCCTTTGACTGCACAGGCCACTGTAAGCTGGCCAACTACGACCCGGACACCCACACCGCCACATTTCTTGTGACCCTTGAGCAGTGGGACCGGCAGAGCATCGAGGGTGAGAAGCTGACGTTTTCCGTTCAAAAGCTGTTGAGCGGCAAGAAAAGCTGGGAGGGCATTTTGGACGGCGTGGCCCTGAATGACCACCTGACCTCTGCCGTACAGACGGTCCAGCCCCGGGGCCTGAGCGGGAATCTGTTCGGCTCCGACGGCGGTAAAGAGGTCACGGTGCTGAAGCCAGCCGGTGAGATCGCCGCTCCCGTGGACGGCGTGGCCCTGACAGGGATCGGCTACGCGGACGGACGGCTCCATGTGCAGGTGTATTACGCGGACATCCTCAAAACGGACAACCACGGCTCTATCTCTCTGGTAGATCGAGAGACCGGCGAGCAAATTGACTGCGACGGGTCTGCGGCCTTTTTCGACAGCAAGCGAGCAGGCAGCTACGAGGACTATATCTTCACCGGCATTGAGGCCGACGCCCTTGGCACTTACGCGCTGTACGGGACGTTCGTCACGTCCGCTGGGCCTGTGGAGGGTAATTGGAGCGTGACCTTCCCGCTGGAGAACACAGAGGGCAGTTGAGCAGACCTCGCCCCGTCTTTAGATCGAGCACAGATGCAAGAAAAGCTCCGGCGCTGAAAGCGCCGGAGCTTTTCAAAAGACCGCTTATGATCGTGAGTTTCTGCATTTGCAACTTGGAAATACTCTAAGCCAAAAGCTTGACCGTTTCAGTTTGTAATTACAAAATCCTCTTTGACCCAGTTTTGACCCAGAATCCGAAAAAAGCGGGCAGGCTTGGACGGAAACAATGGAAAACTCACCGAACGAATGGCGGTAAAAAGCACAAATCGGAGCCGAAATGGCTCCGATTTGTGCTTGAGACTGCCTCATAACCCGGAGGCCGTAGGTTCGAGTCCTGCCTCCGCAACCAGAAAAACAGCCGTTTTCGTAAAGAAAACGGCTGTTTTTGCAACTTTAACAAGATGTTCTATCTGTGACGAGAAGAAATAATTCAACTTTAGTTCAACTCGGTCAGAAAATCATGCTTTTTTTGAGAAACGCATCGGCCAGAATATCCGTGTTCTTTTGGTCGGCGGCCTCTATCACGTGGGCATAGATATTGACGGTCGTGCTCACCTGCGCGTGACCTAATCGCTTTGAGATCGACACACTATCCGCACTGTTGAAATAGAGGATGGACGCCATCGTGTGGCGGAATGCGTGCGGATTGATGTGCGGCAGGCCGCGGCGTTTGCTGAATTTGCTCATCCAGCCCGTCACACTGTCCGGGTGCATGGGGCTTCCGTCGTCCTGCGTGAATACGAAGCCCTGATCGTGGTAGTATTCTCCGAGCCGCAGACGCTCACTGCTTTGCCATGCTTTGTATTGCTGCAATAGCTGCATCGTTTCTGCGGGGAGCGTGATAAAGCGCTTGGAGGTATCTGTTCTCGGCGTGTCTTCATAAATGCCGCGGTCGGGCGTGTAGACGATATTATTGCAGATGTAAATGCGATTTTCCTTGAAGTCAACCTTGTCCCATTTGAGGCCCAAGAGTTCGCCGCGGCGCGCGCCGGTAATTAAGAACAAATGCGTCAGCGCTTTCCACTTGATGGGTTCCTCTTCCAGCGCGTCGCGGATCGCGGCGACCTGTTCGGGCTGGAAGTAGTTGACTTCCTTTTTAGTGACTTTCGGCAAGGTGGCCTTCGCCGCGACGTTGAACGGAACAAGCCCTTCTTTCTCTGCCTGGTCTAACACGGTGGAGATCAGGCGGTGATGCTCGAGTATCGTCTTCGGGGACAAAGTACGCTCGTTTTCTTGAAACGTGAACACCTTCTCCGGCTTCATACCGAGCGCAAGCGCGATTTTATCGGCAGAGTCCTTGTCGATAGAAGCACCTTTGACGGCTGCATACACAGTGCGGAGTGGCACGCTGCTTTTCTCTGCCAGCGCGGCGCGCGTGAAAGAATGCTCTTTCAATTCTGCTGCAAGGTCGATTTTGGACACGGCACGGACACTGCCTTTTCCGGCACCGGGCTTGGAGAGCTCAAGATAAAAACTGTTTAGATGATCGGCACGGAGGTCTTTGAGCTTAATATGCCCGATGGCAGGGTAAATGCGCTCGGTCAGTTCCTGATATCGGATGATGGTCGAGTGCTTCACGCCAAGCTGTTCTTTCATGGCAAGTACATAATCGCAATACGGGCTAAACTTCTGGCGGCTGTCGGAGGCAGTTCCCTCTTTGCATTCCTTTTCAAAGGTCGCGGCGAAAGCCTCGGCCTTTTTTCTTGCGCTTTTCTCCGTCCATGTAGGCGAGACGTCGAAGGTCGCCGTCCACGGCTTGAGCTGTTTGCCATCCGCGCCGCGCCCGCGGTGAACACGGACGGAGTAGGAGATCAGCTTGCCGGACTTATCGCGGCGCTCTTGGATGTTAGCCATTATGTTCACCCTCCGTTCTAAATGGCAACCCTGATAATTCAAATGCGACAAAACGATTGATCTCAGAGATTAAAGTTCTCCATTGTTTATGCGAAATCATTGCAACCTTTCCGTTTCTGCTACTGATTTTCACTGCATTGTCGGAGTAAATTTGCTTAATAAAATCGTTGCTCTCAGAAAGATCGACTTCTTGGATATCATATCCATGCAATTTGATTAAATTTACAATATTGCTGTAAGCGTCGTGTAACCCTCTCAATCCATCTTCAAACATTTCATGTTCCGTACGAAAATCATCCTTTAAAAGAAGATACTCAACACGGACATTGAGAACTTGTGCAAGCAGTGATGCGTATTCCACAGATATTGGGCGTGTTCCATTTTCTAAGTACGAAATTTGTTTTTCACTGCGCTCTTTCCCTCGATTATCTGGCAATTTCATAACAGCATCAATTAGCTGCTCTTGAGAAAGACCGCACGCAATCCGACATTCTTTTAGCCTTTTTCCCATTAGGAACATAGATTCCTTTTGTCGTGTTACTTTTTTCGTAAAAAGCACCCCCTATCGCCAAAAATAGAACAAAACTGAAGTTAACTGAGTTGTTACATGATGGTAACATTTACGTTACGATTATAGGCGACGTAGGACGATACGTCAAGTGCTAATACGAAAGGAGGCTGTCGCTTATGTTTCAAACAGTTCGGCAAGTTGCACGTTATCTTGAAATCCCCGAAAGCCTTGTACGTCGCCTTGTGGCGCAGGGCGTTTGTCCGGGCGTCTATTCCGGCAATCGTTTCCTCGTGAACGTCGAGGCATTGCGTGAATATCTCGAGGCTGAGAGCCGACAGATTAAGGAGGTGCAAGCGTGAGACAGTATTTGGTGTCCGATCTGCTCCATGAGGGCGCGGAGAATGGCACGACGCTTACCGAGTTAGTCCAGCTCACGGGGGAGGATGAACGGTCGATCCGCCGTCGCATCCAGGCGGAGCGCAAGGCTGGAAAGCTGATTCTGTCCGACTGTAAAAGTGGATATTTTTTGCCGACGAGCACGCTTGATATTCAGCGCTTTATCAGTTCGATGTCGAGACGATCAAGGGAGATTGCGGCTATCTCACACGCAGCGGAAGATGCGCTTTTAAAGATGACCGGTCAGGAGACCTTGCGGGGGTGGCAGAATGGCTGAACGAAGGATGTTCGCAAAGTCAGTTATCAACTCGGCGCGTTTCCTGACGATGCCACCGTCGTCGCGCTTACTTTACTACGATCTCGGCATGGCCGCGGATGATGACGGAGTTGTAGAAGCCTTTACCGTGATGAGGACGACAGGCGCAGCGGATGATGATCTGCGGGTACTTGTCTCCAAAGGATTCGTGTCACTGCTGAACGATGAGTTGGTCGCTTATATCACGGATTGGAGCACAAATAATCAGATCCGCAAGGATCGATACCAGCCGAGCATTTACAAAAATTTGCTGGTGAAATTGGGCGACGGCAACCAACGGTTAACCGACGGTTTACCAGATGGCAACCAACGGTCAACCCAGTATAGGTTAGGTAAGGATAGTTTAGGTAAGGTTAGTACAGGTGAGGAGAATAAGGCGGCTACGCCGCCACGCGCGAAGCGCTTCACCCCGCCCACGTTAGCAGAGGTTCAAGCCTATGTGCTTGAACGCCAGTCGCCGGTAGACCCGCAGGGGTTCATCGACTTTTACGAGTCGAAGGGCTGGCTGGTCGGCAAGACCCCCATGAAAGACTGGAAAGCGGCTTGCAGAAATGCGGAGAAATGGGAGAGGTGGAATCGCAATGACAGCCACAGCAGGGTGAAGACCACTGCGGACTACGGAACGGAGGACTTTTTCAATGCTTGATAACCTTGTTCAGAAGTCGCTGGAGCATTCCGCTGAGAAGCCGGGTGACTACATAAAGGACGGCGTTCTTTGCTGTGGTGCGTGCGGAAAACCAAAGCAGAAAAAGATCCACTTCCCCAGTATTGGTGACAGGCTGGTAGGGATCGCCTGTGACTGCACGGAATCGGAAAAGGCCAGCGCGGACGATGCGAACGATATTGCCGCCTTTGAAACGATGATGGAGCGCCGCCGCATCGAGGATTCTATCGTCGATTCCTCATATCGAAAAGTCACCCTTGCCGATGATGACGGCGCAAATCCGAAAATCTCTAAAATTTGCAGGAAGTATGTCGATCAGTGGGACAAGGTATCGACGGAAAATATCGGCATCCTGTTTCGCGGCCCTGTTGGCACGGGCAAGAGCTTTTTTGCCTGCTGCATCGCAAATGAACTGTTGAAAAAGCGTGTTCCGACAGCGGTGACGAGTTTTCCGCGCCTTTTGAATCTGCTGCAAAACAGCAAAGACCGTCAGGGCTTGCTTGACCGACTGAGTACATACAAGCTGCTCGTCATTGACGATCTCGGCGTTGAACGTGATACCGGATATGTGGCGGAGCAGATTTTCGCAGTCATCGACGCACGGTGCCGCTCGAATCTGCCAACAATCGTGACTACGAACCTGACGCCGCAGGAGATGGATGCGCCGGAGACGATGCAGTACAAGCGCATTTTCGACCGCGTGGCGGAAATGTGCCCTGTCTCGCTGCTGGTCGACGGCGAGAGCCGTCGAATCCAGAATGCCCAGCGTCGCAAAGAGCTTGCAAGAGAACTGCTGCTATAAAAAGCGGCCTCCTGAAAACTCAGGAGACCGCCCATGATGAATGTTATCTTACCAATTTCATTTTATCATGGGAGGTAACGCTATGCAAGAGTCGAAAGACGAGCGGACAAGCGAAATTGCAGAAGCGGTACAGGCGGGCGAGGCGGACATTCTAAGCCTTTGGGCGGCGGTTGAACGCTTTGCATGGCAGCAGACCTTGAGGTGGGCGCGGGCAATGGAAGGCCGCGCAGGTGTCGAGGAAAGCGACCTTCTGCAAGTGGCCTTTATCTCCCTCATGGACACGCTGCCGACATGGGATGTGAACAAGGGTGAATTTCTCACGCTGTACGGCATTAAGCTCAAGGCGGAGTTCACAGAAGCCTGCGGGCAGCGAACACAGCGGACGCGATGTGACCCCATCAACACTGTTTGCCGGTCGATGGACGAGCCGATAGGGGAAGAGGACAGCGGCTTGACGCTCGGTGATGCGATTGCCGATGAAGCGGCGGCAGAAGCCTTTGAGGATATCGAACAGCGGGATTTTCGGCAGGCTGTGCAAGCGGCGCTTGCACAACTGACGGATGCGCAGCGCGAGGCGATCATCGGTGAATTCTGGTTCGGACGAAAGCCAGACCCAAAGTTGAGGAGGGAAGCAATACGAGCCCTGCGGCACCCGCGTATCCGAAAGCCGTTAGTGGAATTTTACCGTTGAAAGAACGATGCAACGTCAGAAAAAACAAAGCCGGAAAGGGGGCTTTTCAAACTTTGTCAAAGAAAATCAGAGATGAGACCATTATTGAAGCGCTGCTGATCTCCGCGACAGTGCGGAGCGCGGCGGCAAAGCTCGAGATCAACGAGCAGACGATCTATCGCCGAAAACGTGACGCGGAGTTTATGCAGAAGTATAACGAGGCACGGCGCGAGCGAACCGAAGCGGCGCGTAACGTGCTGCAGGAGCGGGCGCACGCCGCGGCGGATACGCTGGCAATGATCATGCAGGATGCAGACGCGCCCGCACAGACCCGCGTAAGCGCCGCAGCAGAGATTTTACGGCAGACGGTGAAGTACACGGAGATCACAGACATCATGCAGCAGCTTGACGAGCTTGAAGCATGGCGAAGGGAGCAGGAACAGCGATGAAGAAAAATTTTGATATCCGCCTTGCGGCGTTGCGGGAATACCTCAGGTCGCTGTCAGCCGATGAGACGGTCTTCATCGTCGAGGGCGGCGGTGAGTTCCGCACGGCAGAAGATGCGTTTACGTATTTGCGTAAGTATGGCGCGGTGACGCCGGACGGCAAACGCATTGTGCTGTATCCCCATCCTGTCGAGGGCATAGACCCGTTGAGCTTGTCCCTCTATCAGATGCTTGACGAAGCCATTGAGCGCGGCAAGCTGGAATTGCCGGAATTGGAGAGTGACGAGATCGGAGGCAAAGCCCTTGAATAACAGCATTAAAGCCCGCATTGCCTCTTTACAGGCGATTGCAGCGCAGAAGCAAACGGGCATAGCAATTATGACATTGCTTGAAAATGGCGCATGGGCGGCTTGTAGAGCGCCGCAAAGCCCTGAAAAGGTGTTCCAAACGGAACAGGCAGCACGAGATTATTTATCAGACTGCGAATGTGTTATCATTATCGACCTTTAAGAAAAACAGCGCAATAGCACATAAAAAAGAAAGGAAATTTATTATGGACTTTAAGGCCAACATTGAAACCCGCGAGAGCGTAGAAGCAAAGGCAAAGGCCGCTTTCGGCTTTGATTTGAGTAGCGCCCTTGACCTTGTAAAGCGCGGCGACTATGACAGCGACGAGGCGTATTTGGACGCTTGCACCCGCGCCGAGTTGGAGCGTAGCAGCCCTGAATACAGAGCCGCCAGAAGCCGCCGCACTTGCCCGCCGCGATCTTTCCGCAAATCGTATTGCCGCGTCCGATCTGGGCGCGACCATTGAGAAGTACGCGGCAGAGCTGACGGAAAAAGCAAAGGACAGTAAGGCCAGCAGCGCTCTTTTCAATGCTATGCTGCGCGGTCAACTGTAAGGAAAGGAGAACACACCATGAGCCAGTTTAACATTTACGCCCGAAAGCTCGATACAGCTTTCAAAGAAGCCCGCAGCGAATACAACACCGCTTTCCGCGCACTCCAAGAGGCGCAGCAGGCCAGCCGTGACGCTAACGCATGGAAGCCCGGAGACAGCGCCGAGGAAAAGCAGGTTAGAACAACCCGCGCAGCGCTAAAGCTGCATGACGCAGAAGCCACCTTTAACGAGGTGAGCGCCCGCGTTTGGGACAACTTCAAGGCCACGCGCCGCACGATCCGCGCCGAGCTGGAACAGGCAGTGCGCGCCGCCAATATTGCAAACCCCGACGCAATCGACAATAACGCCCTTGAGCTGATGAAAACCGGCGTTCTTTCCCCAGCTGATTACTCCGCGTTCATGGAGCGATTCGACAGCAACCCCACAATGCTAAAGTTAGTGGGTCACTACGCAGCCGAAGCCGCAAAGACTACGGACAGCCGCCGAGAGGCTGCAGCCCTTAACGCTATCGCTCTTGACTGCCAGAGCGGGGAGGGCGCAGTCATGCGGGCATGGGATAGCATTTCGGCAATTTCTGACAGTTGCGGCGACGGGGACGGCTACCGGCGCAAATCGCCCGGTGTAATTGTCAGCATGAGCGAAAAATGGGACGATCTCGCGGGCGAGGCCGTGGAGAACTTCTGATTTTCGATAAGCGGCAGAGATCAACATTCTGAATACAAAGCTTCCTGAAAACAAATTTAAGGAGAGATAAATATGGAACTTAGTTTTGCGAACGGTGTGCAGGAATACACCGTGCACGGCGTTAAGGGCGATGTGATCATTCGATTCAACCCGACCGACGGCGCATTCATCCAGAAACTTTATAACGCGTTCAACACGATCGACAAGAAGCAGGATAAATACGCAGATGAGGTGCAGAAGTGCGGCGACCGCGTTGAGATTTTCAACATTGCCGACCGCCGCGACAAGGAGATGCGCGAGATCATTGACGGTCTTTTTGAAGAGCCGGTGTGTGACAGCATCTTTGGCAGCATGAACCTTTATGCGATGGCGGACGGCCTGCATGTATGGACAAATTTCCTGCTTGCGCTGATGGATGAGACAGACAGCGCCTTTGCTCGTGAGCAGAAAGCCACGAATCCGCGCATTCAGAAGTACACGGCAAAGTATCGCCGATGAATTGGGGCTTGCCTACCTCCGTCGAGATTGGCGGAGAGAGCTATGATATCCGCACGGACTTTCGCGTTATCCTCGATATCTTCGTAATGCTGAGTGATCCTGATTTGAGCGGCACTGACCGCGCAGAGGGCATCTTGCAGATGTTCTATGTCTCGCCTGAGGATATCCCGCCGCAGCATTTGCAGGAAGCTGTAGACCGTTTTACATGGTTCCAGAACGGCGGCAAAGAGCAGGATAAGAAGAAATCGCCGAAGTTGGTCGATTGGGAGCAGGATTATCCTTTGATTCTCCCTCCCATCAACCGAGTATTCGGACAAGATATCCGCGGAATCCCTTATGATGCGGAGACCAACACCGGGGGCGTCCATTGGTGGACGTTCCTCGGTGCGTATAACGATCTCGGGGACTGCACCTTTGCTCAGGTCGTGCGCATCAGAGACAAAAAAGCACGAGGAAAGACGCTCGAAAAGGACGAACGCGAATGGTACCGCTGCAACAGCGACCTCGTGAACATAAAAAATAAGCTCAGCCAGGAAGAAGAGACCACCATTTCGACTTGGTTGAAATTGGGGAAGGAGTGATTAAATGGCGAATGCTGACGGCAGTGTGATTTTCTCTTGTGATTTGGATTCGACCAAAGCACAAAAGAAACTGAGCAAGCTGCGTGACGAGATATCCGAACTGAACAGCAAGCTTGAAAAGGAAACGGGCAATAAGATGAACCTTGAAAAGCAGCTTGACGCCGCATCTCAGGCAGCGAAAGCTACTGAGGAACGCGTGAAGATGCTGCGAAAGGAAGTCGAACGGCTGAACGACCGCGAATGGATCCAAAAACAGGGCTTTACACAGAACGAGTATCAGACGCAAGTGCTCGACCGCCGCGCCGCTGCGGAGGCGGAGCTCAAACAGCAGGAAGCGCTTTTGCACACGCAGACGAAGGAGGTCAAAACGCTTTCGGCTGCTTACGAAGAGACGACCGCCAACATCGACAGCATGACGGTAAAGCTCGACAAAGCAAAGGTCGCTGCCGGTGAGATGATTGCCAACGTGGAGCAAGAGCGCAAGGAGCGCGAGGCGGAGAATTCCGCGCTTGCCAAAGCGGGCCAGTATGCCGCGCGTTTCAGAGATCAGGTCAAGAGTTTAGCGCGCTCTATGCTTGTATTCTCAGTCATCACGGCGGCGCTCATGGCGCTACGCAAGCAGATCAAGGCGGCTATTGCGACCAGCGCAGAGGCAGCCGACGCTTTTGCCCGCCTCAAAGGTGCGCTGCTGACGCTGGCCGCGCCTTTGATGGACGTACTCATTCCGGCGCTGACGTGGCTAATGAATCTGCTTGCGGCCATTGTGTCGGAGATCGTGACGATCATTTCGATTCTGAGCGGTAAGTCAAAGAAGAGCATGGAGGCATCGGGCAAAAACCTCTACAAAGAGGCCGCCGCCATTGACGCGACCGGCAAGGCGGCAAAGGAAGCGACAGACGCGCTCGCGGCGTTCGATGAGATCAACAAACTCAGCACGACAACGTCCGTTGGCGGTGGCGGCGGAGCATCCGCCATTGCGCCGGACTTTGACTTTGACGAAGGCCCCATGATGGAAAAGCTCGACAAGGTGTTCCAGAAGATCAATGATATCTTTAAGACCATCCGCGCGGGGCTTGAGATCGTCGTGGATGACCTCAAATGGAGCTTTGACAAGAAAGCTATCCCCAAGAGCAAAGCAACATGGCTGACCGTTTTAACGGCGCTGCTCGGTGCAACACTCGGCGCGGCGTTCGGCGGCATTACGGGCGGTGTCATCGGTTTATCCCTCGGTGTGCTGCTGGGGCTGTACCTTGTGGGCCTTGACCCCGAAACATGGAAAACAGAGATGGACGCAGAGGATGCGTGGATCGTGGTCATCACGGCTTTGCTCGGTGCGCTGCTTGGCAGCGTGTTTCTTGGCATCACCGGCGGCGTGGCCGGTTTCAGCCTGGGCGCGATCCTCGGCCTCTATCTCACCGGCTTTGCAGAGGGAGACGAGGAACACGGAGGCAAGTCACAGCTTCTTTCTGAGTTGATCGTCGTGCTGTGCGCGCTGCTTGGTGCAGTCATCGGTTCTATCGTGACGCCGGGCGTCGGTACAGTCGTCGGCATGGGATTAGGCCTGATTCTCGGACTGAGCATTTACAGCGTCCGCAAAGACCCGAAGAAGGGCACGCAGCGGCTTGTCAGCATCGGGCGCAGCGTACTTCTTGGACTGCTGGCCGGTGTTCTCGGCGTTGGCCTTGCGGCGCTGGGCATCGTCAGCGCCGGTACGGCGTTCATCATCTCGGCGGCGATCGGTCTTGCGCTCAAATTCTTCGTTGATAGTGTGGACGATTCCAAAGTCAGAAAAGCAACGTCCGGTTTTACCGGTACGCGCGTATCAACAAAGGCACCGGCGCGCAGCCGTCGCGTGGCGGCGCAGAGCTTAGACGGCAATGCGCCTGCGTACAACGAGATCCCAGCGCTTGCGAGCGGTGCGGTCATCCCGCCGAACCGAAAGTTTCTTGCCGTGCTGGGCGACCAGAAGAGCGGAACGAACGTCGAAGCGCCGCTTTCGACCATCAAGCAGGCCGTTATGGAGGCGATGGCACAGGGTAGCCGCGAGCCCATCAATGTGAACCTCGTTGTGGATGGTAAGACGCTTGCCCGCGTGGTCGTCCCCAACATCAACAACATGACACGCGCGGCGGGTAAGCCCGTGCTGCTGTACTAACAGGAAAGGAGACTGCAAATGTTTATCTTCGGCTATGATATCGTGCTCGACCGTCTGGAACGAGTGATCCATCAGATCGTGGAGCTGCAGACGGCGGAGTAAAGGGCGGCTTCAAAACAAGAAGGTGTTGCAGCCCCCTGCCGGCTTGCAAGACGCACGGTAACACTGCGAGAATTACAATAAGCACCGGAAAAGCAAAAGCCCACAGGAGTGTTCCTGTGGGCTTTCTGCGTTACATGAGAGGATCTATCGGCAAACGGTTGACCGTTAAGCATTTGACAACAGTCTGTTTGCAGTCCGATAAAGGACAGGTAAAGCAGCTTTCGCTGTACTCACACACTGTATTCTTTGCTACTCTTCGGCGGACTCTACGGGCTACTGTACACTTTGGCGCGCATACATGGGAAAGCGGCGTGTTGATCAGATCATGTGCTCGAATGCACTCATCTGTGCTCATTCGGGAGCACCTTCTTTCCGAAAAGCTCGCGTTCGCGCTCGACGGTCATAGTTGAGCCAATGAGCAGAACCTTTCCGAGCGGCGTTTGCACGACAGGATAGAATCTGTCATTATCGTTCATAGCGTGACCTCCATGCTTTGCATCATCTCTTTGACGGATACGCCGGACAGATCAGCGACAAAGGAAAAGTGCGTGCCGCGTTGACGGTATGCAGCCCCGCAGCACGGGCAGATAAAAACCGTGGCCGCACTCATCAGCGGCGTCGTGCAGCGGGCGCAGTAGAGAAGCTTCATGCGCTTGCCCCCTTACCTGTCAGAAGTTTAATTGCATCTGCATCGTCGAGATCATAAGCCGCTGTTCGCATTTCATTCCGCGCGTGTTCGCTCGCTTTTACAGCATCTATCGTCAGTTGAGCGCGTTTCGCTGTGTCTATAAAGCACTGCACGCCCGGTGCGTCATAGTGCCCGAGCATCAAGTGATAGTCGCGGATGGCGTTTGCCATTCTATCGTAGACAGAATACAGGATGCGACCAATGAATTCTAAGTCTCTCGATTCGATATTTTTTCGCTCCCTATCAGAAAAATACTGCTCCCAAATATCATAGATCAAGTCTGATCCGTTTTCGAAAGCGGTAAACATGTCGAGCGTTGCATTGTCGACAGTTAGGCGCTCATGTGCGGTAAGCTCAGATAAATAACTCATATTTCCTCCTTGTTTTCTCGGTGGGAGGTCGGTATAATACCGATACCGGCCTCCCTGTGGTGGTTGGTGGTGGCTCCGTGTCTTGCTTTGGTCGGCTGGGACATGGAGCCTTTCTCATGCGATGCTATCTTGATTTTCCGTAGCAGCGGAATGAGAATCAAGCGATTGTTGATCGTTTAATTGCTGACTTAGTAAAGTATCAATCATGTTACAGACTTCCTGTTTTTGCGCATCATTGAGCGTTTTATAAAGTTCTGCTAATAGCTGGGTTTGTGCATCCATTTTGTGGCCTCCTTGTCAATCCTCCTGTGGTGGTTGGTGTCTCTCTGCATCTGGCTTTGGTCGGCGGTGATGCAGAGGGCTTTTTCTTTTCCTCCTTACGTGTGTTATTATAGTTCACTTATTAAGTGAATACAAGAGAGCAGTTTCTACAAAAGTTTACTTGTTAATATGTCTATAATGTTCACTTGTTAAGTGCTTACGGAGGGAGTATAATAAAATTGATTAGAAGGGAGTGGTGCATATATCGCCGCAGAAATATACGGAGGCCCGTAAAGAGGGCAATAGGAAATGGGATACTGCGAATCTTGATCGCGTGTCCGTTGCTATGCCGAAAGGCAAGAAAGATATTATCAAAGCCCACGCAGAAGCCCACAGCGAGAGCGTAAACGGCTTTATCAACCGAGCCATAGACGAAGCCATAGAGCGCGACGAAAGCGCTCCTGCGGCCTCTGAGGGGCAAGGAGAGGGATAATAGAAGAGCGGAGGGCGATTCCTCCGCTCTTGCTGCATATATGTGGGGATGTTTTAAAGGTCGGATTTGAAATCCGAGCCTTTCGGTGCATTGAGGGCCTCATCTGAAATGAGACCTTTGCGACTGTCCAGATCAGGCGGGCCACTGCACCGATTTGATATCCAGGCAGTGAAGCTTGCTTCGATTTGAAATCGAGGCGAGCAAGATTTGGCAAAGTAATTAGTGGGAGTTATGCAGAGAGTAGGATTCCATTAGGTGAGATAATAAAAATTTGATCTCTTACCCATATCCCTATTTGCGTGGAAACCGTCCCTTTGTAGATGTGTGACTGGAAAATTTTAGGAACAGAAAGTACTTTGAAATAACTGTTCTTGAATTTTGACGCACACTTTATGCTGCAAATCAGCTTGACAGTAATTAAAAAAATGGTAGAATATTTTAATTAGCGTGCGCCTGTTTCGCCGTAACTAAAGAACAGTTACATTACGAACATATTTGCACTGCGTATCTAAAGTAGAATTAAAAAAGATCTACCGCATAAGATAGGGGGGAGAATATGGAATACGAAAAAAGGGCTGGATTTTTTATGAATTCTTCTTCAGGCTATAAGTCTTTTGTCCCGTCTCCGCTGCCGCCGAATCCTCCAATTGAATATGATGAGGATATTCAATCGTTGCTCTCGCAAGCTGATAGGAAACTTGGGCGGCTGGATGGTGTTACTCAAATTCTACCAAATCCAGAATTATTCGTAGCGATGTATGTGAGGAAAGAGGCGGTACTAAGTTCCCAAATTGAAGGTACACAAGCGTCTTTTGTTGATGTGCTAAGCGCAGAATACAATCAAGTGGATGATCAGCGGCAAAATGATATTAGTGAAGTAATAAATTATGTGAACGCAATGTATTGGGGCCTTGATCAACTCAAGACATTTCCACTTAGTTTGCGTTTAATTAGAAATATTCATAAGAGACTGCTTCAAAACACAAGAGGATCGCAAAGAAATCCAGGAGAATTTAGGCGCTCTCAAAATTGGATTGGTCCTGCGGGGTGCACACTTAGTACGGCTACTTTTGTTCCACCTACTGTTCCAGACATGGAGAGTGCGCTTGCTAATCTTGAGAACTTTTTTTATCAAGAGGATCGAATTCCCGCGCTCATTAAGATATCCCTAATTCATGCACAGTTTGAAACTATTCATCCATTCCTCGACGGTAATGGTCGAATGGGGAGACTGTTAATCACGTTTTGGCTTTGCCAGCAGGAAATTCTCTCTAAACCTTTACTGTATTTAAGTTACTACTTTAAGGAAAACAGGACGGAATACTATGATCGGTTAATGGATGTGCGTAAAAAGGGAGATTGGGAGAATTGGGTTAAGTTCTTTTTGCGAGGAGTTGCGGAAGTTGCGGATGAAGCTACTGGATCAGCTAAAGCAATTCTCAAAATTAAAGATGAAGTATCTAAAAAGTTATATGCCACAGATAGCAGTAATAGTAATTACCAAAGGCTGTTAGATTTCCTATTTGAGCAGCCGTTTATCAAGCGAACAGATATAGAAAAGATGCTTGGTGTGTCAAATCCAACGGCGGGAAATATAATAGAAACATTTTGCCAGTTGGGCATTTTGCATGACTGCTCGCCGCAAAAGTCCCGAAATAAGACATATGCGTTTGCAGAGTATCTCAATATTTTAGAGCGTGGAACAGAGCTAAGTTGAAAGTTCAACAATAATTCAACTTCATTACAAAAAGTTCAACTATTTTACTCGACGATATAAAATGGTGGATTCAAAAAATGCAGTAATATCAATACTTTGCGCGACATTGCGTCACGATAGCAAACGCCTTGTTTGGAACTCATAACCCGGAGGCCGTAGGTTCGAGTCCTGCCTCCGCAACCAGAAAAGTCCTGAAACCGGTCGGTTTCAGGACTTTTTTCTAACCTTTTGACAGTAATTAGAAAGTACAAAATAACGCTTTCTAACACTTTTCTAACACATTCCGGCAAAAGACTGTTTTTGGGCACAAAAAGCAATCATAATAGAGAAAGTAACGCTCCCAAGATCAAGATGATCTCGGGAGCGGTTTTTCGTTCAGATGACGGCGGTATATGGCCATAAGACAGGTTCAGTAGAATGCTTCTCTTTCTACTCATCCTACGTTGTGGGACATTTAATGGGAAGTGCCTGCCTACTTGGTCAGAATATTCGGCAGCTGCGCGCGCAGGGCGGCCACGCCCTCGGCAGAGCCGAGGTCATAGCGCTCCACCATGCTCAAGACAGACTGCAAAGAGGTCTTCGGATCGCACCAGAGGTCCGGCTCGTAGCCCTTGCCGTCTACGTTCTCCATGTTGTAGATAAAGTGAAACGCCTGGCCGAACTGGAAGCCGATGCCGGAGTTTGGAAGCGTCCAGCCACGCACATTTCCGACCAGCTGCGCGCCTCTCGTCGGGCCGCCGATCACAAGGCAGTTGTCAAGTGTCCTGCAATAGGTCACGATGCTCTCGCCGGCGGAGCCGGACATGCTGTCTGTCAGAAGAAGAATCGGAGTGCTGTTTTCCAGCAGCTTTCCCCGAAACAGCTCATAGTCCTTATCGCCTGTCCGGAAGGCGGCAAATTCTTCACCCAGGTCCGCGTAGGCTTGGGTCCTATCGAACATAGCAGTGCCCCAGTTGGAGATAATCGTTTTCTGTTCGGGTTCTTCTCCCGTGTAGCTTTTCAGCCAGTTTTTGATAAAGTCTTCATCGCCGCCGCTGTTGGAGCGGGCATCAATGATGATGAGCTTCGCGTTTTTAAGGTCAGAACCGGTGCGGACGAACTCGTCCATTGTCTCCTCATAATTCCAGTCAAACCTGCGAATCGTTATCAAGGCAATACCGTTTGATTTCAGATAATGATAATCCGGGACCTGCGAACCGTCTTCCAGATAGGACTGGCTCAGTGACCATGTGACCGAAACCGTTTTGGTCTCAGCGACCTTGGTCAGGGTGATACTGTCTGCCGTATGCGCAGCCGTCGCGGGACAGAACTGACGCAGGGAATAGCACACTCGGCCGCTGCCGTCAAGATACGGCTTCATTTCGACATTCGCGTTGCCGCAGGAGGTATAGTACCACTTCTCGGTTTCCCCCAGCAGATAGTACCCGCTTTCATCCTTGCCAAAGCTTTGACCGCTGTAATAGTAAAGATACTGAACGCTTTTTTCAAAGGCCGGTTCATACCGCCCGGCGATCGAGAAATGTCCGTCCCGAACGAAAAGCAGGTGCGAGTAAATGAGCGAGACGAGCTGGTCCCACTTGATCGTCTGATAGGATGCAAGCTCTGCACGGATGGCATCTTCCGCCTTTTGGAACGTCTCCTCACCGAAATAGTAGTAAGCGCCGTAGGAGTAATGCAGCGCGCGGAAGAACAGATCCACATCCTCAAGCGCTTCCGCGCGTGTAAGAACCGCCTTGCCGGGATTGTTCAGATTTTTCAGGCTGTCGATCTCTGCCTGCGTGATCTCGACCTCGCCGCGGTGATGCTGTAAATATGCTTCAAAGCCGTCGAACGACTCTTCCCTTGCCATATCGGCGCGGCGCTTCTCGTTCACGTCCTTAAGCAGTTTTTCAAATGCGTTTTGGTAGACCGCTGTGGAACCCTTGCTCAAAACGATGGCAGTATTGCTGTCGGCGTCATAATCGACGGTAAAGCCAAGCGCATCGCCGAGGTCGCGCAGCTTGAAATAGTTGTTTCCCCCGATGTTGTAGACAGAAAGACCGTCCGCAGCCTTTCCGTCGATCAAAACGGACTGCTTGCTGACAACGGCTGTTTTGGACTGATCCCGCCCGCGCGCAAGTTCGCCGCCGACAGGGGTATATTCCTTCCCGGAAACGACCGTAACGGCATTGCTTTGCTCATCGAACGAAACGGAAAAGCGGCTGTCCGTCTTGCTCAGAAGCTGCGCAAGATCGCGCAGCTTGAAATAGTTGCTGCCGTCGATGTTGTATTTGTCACAGTCTGCATCGACGCCGTCGACTGACAGGTTTTGCGGCGAAGCCACCACATTCGCGGCGGAGGCATAAGACACGGCAATGCAAACCAGGAGCAGCGTCAAAATGATGGGCAATAGCTTTTTCATGGATGATTCTCATCTCCCTTATCACGCTTTCGGTGCGCCGCTTTCAAAGAAGCGTTCCCCGTCAGAGCAATTTTTCACTTTAAGGGTAGCATACTCCATCGTATGCTGCAACGCAAATTTTGCATAAAAGCGGTATCGCCCGTCTAAAGGCGACCGATAGCTTCATCCGCGGCCTTTCAGCCGAGCTTCTGCGCAAGGTCCTCGAGCACGGCGGTCATCGCCTCCTCAAACGAGGGGTGCGGACGCATGGCCAGCAGGAATTGATCGACCGTCATGTGGTTGGCGAGCGCCTGCGAGACGCCGCCGATCATGTCGCTCGCATGCTCGCACATGAGCTGCGCACCGAGAAGCTCGCGTGTTTCGGCGTGGGCGACGAACTTCATAAAGCAGCGGCCCGGGTCGGCGATGAGCGTCTTGGCGTTGTCGAACATGACGTGTTTGCCGACCTTGACGGGGATGCCCGCCTCCTTGGCCTCGGCCTCGGTGAGGCCGACGACCGCAATCTCCGGACGGCAGTAGATGCAGCTCGGCACGACGGACATGGATGTGTGATTTTCCCTTCCGTAGAGCAGGTCGACGCAGGCGATGCCCTGCGCGGTCGCCACATGGGCGAGCTGAATTTTGGCCGAGACGTCGCCGATGGCGTAGATGTGGGGGATGCTCGTCTCGTAGCGCTCGTTCACGGCGATGCTGCGGCGGTTCATCTCGACAGAAATGCCATCCGCGAACAGACCATCGCAGTACGGGCGGCGGCCGATGGCGCAGAGCACGGCCTCGCCGGAGATGGTCTCGCTCTTTTCCTTGCAGGTGAAGTTGACGGCGATATCCTCACCCGTCTTCTCGACGCTCTGGACCATCGCGTTCGTGAAGACCTTCACGCCCTGCTTTTTGAGAATGAGCGCGAGACTCTGGCCGAGTTCCTTGTCCATGTTGGGCAGCAGGCGGTCCATGCCTTCGATGACGGTCACTTCACAGCCGAGGTCTGCGTAAAACGTCGCAAACTCGATGCCGATGACGCCGCCGCCGATGATGACGATGGAGCGGTACAGGTGGTCGCACCCCTCAAGCAGCTCGTCGGAGGTCATCGCGAACTCAAGTCCGGGAATCGGCGGGCGGGACGGGACGGAGCCGGTGGCGATGAGGATATCGTCGCAGGTGTAGTCGTTGGCACCGCCCTCGGCATCCGTCACGCGGACAGCGCCGGGTGCGGTGATGAGCGCCGTGCCGCGCAGAAAGTCGATCTTTGCGGTCTTGAAAAGCGATTCAATGCCGGAGGACAGCTTTTGCGAAATTTCGCGCTTGTAGGCAAAAATCTCCGTCATGTCGGCGCGGATATCGTCGGTGTGGATGCCGGCGTGTGCGCCGTGCTTGGCGTCGTGGAAGATCTGAGAAGAGTGCAGCAGCGTTTTCGTCGGGATGCAGCCGCGGTTTAAGCAGGTGCCGCCCGCTTCGCGCTTCTCGACGACGGCGACCTTCTTGCCGAGCTTGGCCGCATGGAGCGCGGCTTCGTAGCCGCCGGGGCCCGCGCCGATGACGATGAGTTCATAATGAGCCATAATAGTTCGTTCCTTTTTGAGAGCAATGCCGCCGACTTTTCGGCGGCATTGCGTGATGTTAAGATATGCGCTGCCTTCGTCAGACAAACTGATAGCGTAAAACCATGTTGCGCGCCGCGCCGACCTCGTCGAGACGGCGGACGGGCGTGGAGTGGGGAGCGGTGTGGAGCGTCTCGGGATCGGAGTGCGCGAGTTCAAAGAGCTTGCAGTAGATGCCGCAGACCTCGTCCATGGTCTCCTTGCTCTCAGTCTCGCAGGGCTCGATCATGAGCGCCTCATGGACGATGAGCGGGAAGTACATCGTGGGCGGGTGCAGGCCGAAGTCAAGCATGCCCTTGGCAAGGTCGAGCGCGGAGACGCCCGTCTCCTTGTGGAGATCGACGAGCGACATGACGAACTCGTGCATGCAGATCTCGTCATAGGCCATGGTGAAGGTATCCTTGAGCCTGACGCGCATGTAGTTCGCGTTCAGCACGGCGTTCATCGCCGCCTCGCGGATGCCGGACTTGCCGAGCGTGAGCACGTAGGTCAGCGCGCGCACGACGACGTCGAAGTTGCCGTAGAACATCTTCACGCGGCCGATGGACTTTTCGGGGTATGCAAAGCCGTACTTGCCGTCCTTTTTGACGACCAGCGGGCCGGGCATGTACTTTTTGAGGAATTCCTTGCAGCCGACCGCGCCTGCGCCGGGGCCGCCGCCGCCGTGCGGTGTGGCGAACGTCTTATGCAGGTTACTGTGGATGCAGTCAAAGCCCATGTCACCGGGACGGACGACGCCCATGACGGCGTTGAGGTTCGCGCCGTCGTAATAGCACAGGCCGCCCGCATCGTGAATGATCTTCGTGATCTCAAGGATGTTCTTGTCGAAAATACCGACGGTGTTCGGGTTCGTCAGCATCAATCCCGCGGTGTCGGGGCCGACGGCGGCGCGCAGCGCGTCGAGGTCGACGCAGCCGTCCACGCCGGACGGGATGTTGATGACCTGGAAGCCGCACATCGCGGCGGTCGCGGGGTTCGTGCCGTGGGCGGAGTCGGGCACGATGATCTTCGTGCGGTTAAAATCGCTGCGGTCGGTGTGATAGGCCTTGATGAGCAGAACGCCGGTGAACTCACCGTGCGCGCCCGCCGCGGGCTGGAACGTGACAGCGTCCATGCCGAAGACCTCGCCAAGCTCAGAGCCTAACGTGTGCAGCGCCTCGAGCGCGCCCTGCGCGGTCTCGATGGGCTGGAGCGGGTGGAGCTGGGTGAAGCCCGGCAGCGCCGCCATGTCCTCGTCGATCTTGGGGTTGTACTTCATCGTGCACGAGCCGAGGGGATAGAAGCCGTCGTTCACACCGTGGATGCGCTTGCAGAGGGCGGTGTAGTGGCGGGTGAGCTCGTTTTCACTCACGTGGGGCAGGTGCAGCGCCTCGCTGCGCTCTTCGGGGAGCTGATATTCGGGGACGTCACACTCCGGCATGAGGGTCATGCCGCGGCCTTCGACGCCAAGTTCAAAAATGAGCTTCATTTACAGCACCTCCTTCACGATGGCGACAGCTTTGTCGAGCTGCGACTTGGAGACGAGCTCGGTCACGCACCAGAGGATGCCGCCCTCGATCTCCGCGCCGCCGAGGATGCCCTCTGCTTCGAGCGCGTCGAGGATCTTCCTGCGGCAGTTGGGGCATTCGACCTCGGTGACGAACTCGTGGAAGAATTCACCCTTGTACTTCAAGGTGCAGCCGATCTTTTGGAGCTCAGAAGCGAAATAGTGCGCCTTCGAGGTGCAGATCCGCGCGCACTGCTTCATGCCCTTTTCGCCCATCGCGGCCATGTAAACGCCCGCGGCGAAGGCACATAACGCCTGGTTGGAGCAGATGTTGGAGCTGGCCTTTTCGCGGCGGATGTGCTGCTCGCGCGCGGACAGCGTCAGCACGTAGCCAACCTCGCCGTCCACATCCTTCGTCTGGCCGACGATGCGGCCGGGGAGCTTTCTCGTCATGGCGGACGTCGTGGCCATGAAGCCGAGGAACGGGCCGCCGAACGCCGTGTCGAGGCCGAGGGGCTGACCGTCGCCGACGGCGATATCCGCGCCCATCGCGCGCGGCGTGGGCAGGATGGCGCAGGCGATGGGGTTCACGCCCATGACGAACTTGGCACCCGCGGCGTGGACGATCTCACCGGCCGCCTTCGCGTCTTCAATCTGGCCGAAGTAGTTCGGCTGCTGGAGGTAGAAGCACGCGGCGTCATCGCCGAGCGCTTCCTTGAGCGCGTCGAGATCGGTCTTGCCGTCCTTTGCGGGGACGACAAAAAGCTCGGTATTCGAGGCGAAGCAGTAGGTCTTCATGACCTCGATGACCTGCGGATGGGCGCAGGCGGAGACATAGGCCTTCGTGCGCTTGCGGTCCTTGCACATGGGGATCGTCTCGGCTGCGGCGGTCGCGCCGTCGTAGTGCGAGGCGTTGGAGACGTCCATGCCGGTCAGCTCGCAGATCATCGTCTGGAATTCAAACGTACCCTGCAGCACACCCTGGCTGATCTCCGCCTGATAGGGGGTGTAGCAGGTGACAAGCTCTTCGCGGGAGGTGACAGACTTGACGACCGACGGGATGAAGTGACGGTAGGCGCCTGCGCCGCGCAGAACGGTCTTGAAGACCTTGTTCTTTTCGGCCATGGCGGTGACGGCCTCGCGCACTTCAAGCTCGCTCAGCCCTTCGGGAATGTTCAGCCCGCCATCCGGCAGGAGCATTTCCTGCGGAACGGCTTTGTAAAGCCCTTCGAGACTGTCGACCCCGATGGCGGCGAGCATTTCTTCCCGTTCCGCAGCCGTGGTGGGAACGTAAGAGCCCATCTCAGCCCTCCTGCGCGCAATGCGCTTCGTAAGCGGCGGCGTCAAGCAGCGCCTCAGTGTCGGTCACGGGGGAGACCTTGATGATCCATGCGCCGTAGGGGTCGGAGTTCAGCGTCTCGGGTGCGTCGGCCAGCGCTTCATTGACCTCGCAGATCGTGCCGCTGACGGGACAGATCACGTCGGAAACGGCCTTGACGGACTCAACGTCGCCCAGCGCTTCGCCGGCGGTGACGCTGTCGCCCTCGGCGGGCAGGTTGATAAAGACCACATCGCCCAACGCATCCTGGGCAAAATCAGAAATGCCGATCACGGCGATGTCGCCGTCCATCTTGACCCACTCGTGGGACTTGGAATACTTCAGCTCAGCAGGGATGTTCATGGTAATTTCCTCCTCAAAATCGTTCTCAATGAATGTTGTTTGTGATTTACGGTCAAATGGTTTCCGAATATTCGGTCAAAATCTCTATTTCAGCGTTCGAGCTTGTAGAACGGCATCGGTACGATCTCAAGCTCGACCATGCGGCCGCGCACGTCGGCGTTGAGGTGCTTGCCGATCTCGATATCTTGGGCGGGGATATAGCCCATCGCGACGCCGCAGCCGATATAGGGTGCGAACGTGCCGGAGGATGCCCAGCCGATCTTTTCTCCGTCCGTCGTGTAGAGGTCGCAGTGCTCGCGCACGATGCCGCGGCCGACGACCTTCATGCCGATGCGCTTCATTTTCGGCGCGCCGAGCGCGACAAGCGCGTCGCGGCCGATGAAGTCCTTGCCCGTGAGCTTGCACGGAAGTCCCGCCATCTTCGGCGTGATCTCGTCGTTCATCTCGTGGCCGTAGAGCGGCATCGAAGCCTCTAAGCGCAGCGTGTCGCGCGCGCCGAGGCCGCAGGGGATCAACCCCTCGGGCTCGCCCGCCTTCAGAAGCGCTTTCCACAGGTCGACGGTGTCCTCGGCCTTGCAGTAGATCTCAAAGCCGTATTCACCGGTGTAGCCCGTCTGGGAGACGAGGGCGCGGATCGTGCGCTCGCCGAGGTTCAGGGGCACGTCTTCGGTGAAGGTGTAGTACTTGGCGGGGATGTACTGCTCGTCGCAGAGTTTTTTGAGAATGTCGCCGGACTTGGGGCCCTGCAGGGCGATCTGGCCCCAGTCGTTGCCCTCGTCGCGGTAGTCGACGTCGCCGGAGAGATGGCTCTCGACCCAGGCGGCGTCCTTTTCGCGGTTGCCCGCGTTGACGACGAGCCAGTAATTGTCCGCTGCGCAGCGGTAGACGATGAAGTCGTCGATAATGCCGCCATTGTCGTTGCAGAACATCGAGTACTTGATCTCGCCGTCTTTCATGTTCGAAATGTCGGCGGTGATGATCTTCTGGACGTTGGCGACGGCGTCGGGGCCCTTGAGGCGAAGCTCGCCCATGTGGGAAACGTCGAACAATCCGGCCTTTTCGCGAACGGCCATGTGCTCGGCAATCACGCCGGTGGGATACTGCACGGGCATCAGAAAGCCGCCGAATTCGACGATCTTGCCGCCCATGTCCACATGCGTTTGGTAAAGTGGGGTCTTCTTTTCCATAGTGCGCATCCTCCGAAAACAATAATTTTAATGAATATCTGTCTCTTATACACATCTCCGAGCCCACGAGACTAGGCATGATCTC